>Ga0224506_10000486_pt1 | contig 33720 bp, 43 predicted proteins | sample SF_Jan12_sed_USG_2_FD_169108 | JGI IMG/M metagenome (GOLD analysis project Ga0224506, IMG submission 169108) | Sediment microbial communities from San Francisco Bay, California, United States - SF_Jan12_sed_USGS_8_1 | ecosystem: Environmental > Aquatic > Marine > Sediment | place: USA... | reverse complement strand
TGACCGGTGCTTGTGATCTGCCAGAAGGTACAGAAATGGTAATGCCGGGTGATAACGTCAAAATGACAGTTACCCTGATTGCCCCAATCGCGATGGAAGAAGGTTTACGCTTCGCTATTCGTGAAGGTGGCCGTACCGTTGGTGCGGGCGTTGTAAGTAAAATTATTGAGTAATTAAGAAAATGGCTGCTAATCAAACAATACGTATTCGTCTCAAAGCTTATGATTATCGTTTAATCGATCGTTCGGCTGGAGAAATAGTAGAAACTGCAAAGCGCACCGGGGCTAGAGTACTGGGTCCGATTCCTTTGCCTACAAAGAAAGAACGCTTTACGGTTTTGATATCGCCACACGTTAATAAAGATGCGCGTGATCAATATGAAATCCGTACACATAAGCGTTTGCTGGATATTGTTGATCCTACGGATAAAACCGTTGATGCTTTAATGAAGCTTGATCTCGCTGCTGGCGTAGATGTGCAAATAAAGCTCAACTAATTCAAATTTATCTGTTATAATGCGTGATTCACTGGCCCGGAATTACTTCTGGGCCAGTTGTATAATGGGTTTGAGTGATTGCAGTTAATTGCATAAGAATTTAGTTTCCAATATATGTTTCCTGGGTGGAAAAAATGGCTTTGGGTCTAGTAGGTAAAAAATCTGGAATGACGCGCATCTTCACTGAAGACGGTGTGTCGATCCCTGTAACTGTTGTTGAAGTTGCACCTAACCGTGTTACTCAGTTAAAGAATCTTGAGAGTGATGGTTATTGTGCTATCCAGGTGACGACAGGAACAAAGCGCGCTTCTCGTGTTAATAAAGCGAAAGCGGGTCACTTTAGTAAGGCGGGTGTCGAAGCTGGCGCGGGTTTGTGGGAGTTTCGTGTAGAAGCTGATGCAATGACTGAGCTGCAGCCTGGTTCTGAGTTTAATGTTGATCTGTTTGAAAATGGTCAGATAGTTGATGTTACTGGTCAAAGTATAGGTAAGGGTTTTCAGGGCGGTATTAAGCGCCATAACTTTTCTATGCAAGATGCGACACATGGTAACTCGCTGTCGCACCGTTCAAACGGTTCGATAGGTATGAACCAAACACCGGGTCGTGTATTCAAAGGCAAGAAAATGTCAGGTCATATGGGTGCAAGACAGCGCACTGCTCAAAACCTGGAAGTTATTCGTGTCGATACGGATCGCGGTTTGCTGCTGATTAAAGGCGCAGTGCCGGGCTCAAAAGGCGGCGACGTGATCATTAAACCTGCTGCCAAAGCATAACGAATTTCGAGGCTCCTAAAAATGGATCTGCAAATTTTAAACGGTTCAAATAATGTGTCGGTAAATGATGCGATTTTTGGCTGTGATTTTAAAGAAGGTTTAGTTCATCAGGCGGTTACGGCATTTATGTCGGGTGCTCGTCAGGGTACTAAAGCGCAAAAAAATCGTTCGGCAGTACGTGGCGGCGGGGCAAAGCCCTGGGCGCAGAAAGGTACTGGTCGTGCGCGAGCGGGTACTAGTCGTAGTCCGCTTTGGCGTTCGGGTGGTGTCACATTTGCCGCTCAACCACGTGACTATTCGGTTAAGCTGAACAAAAAGATGTATCGTGCGGCGATACGCTCTATTTTGTCAGAGCTTGTTCGTCAGGAGCGTATGGTTATTGTTGAGGATTTTGCAATCGCAGAGCCAAAAACAAAAGCCATGGTTGCTAAGATGAAAGAGTTTGGTGAAGGTAGTTCATTGATTGTTACCGAAACAGGTGATGAGTCATTGTATCTTGCAGCAAGAAATCTGATCAATGTAGAAGTAACAGATGTATCTGGTTTGAATCCGGTTGCACTGGTTGGTTTTGATAGAGTTATTTTTACTGTTGGTTCTATCAGAGTAATTGAGGAGTGGTTGGCATGAATGAAGAACGCTTATTGCAAGTACTGCTAGCGCCTCATATTTCTGAAAAGACTACAGCGGCAGCTGATGCAGTAAATCAGCATGTATTTAAGGTTGCAACAGACGCTACTAAAACTGAAATCAAGCAGGCTGTCGAAAAGCTGTTTAATGTGAAGGTTTCAAAAGTGCAGGTTGTTAATGTAAAAGGCAAAAGCAAGCGCTTTGGCCAGCGTTTAGGCAAGCGTTCTGACTGGCGTAAAGCATATATTGCTTTAGAAGCGGGTCAGGATATCGAACTTGCTGGCGCTAACTGAGTTAAGGGTTAATAAACGATGGCTATCGTAAAAACTAAACCAACTTCACCTGGTCGTCGCTTTGTTGTAAAGGTTGTTAATAAAGACCTTTACAAAGGCGAGCCGCATAAGGCGCTTGTTGAGAAAAAATCGAAGAGTGGTGGTCGTAATAATAACGGTCGCATTACAGTACGTCACGTTGGTGGTGGTCATAAACAGCGATATCGTGTTGTTGATTTCAAGCGTGATAAAGATGGTATAGAAGCGAAAGTTGAGCGTATAGAGTACGATCCAAACCGTACTGCCAATATCGCTTTGTTGGTATATAAAGATGGTGAACGTCGTTATATTATCGCGCCAAAAGGTTTAGAAGCCGGGGCAGTTGTTTCTTCTGGTGCTGGTGCGCCGATTAAGGTTGGTAATACGTTGCCGATCAGAAATATCCCGGTTGGTTCACAGATACACTGTATAGAGATGAAGCCAGGTAAAGGTGCGCAGATCGCGCGCAGTGCCGGTGCTGTTGTACAGTTGGTTGCTCGTGAAGGCATTTATGCTTCATTGAGGCTTCGTTCTGGCGAAATGCGTAAAATCCATGTCGATTGTAAAGCTACGATCGGCGAAGTTGGTAATTCAGAGCATAGCCTTTCGTCACTTGGTAAGGCTGGTGCTACGCGCTGGCGCGGTGTTCGTCCTACGGTTCGTGGTGTTGCTATGAACCCGGTTGATCACCCGCACGGTGGTGGTGAAGGTCGTACCTCTGGTGGTCGTCATCCTGTTTCACCTTGGGGTGTGCCAACTAAGGGCTACAAAACTCGTAGTAATAAACGTACGGACAAAATGATTGTTCGTCGTCGTAATCGTAAATAATTGAGGTAGTACTGTGCCACGCTCACTTAAAAAAGGCCCGTTTATTGACCAGCATCTGCTTAAGAAGGTAGAGACTGCAAAAGAAGCAAATGACCGTCGTCCAATTAAAACTTGGTCTCGCCGTTCAGTTATCTTTCCGGATATGGTTGGTTTAACAATCGCTGTACATAATGGTCGTCAGCATATCCCTGTGTTAGTTAACGAGAACATGGTTGGCCATAAGTTAGGTGAGTTTGCGTTGACGCGTACATTCAAAGGTCACATCGCTGACAAGAAATCTAGGTAGGGTTGATCATGCAAGTTTCTTCTAAATTGAGATATGCTCGAATTTCTGCACAAAAATGCAGGCTGGTTGCGGATCAGATTCGAGGCCTACCTGTAGACCAGGCGTTACAGGAATTAACTTTCAGCACTAAAAAAGCTGCAAAGATGGTTAAGAAAATACTGGAATCTGCAATTGCAAATGCCGAGCACAACGAAGGTGCTGATATTGATGATCTTAAAGTATCAACAGTATTTGTTGATGAGGGTCCAACAATGAAGCGTATTCAACCTCGTGCTAAGGGTCGTGCGTATCGTATATTGAAACGCACAAGTCATATTACAGTTATGGTTGCGGATAGCTAAGAGAGATAATGTAATGGGTCAAAAAGTTCATCCAATTGGAATTCGTTTAGGTATCGCAACTGACTGGAGTTCAAAGTGGTATGCAGAGACAAAGGATTTTGCAAACCTCCTGAATACCGATCTTTCAGTTCGTGATTATCTGAAAAATAAACTGGCGCATGCTTCTGTCAGTCGCATTCAAATAGAGCGTCCGGCGCGTTCGGCTGTGATTACAATTCACACTGCCCGTCCTGGTGTTGTTATTGGAAAAAAAGGCGAAGATATAGAGAAGCTGAGACATGATGTCGCTAAGCGTATGGATATTCATGTTAATAATGTGAAAATCAACATCGAAGAAATTCGTAAGCCAGAATTGGATGCTCAATTAGTAGCGGAAGGTGTGGCTCAGCAATTGGAACGCCGTGTTATGTTCCGTCGTGCTATGAAACGCTCAGTAAGTAATACCATGCGCATGGGTGCTCAGGGTATTAAAATCAATATTGCTGGTCGTTTGAACGGTGCTGAAATTGCACGTGCAGAATGGTACAGGGAAGGTCGTGTGCCATTGCATACATTACGAGCTGATATTGATTATGGTGTCGCTAGAGCTAACACTACTTACGGTGTTATTGGTATTAAAGTCTGGATCTTCAAAGGTGAAGTTCATGACTTTTATGCTAAGAAAGATTCTGGTGATAAGAACAAAAAGACTGCAGGCTAGGAAATAGATAGATGTTACAGCCAAAGCGTACAAAATTCAGAAAAGTGCATAAAGGTCGCAACCGTGGTCTTGCACAGAGTGGTAATAAAGTTAGTTTCGGTGAGTTTGGTTTGAAAGCTGTTGACCGAGGTCGTATTACAGCCCGTCAAATCGAAGCTGCTCGTCGTGCAATGACGCGTCACATAAAACGTGGTGGTAAAATTTGGATTCGTATCTTTCCAGATAAGCCGATCACAACCAAGCCTTTAGAAGTTCGTATGGGTAAAGGTAAAGGCAATGTTGATTACTGGGTAGCACAGGTGCAACCAGGTAGTGTTCTCTATGAAATGGAAGGTGTTTCAGAAGAGTTAGCTCGTGAAGCGTTTAAACTGGCTGCTGCGAAGCTGCCTATTAAAACTGTTTTCGTTAATCGTCAGGTGATGTAATGGCTATTGTTACTGCAAAAGAATATCGTGAAAAGTCTGTTGCTGACTTGCAACTAGAGTTGCTTGAATTGCGTCGCGAGCAGTTTAATCTGCGCATGCAAAACGGCATTGGTCAGGCTTCTAAAAATCATTTGTTTAATAACGTGCGTAAAAACATTGCACGAGTTAAAACAATTGTAAATGAAAAGACATTAGCGGGTGATAAATAATGAGTGATACTCAGACAGAAGTCCAGCATTCACTGACAGGTCGTGTCACTAGTGACAAGATGGATAAAACCGTTACAGTAACTGTTGAACGTCGTGTTCGTCATCCTCTTTACGGTAAAATTATCAAGCGTTCTTCTAAGTTTCATGTTCATGATGAAGCCAACGAATGTAATGTAAATGATGTTGTAACAATCGAGCAATGTCGCCCGATTTCTAAAATGAAATCTTGGCGCCTGGTTAAGGTTGTTGAGAAAGCAAGCCAGATTTAATGGCTTTTTATAAGAATTTGCGAGTCGGAAATAACTAGCCATGATTCAGATGCAGACAGTTTTAAACGCGGCAGACAACAGTGGTGCCCGTCGTGTTCAATGTATAAAGGTACTGGGTGGTTCTCATCGTCGCTATGCAGCGGTTGGTGATGTCATCAAGGTAAGCATCAAAGATGCAATACCACGCGGTAAAGTAAAGAAAGGCGAAGTCTATAATGCGGTAGTTGTTCGTACTGCAAAAGGCATACGTCGTCCAGACGGTTCTGTGATTCGTTTTGATTCAAATGCGGCCGTACTGTTAAACAATAATTTACAGCCAATTGGTACTCGTATCTTTGGACCTGTTACTCGTGAATTACGTAACGAAAAATTCATGAAAATTATTTCTCTTGCACCAGAAGTGTTGTAAGGCGAGGTTAATAGAGATGCATAAGATAAAAAAGGGTGACGAAATTATCGTTACGGCAGGTAAAGATAAAGGTCGTCGCGGTAACGTTCTGCAGCTACTCGAAAATGATAAAATTTTGGTTGAAGGTGTCAATCTTGTAAAGAAACACGCCAAGCCAAACCCTATGAAAGGTGAGCAAGGCGGTATCGTAAGTAAAGAAATGCCTCTTCATCGTTCAAATGTTATGTTGTTTAATCCTGCAACTAGCAAGGGTGATCGAGTGGGAATTAAAACGTTAGATGACGGCAAAAAAGTCCGTTATTTCAAATCTAACAACGAAGTCGTCGACGTATAGGTTTCTGGCAATGGCAAGGTTAGACAAGCATTATCGCGAAACAGTAGTGAAGCAGCTTACTGAGCAATTCGGTTACAAATCTGTAATGGAAGTGCCTCGTATTACAAAAATCACACTGAATATGGGTGTCGGTGAAGCAGTTGGTGACAAAAAGATCATCGATTTTGCTGTTACTGATATGGAAAAAATTGCAGGCCAAAAAGCTGTGGTAACAAAAGCACGTAAATCAGTTGCTGGTTTTAAAGTGCGTGAAGAATGGCCAATAGGTGTTAAGGTTACATTGCGTAGTAATCGCATGTTCGAATTCCTTGATCGTCTTGTTAATATTTCTATTCCACGTATTCGTGACTTCCGTGGTTTAAACGGCAAATCATTTGACGGTCGTGGTAATTACAACATGGGTGTTCGTGAGCAGATCATCTTCCCGGAAATCGATTACGATAAAATCGATACTCTGAGAGGCATGGATATCAGTATCACAACAACTGCTAAAACTGATGAAGAAGCTAAAGCATTATTGACTGCTTTTAGCTTCCCGTTCCGAGAAAAAGGGTAAGCAATGGCTAAAGTATCTATGGTAATGCGTGAACTTAAACGTACTAAGCTGGTAAAAAAGTACCAGGCTAAACGTGCAGAGTTAAAGGCGATCATTGCTAATCCTGAAACAAGTTTTGAAGAATTAATGACGGCTCAGAATAAGTTAAATACTCTGCCTCGTGATTCAAGTCCGGTTCGTCAACGTAATCGTTGTCGTATCACTGGTCGTCCACACGGTTACTATCGTAAATTTGGTCTGGCGCGCAATAAACTGCGTGAAGCTGCAATGCGCGGTGATATTCCAGGTCTTGTTAAGGCAAGTTGGTAAGGATTTAAGCTTATGAGTATGTCAGATCCAATCGCTGATATGTTGACCCGCGTTAGAAATGGTCAGTCAGCAGATAAAACAAGTGTTCAAATGCCTTCATCAAAAGGTAAAGTAGCAATTGCTAATGTATTAAAAAATGAAGGTTTTATTGCTGGCTTTTCAGTTGATGAGAATGCAGGCAAGCCTTTGTTAAATATTGATCTTAAATATTTCGAGGGTAAACCTGTTATAGAAGAGATCAATCGTGTAAGTCGTCCTGGTTTGCGTATTTACAAGAGCAAAGACGAGTTACCAAAAATTCAGAATGGCTTAGGTATTGCCATTATTTCTACATCGAAAGGTGTAATGACTGATAGCCAAGCACGCGCAGCCGAACAAGGTGGTGAAGTGCTTTGTACTGTATCATAGGGTAGAGCAATGTCTCGAATTGCAAACAAACCAGTTGAATTACCATCAGGCGTTGAAATCAAGATCAATGGTCAGATGGTTAATGTAAAAGGTCCTAAAGGGTCTTCTGACATCACATTGCACGAAGCGGTTGCAGTGGCTCAAAATGATCAGGAATTAAATTTTTCAATGGCTGACGAAGCGGCATCGAACCAGGCTATGGCTGGTACTATGCGTTCATTAGTTGCGAATATGGTTCACGGTGTTTCTCAGGGTTTTGAGAAAAAATTAACACTAATAGGTGTTGGTTACCGTGCCAATGTGCAGGGTAAGATTTTAAACCTGACTTTAGGTTTTTCACATCCTGTCAATTTTGAAATCCCAGAAGGCATCAATATTGAATGTCCATCTCAGACTGAAATCGTCGTGACGGGTATCGATAAGCAAGTCGTTGGTCAGGTTTCAGCGAATATACGCGCTTATCGTCCACCAGAACCTTATAAAGGTAAAGGCGTTCGTTATTCTGATGAATATGTACTTCGTAAAGAAGCTAAGAAGAAATAGGTACTGAGATGAAAGACGTTAAATCAAACCGAATTCGTCGTGCTAAGAAAACGCGTATGCGAATTCGCGAGCAAGGTAAAAATCGTTTGAGTATTCACCGTACTCCACGGCATATCTATGCTCAAATTATAGCGGCAAATGGTTCAGAAGTATTAGTAGCGGCATCATCTGTGCAAGCTGATGTTAATAAAGGTCTGAAGTCAACAGGTAACGTTGATGCTGCAGTTGCCGTTGGTAAAGCAATTGCTGAAAAGGCGAAGGCTGCTGGTATTACTGGTATCGCATTTGATCGTTCAGGTTTTAAATATCATGGTCGTGTAAAAGCCCTCGCTGACGCTGCACGTGAAAATGGTTTAGAGTTTTAAGGCTAAATATTATGGCAAAGTTTGAGAAAAAAGGTCCAGAAGACGGCTTCATTGAGAAACTGGTTACAGTAAACCGTGTTTCTAAAGTTGTTAAAGGCGGTCGCCAGTTTGGTTTTGCTGCACTGACTGTCGTAGGTGATGGTAACGGTCGTGTTGGTTTTGGTTACGGTAAAGCAAAAGAAGTGCCGATAGCTATTCAAAAAGCAATGGATAAAGCTCGTAAATCTATGCAGGACGTCCACCTTAAAGGTGATACCTTGCAGTATGAGATTGTTGCAGGACACGGCGCGGCAGAAGTCTTCATGAAGCCTGCCTCAGATGGTACCGGTGTTATTGCTGGTGGCGCAATGCGTGCCGTGCTTGAAGCTGTCGGCGTAAAAAACGTTTTAGCAAAATGTGTTGGTAGTCGTAATCCTGTCAATGTTGTACGTGCAACTATTAATGGATTAGCAAAAATCAACTCACCTGAATATGTTGCTGCCAAGCGTGGCAAAAAAGTAGAAGAGATTCTGGGTTAATACACCATGGCTAATACTAAAAAAGTTAAAGTGACTTTGGTCAAGAGCAAAAACGGTCGTTTGAAAAAACACCAGGACTGTGTTCGTGGGCTGGGTCTACGTCGCATGCATCACACTGTTGAGGTGATTGATACACCTGAAAACCGTGGCATGATCAATAAAGTTGAATATATGTTAAAGGTTGAGGAAGCTTAAGATGCATTTAAATACACTCAAACCTGATGCCGGCAGTAAAAAAACGGCTAAACGTGTTGGTCGTGGTATCGGCAGTGGCACGGGTAAAACCTGTGGTCGTGGTCACAAGGGTCAAAAATCTCGTTCAGGCGGCTTTACTAAGATTGGTTTTGAAGGTGGTCAGATGCCTTTGCAAAGACGTCTACCTAAAGTTGGCTTTAACTCTCGCATGGCAAAAACACGTGCAGAAGTACGCTTACATGAATTGCTTTTAGTTAATCAAGATGTTGTAACACTTGATGCATTGATTTCAGCGAACATTGTTCCTGTTTTCACTAAAAAAGCTAAAGTAATCTTGTCCGGTGAGCTGACTAAAGCGGTAAACGTTAAAGGCCTTGCTGTGACTAAAGGTGCTAGAGCTGCGATTGAAGCAGCTGGCGGAAAAGTCGAAGACTAATAACCTATGAATAACGCACTCAGTAACGGAAAATTACACGAACTACGTCAACGCATCTTTTTTGTTATAGGTGCGTTGATCGTTTATCGTATTGGTACCTTTATCCCGGTACCTGGAATTGATCCTGTTGTTATGGCTCAGCTCTTTGAGCAGCAAAAAGGCGGAATATTGGATGTCTTCAATATGTTCTCCGGTGGTGCATTAGAGCGGATGTCATTATTCGCATTAGGCGTCATGCCATATATTTCAGCTTCGATTATTATCCAATTGCTGAGTCATACGGTTCCATCTCTAGAGGTATTACGTAAAGAAGGTGAAAGTGGCCGTCGCAAGTTAACAACCTACACTCGTTACTTTACCCTGGTGCTAGCAACATTTCAGTCTATCGGTGTCTCTATGGCGCTGCAGAGCCAGCAGTTAGGCGGCAGTCAGCTGGTGCTTAATCCTGGTTTTACCTTTGTAATGACTGCAACGGTTACGCTGGTCACGGGCACAATGTTTCTAATGTGGCTGGGTGAGCAGATTACAGAACGCGGTATCGGTAACGGTATTTCGGTACTTATATTTTCTGGTATTGTCGCGGGTATTCCCGCTGCAATCGGCGGTACGCTTGAGTTAGCACGCACTGGCGAGCTACACTCGTTAACTGTTATCCTGCTGTTTATTGTTGCAATGCTGGTTACTGCCTTCGTTATCTTTGTAGAGCGTGGTCAGCGACGAATCACAGTTAATTATGCAAAGCGTCAACAAGGCCGTAAAATGTATGCTGCACAGAGCAGCCATTTGCCTCTAAAGTTGAATATGGCGGGTGTTATTCCACCTATCTTTGCATCCAGTATTATCCTGTTTCCTGCTACCATGGGTGACTGGTTTAGTCAGACTCCTGGCATGGAATGGATGCAGGCCATTACACAGACTCTGGCGCCCGGTCAGCCTATCTATGTCATGTTGTATGCTGCTGCGATCATCTTTTTCTGCTTCTTTTATACGGCACTGGTATTTAACTCGCGTGATACGGCCGATAATCTGAAAAAGAACGGTGCTTTTATACCGGGGATCCGCCCGGGTGATCAAACAGCCAAATTTATTGATGGTGTTATGACGCGTCTGACATTGATCGGTGCGCTTTATATGACCTCGGTTTGCCTGTTGCCCGAGTTTTTAATCTTATATTTAAATGTACCATTCTATTTTGGTGGCACATCTTTATTAATCATTGTCGTGGTTGTCATGGATTTCATGGCCCAGGTACAAACACACTTAATGTCTCATCAGTACGAAGGTCTGATGAAGAAAGCGAATCTAAAGTCATCTGGCAACAGTGGCCTTATTCGTTAATCCGGTATTGATTGGAGTAAAATCATGAAAGTTCGCGCTTCTGTTAAAAAATTGTGCAGAAACTGCAAAGTTGTAAAACGTAAAGGTGTTGTTCGGGTTATTTGTAAAGACCCTCGTCATAAACAACGTCAAGGTTAATGTTATTGTATTTTGGTGGAAAAACCGGTAAACTGCCGCGCTTTCCGTCAACATCATGGGGATGTATTGAATGGCTCGTATAGCGGGTATTAATGTACCGACAAATAAGCACACTGTTATTGCTTTAACGTATGTCTATGGCATAGGTTTAACTCGAGCGCAGTCTATTTGTGCAACTACCGGTATCGCTGAGAACACAAAAATCAGCGCTCTGACGGAAGCTCAGGTAGAAACTTTACGTACAGAAGTTGGTAAATTCGCTGTTGAAGGCGATTTACGACGTGAAGTATCAATGAATATTAAACGATTGATGGATTTGGGTTCGTTCCGAGGTATCCGTCATCGTCGTGGTTTGCCATTAAGAGGCCAACGCACTAAAACAAATGCGCGCACACGTAAAGGTCCACGTCGCGCAGTTCGCAAATAAACAACGGTATTTCTGAGGAATCACTCCTATGGCGAAAGCGGCCAAGAAAAAGGTAAAACGTTCAGTAGTTGATGGTGTTGCACATATTTATGCATCATTCAATAACACTATTGTCACAATTTCAGACCGTCAGGGTAATACTCTGTCGTGGGCTACCGCAGGTGGCTCTGGTTTTCGTGGTTCTCGTAAGAGCACACCATTTGCTGCACAGGTTGCTGCAGAGCGTGCCGGTGAAGCTGCAAAAGTCTATGGCCTGAAGAATCTGGATGTTAACGTAAAAGGGCCTGGTCCTGGTCGTGAATCAGCTGTTCGTGCATTGAATGGCGCTGGTTTTAAAATTACAAACATCAGTGATGTGACGCCGATTCCACATAACGGTTGTCGTCCACCTAAGAAACGTCGCGTTTAAGGCAGAGGTACTAGAAAGTGGCAAGATATATTGGTCCAAAACTAAAATTAAGCCGTCGCGAAGGTGTTGACTTAGGTCATAAATCTGGCGTTCGCCCTATTGATTCAAAATGTAATTTTGAGAAAGTACCAGGACAACACGGCGCTCGTCGCGCTCGTGTAACTGAATACGGTACTCAGTTACGTGAAAAGCAAAAAATACGTCGTATTTATGGTGTGCTCGAGAAGCAGTTCCGTAACTACTACAAAAAAGCAGCGTCTACCAAGGGTTCAACTGGTGAAACACTGCTCAAGTTATTAGAAACTCGTCTCGATAATGTTGTTTATCGGTCAGGTTTTGGTTCTACTCGTTCAGAGGCTCGTCAACTTGTATCGCATAAGTCGATCCTTGTTAATGGCTCAATTGTTAATGTTGCCTCTTATCAGGTATCAGCTAATGATGTTATCTCTGTTAGAGAGAAAGCTAAAAAACAAACACGTATCAAGGACTCAATGGCACTGGCTACAGCTCGTGGTATTGATGAGTGGATTAGTCTGGATTCAGATAAGATGGAAGCGACGTTCAAATCAGTACCTGAACGTACTGACTTGCCAGCTGATTATAATGAATCACTTGTAGTGGAACTATACTCCAAATAAGGGAGACTTTTGTAAATGTCAGGCAATAGTAAAAACTTGCTCAAGCCTCGTGTCATTGATGTTCAGTCATTCAGTGACACGCACACTAAAGTTACATTGGAACCTCTTGAGCGCGGTTTCGGACACACTCTTGGTAATGCTCTGCGCAGAATCCTGCTTTCATCATTAGAAGGTGCGGCGATTTCAGAAGCTGCGATAGATGGTGTATTACATGAATACAGCACAATTGACGGTGTGCAAGAAGATGTGCTCGAGATCTTAATGAATCTCAAAGGTGTATCGTTACTCATGCACACCAAGGATGAAGCATTACTGTCATTGACCGCTAGTAAATCCGGTGTGGTTACTGCTGCTGATATTACGTTAGATCATGATATTGAAATTGCTAATCCTGATCATGTAATTTGCACATTGAATAAAGATATTAATATCTCAATGTCACTAAAAGTCACTAAAGGTCGTGGCTATGTCGCTGCCAATACTGTGAATGCCGATGAAGCATCTAATATCGGTGGATTGAAGATGGATGCTTCTTATAGTCCTATACGTAAAGTTTCATACAGTGTCGAAAATGCGCGTGTAGAACAGCGTACAGATATGGATAAACTGATCATAGACCTGGAAACTAATGGTACTGTTGATCCGGAGAATGCAGTGCGTCGTGCGGCTGGTATCCTGCAAGAGCAGCTTTCTGTATTTGTTGATTTACAAAGCGCAGAAGAGCAGTCACATGAACCAGAAGAAGCTGCTGTTGATCCATTATTATTGCGCCCAGTTGATGATCTGGAATTAACAGTACGTTCAGCGAACTGCCTTAAAGCAGAGAACATATACTACATTGGTGATCTGATTCATCGCACTGAAGTAGAGTTGCTGAAAACACCTAATCTGGGCAAAAAATCTTTAACTGAGATCAAAGACGTTCTTGCTTCTCACGGTTTATCTCTGGGTGTGCGACTGGAAAACTGGCCGCCAGCATCAATAAAAGATAAAGCAAGCTAACATAGTTTTTAGGAATTAAATCATGCGTCATCGTAAGTCGGGTCGTCAACTTAACCGTAACAGCAGTCACCGTATTGCAATGTTCCGTAACATGGCTACATCATTGTTCGAACATGAAGTAATCAAGACTACATTGCCAAAAGCAAAAGAGTTACGCCGTATAGTTGAGCCTTTAATCACATTAGCAAAAACTGACAGTGTTGCTAACCGTCGTCTTGCTTTCTCACGTCTTCGTGATAAAGAGATGGTTGCCAAGCTGTTCTCAGATGTTGCTCCTCGTTTCAATACCCGGCCTGGTGGTTACACACGTGTTTTAAAGTGTGGTTTCCGTTCAGGTGATGCGGCGCCAATGGCGTACATTGAACTGGTAGATCGTGGTGCAACAGAAGAAACTAAATCTGAAGGTTAATTTTCAGATCTGTTTCTAAACAAAAAAGCCGGCATATGCCGGCTTTTTTGTGTTCGTAGATAAACTATTCTGGCCAGTCTACTCGTGGCCGACTGCTGCGCTTGGGTCAACCTCAAACATTGCGGGCAGTGAGTGCGCGATACCTTTATGACAGTCTATACAGGTCTTTCCTGCCTCTAAGCCCTTTTCATGTTGTTGCATGCCTCTTCTGCCTTGGTCTGTAAAATCCATTGACTGGTAGTCGTGACAGTTCCTGCATTCACGTGAATCAGTATCCTTCATTTCCTTCCATACATTCCTTGCAAGCTGTAGTCTTTTAGCTTCAAACTTTTCTGGAGTATCGATGGTTCCAAGTGCCTTGTGAAAAAGCTCATTGGTTGCTTTAATTTTTCTAATTACTTTATATGCCCATTCCTTTGGTACATGGCAATCGGGGCAGGTTGCTCTTACACCGGTTCTGTTAGAATAGTGAACCGTGTCTTTGTATTCCTCGTACACATTTTCACGCATTTCATGGCAGGAGATACAAAACTGTTCATTGTTGGTCATCTCCATGGCAGTATTAAATCCGCCCCAGAAAATGATGCCAGCGACAAAACCGCCGACTAATAAAGTGCCAAGAGAGTATTTAGCCGTGGGCTTTTTTAAAATGCCCCAGAGTGAGTGAAATAATTCTTTAAGCTTATTCATAATATTGGACCTGTTATCTTCTGAGTTAAGTCAATTACTGATGTTTAATAGTCGTAATGGGCTCAAATGTATTTTCTACTAAAGGCTTAGCGCCGACCTGAGGGACATGACATTGTGTGCAGAAATAACGCCTTGGAGCAATGTTTGCAAGAACGTTATTCTCTCTGTCACTGAAATGTGTCTGGCTTATCTTTGTGGCACCGGCGGCCTTATAGTTGGCCCAGCTATGGCAAGTAAGGCATTTGTTAAATTTTTTATTGATTTTATAGCCATTTATCTTGTGCGGAACCAGTGGTGGCTGTTGAACATAATCGCGTTCAATCGGTTCCCTGTCATTTTGAACTTTATTGATCGCCGGTGTTTTATTCGGCTGATCAAGTGGGGCGCCACCTCGCAACGATCTTACTTGTTCGGCAAACAGAAGTGATGTACCTAAAGACATGCTTAGCATGGCTGTTAATGCAATCAGATTTTTTATTTTCATTGAGATGGCTCCTGATTAAGGGGTTTATTTACATATGTATTGTGATTAAATCTATGGGTGAATTTAAAGACACTTTTATTACAGACGTCGATACAACGGCCGCAATTTGTGCAGTTAATATCAAGAATAACAGGGCTGATCAGCTGGTCGGTACCACGCAAAGCGGGTTTAATAACCTGTTCTTCAGGGCATACTGCAAAACAGTCCATGCAGTCATTACAATTGGCTCTATTGTGTGCACTGACCCGTATGAAGCCGAGTCTGCCCAGTAAACTATAAAAGGCACCAACTGGGCATAAATGGCCACACCAGGCATTCCGGCTGATAAACAGGTCGAATAAAAAAATTGCGAACATAATTGCTGCGGAAATCCACAGGCCTGATATGAGGCCGCGCTGGACTAGTGTTACAGGATTAATTAACTCCCAGGAAAGAGTGCCGGTTATCATGGCCATAACAAACGCAGTGAACAATAACCAGTAGCGTGTATTACGCGCAAACAGCGAGCTGCTTTTTATGCGAAATTTCTTGCGTAACCAGCTGGATGCATCGGTGGCGATATTAACAGGACAAAGCCACGAGCAATAAACACGGCCGCCTGCAAAAATATAAAATAGCGTGACGATTAATGCCCCCGTTAGCGTAACGCTGGTCAGTAATTGCCCGGCAAAGAGTGACTGAGTGACAATAAAAGGATCGGAAAGCGGCAGCGTGTCAAGTGTTAAACTCGAACTTAAATTGCCCTTAATTATCCAGAGATCAAACCACGGGCCTGACATAAATAGACAGAAGATAGAGAGCTGGCTGATGCGGCGTAGCAGCAGCCACTTATGGTGTTGAATCCAGCTTCTTTTACTTGCAAACAAGTGTTGTTGGCTTGTGATCTGCATGTCAGTTCTTTATCAAACCTTTACCCGAGTGCTCATACTTGAGGCCTTCAGGTAAATTATATTCATGGCTAGCATCGGGGGAGACTAAACTTTCACCGGCCTTTGCTTTCTCTTGCCAGCCCAATCTGTAATGATGCCCAATCTCGCCTTTAGCAAGATGTGCAGGCAGCACTTTTATTGCCGCTGTTTCGAGCACACATGAGTGTTCACATTTGCCACAGCCAGTGCATTTGTCAGAGTGAACAACAGGAATAAATGATGCATGTTTGCCACTGCGTACATTGTGTTGCGGCTCGAGAGTAATGGCCTCATTGATTAACGGGCAAACCCGGTGGCAGACATCACAACGCAAACCCAGATAATTAAGGCAGGTTTCATGATCAATTAATACCGCTAAGCCCATACGCGCATCATCTATAGTCGTTAGGGACTTATTGAGCGCATTAGTCGGGCAGGCAAGCAGGCAAGGAATGTCTTCACACATTTCACAAGGTGCATGCCTGGCATTAAAATAGGGTGTTCCAGTGGCTGCCTGATCAATAATATCAGCCAGCTTTAGAATGTCATAGGGGCAGCCCCTTACACATAAACCACAACGAATACAGGCCGCCTGGAATTCTTTTTCAGAGAGAGCTCCAGGAGGGCGCAGTGATGTCGGCGGTAAAGAAAACGCCTTTTGTGTGTAAAAGCCAAGCCCAAGGCCAAACAGTGAAACGCCACAAACAGTCCGGGCCGTTTCTGTTAAGAAACGTCTACGAGTTGTATTAATTTGCAGCGAAACCATGCTCACTATTTTTCCTTAAGCCTTCATTACTTTGACGGCACATTTTTTGTAATCGGTCTCTTTAGAAAGAGGGTCTGTTGCATCCAGTGTCAGTTTATTAATTAAACGACCGGCATCAAACCAGGGTACAAAAATCAAACCTTCAGGTGGACGATTACGACCGCGCGTTTCAACACGTAATTCAATATCACCACGACGGCTGGCAACTTTTGCAACCATGCCTCTTCGCAGTCCGCGCTTTTTAGCATCATTAGGGTGTATAAACATAACTGCATCCGGGAATGCGCGATAGAGTTCGGGCACTCGTCGGGTCATAGTGCCTGAGTGCCAGTGCTCGAGTACTCGGCCCGTTGACAGCCACAGATCATATTCTTTATCAGGGCTTTCAGCGGCAGCCTCATACGGCGCAGTAATGATGTTTGCGCGGCCGTCTTTGAAGCCATAGAACTGAACGTCGTTACCTTTTTTAACAAAAGGATCAAAGCCTTCGCGATAACGCCATAAGGTTTCTTTGCCATTTACGACAGGCCAGCGTAAACCACGCACCTGGTGATAAGTATCAAACTCACCGAGATCATGGCCTTTTTTAGGGCCTTCTATACCAAAACGACGGTATTCTTCGAACAGGCCTTTTTGCAGGTAAAAACCAAAGTGCTCCATTTCATCATTCTGATAGACATTGCCTTTATCATCGGTGATTTTTTGTTTTGGATATTTGTTGACCTGGCCATTAGCAAATAACACATCAAATAATGTTTTGCCTTTGTATTCAGGTTTTTTGGCAATCAGTTCTTTTGGCCAGACTTCTTCAAGCTTGAATCGTTTTGAAAATTCAACCAGTTGCCACAAATCCGATTTTGACTCGCCAGGTGCACTAACCTGCTGACGCCAGAACTGTGTACGACGTTCAGCATTACCGTAAGCGCCTTCCTTTTCTGTCCACATAGCCGTTGGCAATATAAGGTCGGCCGCTTCGGCCGTGACAGTAGGGTAAGGGTCAGAAACAACAATAAAATTATCCGGGTTACGGTAACCTGGCAGTGTTTCTTCGTTCATATTGGCGGCGGCCTGCATATTGTTATTACACATGACCCAGTAAGCATTGAGTTTACCGTCTTTTAACATGCGATTTTGCAGTACAGCGTGATAGCCGGGTTTGGGCGGAATTGTGCCCTCTGGTAATTGCCAGACTTTTTCAGAAAAGTCCCGATGCGCTTTCTTTTTAACGACTAAGTCAGCTGGCAAACGGTGCGAAAATGTACCCACCTCACGTGCCGTACCGCAGGCTGAAGGTTGCCCTGTTAAAGAGAATGGGCTGTTGCCGGGTTCAGAAATTTTTCCCATTAATAAATGGATGTTATAAACCAAACCATTAACCCAAACGCCGCGAGTATGTTGGTTAAAGCCCATGGTCCAGTAAGAGGTGACTTTTTTATTCGGGTCGGCATACACTTTTGCTAAAGCCAGCAGGTTCTTCTCAGGTACGCCACTGATTTTTGAAGCGTGCTCAAGTGTGTATTCCTCAATAGATTTTTTATATTCTTCAAAACTGATGCCGCTGAGTTTGCCGCCACTACCTGTTTTTGCTTTTTCTAACGGATGCTCAGGGCGAAGTCCATAACCAATGTCAGTGGGCGTTTTCTTAAAGTTGGTATGCTTGTTAACAAATTCTTTGTTATAAGACTTGGTCTGAATAATGTAATTTGCAATATAGTTAGCGATTGCCAAATCGGTTTGAGGTGTAAACACCATGCCGTTATCAGCCAGGTCGAAACAGCGATGTTTGTATGTGGATAAAACATGGACTTCACAGCCTTCTTTGGTGAGCCGGGTATCACTCAAGCGGGACCATAAAATAGGATGCATCTCTGCCATGTTGGCACCCCATAAAACAAACACATCCGCGTGTTCTAAATCATCGTAACAACCCATTGGCTCATCGGCGCCAAAACCCCGCATAAACGCACCCACAGCAGAAGCCATGCAGTGCCGGGCATTGGGGTCAAGATTGTTTGAGCGGAAGCCGGCTTTAAAAAGTTTGGAGGCGGCATAACCTTCCCATACAGTCCATTGACCAGAACCAAACATGCCGACGGCCGTAGGACCTTTTTCTTTTATCGTTTGCTTGAACTTGTCTGCCATCACATCAAAGGCTTTATCCCAGCTAATGGCTGTGAACTCGCCCTCTTTATGGTATTCACCATTTTTCATTCGAAGCAGCGGTGTTGTCAGGCGATCTTTACCGTACATGATCTTTGAGAGGAAGTAGCCTTTGATGCAGTTTAAACCGCGGTTAACAGGCGAATCAGGATCGCCTTGGGTTGCAATCACACGGCCATTCTTTGTGCCAACCAGTACACTGCAGCCAGTGCCGCAGAAACGACAGGGCGCTTTATCCCAGCGGATTTGTTTGCTGCTTGTTTTTGCAATCGCATTATTAATCCCGGGTATGGTTATACCTGCAGCTGCAGCCGTTGCAGCAATAGCATTGGTTTTGATAAAGCTTCTTCTGGTTAGTTTCATTGTATAGCCTCCTGAGGATTTAATTCGTTACAACCACAATCGGGAATTGTCGCTGGGTCAATCAGTTCATCGTCGTTACCTTCGTCGTGGTGATAGACAACTGCAACAGAAAGAATATTGGGCAAATCCTGAAACTGGATAACACGATCTGCCAAAGCGCCGGTATTGTCGTCTTCGATAGTCACAATTAATTTTCCATTGTCACTGGCGTGCACTTCCACTCCATCAAATTCAGACAGCGTGCTAGCTACGCTATCTGCTTTGTCGGGGCGGGCGTACACAAGTACACCACTGATATTCATAATGTCGTCTCCTTAAGAGTCGAGTCGCTGATTGTTTGATAAGTTGGCTGGTAATTTAGTTTAATTGACTGATTGGGGCAGGGCTTGAAACAGGCACCGCAACCGCTGCATAAAAGAGGGTTGATAACAGGATAAGCGGCCTGGCCGACTTTAGGAATAAAACGAATGGCCTCGCTTTCACAGTGATCACGACAGCCCATGCAGTGCACGCCATTTAATGCCAGGCAGTGTTTATTGATCGAGGCTTTAATCGTCCAGGGAATAGATTCAGGCGAACCAGTCAGGGCCTGATGCTCACAGCTTTGCACACATTTAAAACAGAAAGTGCATTCGCCTTTAGCAAAGTCAATTTGAGGATATTGAGCCTCTCCCTTAATAATGATTTTTTCAGGGCAGCTGCTGAGGCAGTCAAAGCATTGTGTGCAGTTTTCAAGAAACAATGCTTCTCCACGCGACCAGGGGGGTCTGATAGGTGCGTGTTGATTAGTAAAGTCGCCACGCAAAAACTGTGTTCTGGTAATAGCTCCAGCCATTTATTATTCTCAGTTTATGAGTTAGTCGTTATATTATAATAGTGTAATTAACGAGATATCCATGACATGAATCAAGTCGCTTATATTTTAAGTTGGATAGTGTATAGCAGAAACAAAACAAAATTGTTTTTAAGCAATCATGCTTAATGTAGATCAATAAAAAAATAAAAGAAGGAACAACAAGCTGTGCATGACAACTTGTTGATGCAGATCAAAAATGCTTATCCGTTTTTTGAAGTTTGACGATCAATCAGCTCTTTGAGGTACTGACCGGTATAAGAGTCTTTTTCCTGCATGATGGCTTCTGGGGTGCCTGTCGCAATAATAAGGCCGCCTTTGCTACCGCCTTCAGGGCCAAGATCAATAATCCAGTCGGCCGTTTTAATGACATCAAGGTTATGTTCGATCACAATGAGAGTATTGCCATGATCGCGCAGGCGATGTATGACCTGTAATAGTTGCTGTACATCGTGAAAATGCAGGCCGGTGGTGGGCTCATCGAGGATGTAAATCGTCTGCCCGGTATCACGCTTTGAGAGTTCTTTTGCCAGTTTGATACGCTGGGCTTCACCACCAGAGAGGGTGGTTGCCGCCTGACCCAGAGTGATGTATGACAAGCCGACATCAACCAGTGTTTGCAGTTTGCGTTTTAATACAGGGATCGCATCAAAGAAAAGCAGCGCATCTTCCACGGTCAGGTCGAGTACTTCGCAAATGTTTTTGCCTTTGTATTTAATGTCCAGTGTTTCGCGGTTGTAGCGTTTGCCATGGCAGACATCGCAGGGGACAAAAATATCCGGCAAAAAGTGCATTTCAACTTTTATCACGCCGTCTCCTGAACAGGCTTCGCAGCGACCGCCTTTGACGTTGAAGCTGAAGCGCCCCGGTTTATAACCACGGGCGCGTGCTTCAGGGGAGCCGGTAAACAGTTCGCGAATCGGTGTGAACAAGCCGGTATAAGTGGCCGGGTTGGAGCGCGGGGTGCGGCCTATCGGTGCCTGATCAATATCGACAACTTTGTCAAAATGCTCAAGGCCTTCAATCGATGTGTAGGGGGCTGATTCAACAGACGATTTGTTAATGCTCTGTGCGAGTACTTTGTATAAGGTGTCGTTGATCAGTGTTGATTTGCCAGAACCGGAAACGCCGGTTACACAGGTCAGTAAACCGACCGGGATTTCAAGATTCACGTGCTGTAAATTATTGCCAGAGGCGCCGTTAACTTTTAACCATTGATCGCCGACGGCATTATGGTTTTGTGCAATAGTAATGGCTGCCTTACCAGACAGGTACTGACCGGTTAAAGAGTTTTTATTCGCAATGATTTCAGCCGGTGTACCGGTTGCGGTGATGCTGCCGCCATGCACACCGGCACCGGGGCCGATATCAACCACATAGTCTGCAGCGAGTATGGCATCTTCGTCGTGCTCAACAACGATAACGGTATTGCCCATGTCACGTAATTGCAGCAGGGTTTTTATCAGCCGGTCATTGTCGCGCTGGTGCAGGCCAATTGAAGGCTCATCAAGAATATACATAACACCCATGAGTCCCGCGCCAATCTGGCTGGCAAGACGAATGCGCTGTGCTTCTCCGCCTGAGAGGCTGTCTGATTTTCGATCCAGTGATAGATATTCAAGCCCGACATTGACCAGAAAACGCAAACGGGTGCTGATCTCTTTAACAATTCTGTCAGCGATTTCGCCCTGCTTACCGCTCAGCTTAAGATTGTCAAAAAAAGCAAGGCTGTCTTCAATCGCCATCTGGGTGATAGACGGCAGGTTTTTATCGGTAATAAAAACGTGGCGCGCACTTTTGTTAAGGCGTGAGCCGTCACAGGCTGGGCATTCCTGTTGTGATAAGTATTTCGCCAGTTCTTCGCGCACGGCTGATGAGTCGGTATCGTGATAACGGCGGTCCATATTCGGGATAATGCCTTCAAACGGGTGAATGCGGCTTTTTGCCGGGCCTCTTTGTGACGGATAGAAAAATTCAATCTCTTCATCACCGCTACCGTAAAGCATGATTTTCTGGAATTTCTCCGGCAGCTCTTTATAAGGTGTCTCCAGGTCAAAACCATAATGATCCGAGAGACCTTGCAACAAACTATAATAATAAGCGTTACGTCGGTCCCAGCCACGCACTGCGCCGCCGGCGAGGCTGAGACCCGGGTTGATGATGACTCTGGTCGGGTCAAAATAATCCTTGTTTCCAATACCGTCACATTCACCGCAGGCACCGACCGGGTTATTGAAAGAAAATAAACGCGGTTCTAATTCGGTGATGCTGTATCCGCAAACCGGGCAGGCATATTTCGACGAAAATACCAGCTCATCGTGATTGTCATCGTCCAGGTAGGCAATCACGGCAATGCCATCTGTCATATTAAGTGTGGTTTCAAATGATTCTGCAAGCCGCTGTTTAATGTCTTCACGCACTTTGAAACGATCAACAATGACTTCGATGGTGTGCTTCTTATTTGCCTCCAGTTCAGGCAAATTGTCCAGTTCCGTGATGCTGCCATCGATGCGCGCTCGAATAAAACCCTGGCGCTTTAAATCTTCAAATAAATTCTGGTACTCACCTTTGCGTTCTTTAATGACCGGGGCCAGCATCATCAGTCGGCTGTCTTCTGGCAGCGTCAACACCTGATCGACCATCTGGCTGATGGTCTGGGCTTCCAGTGATTCGCCGTGATCGGGGCAAACCGGTACGCCGGCACGGGCGTAAAGCAGGCGCAGGTAATCATAAATCTCGGTAATGGTGCCGACAGTAGAGCGGGGATTATGGGAGGTGGTTTTCTGTTCTATGGAGATGGCCGGAGACAGGCCTTCAATATGATCGACATCGGGTTTTTCCATCATCGACAAGAATTGGCGGGCATAGGCAGAAAGAGACTCAACATAGCGTCGCTGGCCTTCAGCGAAGATGGTATCAAAAGCCAGTGAGGATTTGCCCGAACCAGAAAGCCCGGTAATAACAATCAGCTTATCGCGCGGTAAATCCAGCGAGATATCCTTCAGATTATGAGTTCGCGCGCCACGTATTTGTATCGTCTTATGCATAACAATCCTGCTAGTGTACTGATAGAATAGGCGCGGTATTGGGTGTCGTCGGTCTTAGCGACACAATCCGAAGCCAACTGCCTATTATAAACCCATTAGGCCGGCAGCGTCGGATCAAAATGAGAATGAATTTTGTATGAAGAGGAAGTTGTCAGTTAGATGGCCGTGAAACAACAGGGTTTGACCCCGCTCGAATTAAAAGCCGGTTCTTCAATAGCACTGATCTATGGTATCAGAATGCTCGGCCTGTTTATGATCCTGCCTGTTTTTTCCATTTTTGCAGAGAGTCTCGATAATACAACGCCATTATTGATTGGCCTGGCTCTGGGTATATATGGCCTGACGCAGGGGCTTTTACAAATCCCGTTTGGCATGTTGTCAGATAAGATTGGCCGAAAGCCGGTGATTGCAGCCGGTTTAGTCATTTTTGCGCTCGGTAGCATTATCGCCGCCTATGCCGATACGATCTACGGCGTTATTGCCGGCAGGGCGATACAGGGCGCCGGCGCAATCGCCGCGGCATTAATGGCGCTGGCAGCAGACCTGAGCCGGGAAGAGCACCGCCTCAAAATCATGAGCATGATCGGCATGAACATAGGCGTTGCGTTTGCGGTGGCTATGGTTGTCGGGCCGGTGATCAATGCCTGGGTGGGAATGAAAGGCATCTTTTTATTAACGGCCATACTCGCCGTGATGGGCATTTTGGTGTTATTTAAAGTTGTGCCCAAAGCCAATAGCCTGAGTTTTCATCGAGACGCCCAGTTAGAACCGTCAAAACTATCAAGTGTTTTTAAAAATACGCAACTAATACGGCTGGATGTTGGCATCTTTGTATTGCACGCGGTATTGATGGCCACCTTCGTTGCGGTGCCTTTGATGTTAGTCGATGCCGGCCTTGAAAGCCTGCAGCATGGCTGGCTTTATGCACCGGTTTTTCTGGTGTCGATTGCATTGATGGTACCGTTTATTATCCTGGCGGAAGCCAAAAGGCGCATGAAACAGGTCTTTGTAGGGGCTATTTTAGTGCTGGCAATTTCGCTGTTGTTGCTGATGTTTTCTGACCAGAGTTTAGTCATTATTACCTTCGCATTAGGTCTGTTTTTTGCCGCGTTTAATTTGCTGGAAGCCAGTCTGCCATCGCTGGTGGCAAAAATATCGCCGGCCGACAGGAAAGGCACCGCCATGGGGCTTTATTCCTCATCACAGTTTCTGGGCGCGTTTGCGGGTGGTGTAATGGGCGGCTGGTCTTATGGGCAGGGTGGCAGCACGGCCTTGTTCCTGATCTGCATGCTATCGGTTCTGGTCTGGTTTGTGTTTGCGGCAACCATGAAAAGTCCCCGTTATGCCAGTACCTATTTATTGAATGTTGGCAAGTTAGCGCCCGAAGCGGTAAATCACTTGATTGCCGAGCTGGTGTCAATTCGCGGCGTGGCAGAAGCCTCTGTGATCGCAGAAGAAGGTGTGGCCTACTTAAAAGTAGACCTGAAAGCACTTGATATGCAGGCATTAATGGCCTATTCAAAATCCACACCCTTTGACGGCTAAATATTTACAGATTGTTAACATAAACTGAGTTAGCAATGACAGAATAATATCGATTAGCCGGCTAAACTCAGGTAATTGTTCCTAACAATATATCCAAGGCTATGCGGTGTGCCAGAAATGTCTGTTTTCTTTTCGTTTAATACTTTTTCGATAAGTCCGTCCAGGCACCGTGCCGACGCATGATGCCAGCCTTCAATCAGCTGTTACAGCGAATTACCAAACCATCGGCAAGCATTCATACCGCAGCGGAGCGTCGGCGTGCGCGTCTGTTATCGGCATTACTGATTCCATTTATAATCATGACGCCGGTAGGTTCTTTGCTATCGACAATAGAGTCAGAAAGAATAGCGGTAGCGGTTTTGTTTTTTATAGCGGTGATTGCATTTGTCTTTAGCCGAACAAAGTATTTTCAGATAGCCGGCATTGTTATGACCATTTCTGTTTTCATGCCGCCTTATGCCATGTTATTAAGCCTGAATGAGTATACTCAGTTTACAATGATAGCGATTACATCCTGGATGAGCCTGCCCATATTGCTCGGTGGTGTCTGGTTAACATTAAAAGCTGTGATGATGATCTGGTTAGCTAACCTGAGCGTGTTTGCGCTTTTTCCGCTAGTGATCAATCTGAATATAGACTATCAGCTGGTACTGGCTAGTATGATCCAGCTAGTCATATTTGGACTGGTTATTTTATTGTCTGTGAAAATGAGAAATGATGATACAGCCAAACTCGAACAACAGGCCGGGGAGCTGGAGCGGGCAAAAGAAACAGCTGAAAAAGCGAACCGGGCCAAGTCAGTGTTTTTAGCTAACATGTCTCATGAATTAAGAACCCCCTTGCACGGTATTCTGAGTTATGCCGAATTAGGCAGTCGCCGCCTGAACACATTGCCGAAGGAAAAAATACAGAAATATTTTTCGCAGATTAATGTCAGTGGTCAGCGTCTAAAGCTATTGTTAGAAGACCTGCTTGATATCAGTCAGCTGGATTCGGGTTTTATAAAGATGCATTTCGTCGCCGCTGATATGCAAGCTATTATTCAAGTCTGTGTATCAGAACAAGAAACGATGTTAAAGAAATGCCAGATTCAACTAACACTTGATATATCATCAGATGTCACTGTGCTAGTCTGTGACCCGAACCGCATCGGGCAGGTCATCACCAACCTGCTTGGCAATGCAATTAAGTTTTCAATGCATGGTGAAAATGTCTGTATTGCTGTAAAAAAAGACGAGATCATAACAAGCGGGCAGCATGCTGTTGAGGCACTGCGGGTTAGTTTTATTGATCAGGGTGATGGCATACCCGAAAATGAACAGGAGGTTATTTTTGAAAAATTCAATCGTGGTAATAAGAACTCAGATAAGGCTGCTGGCACAGGGCTGGGGCTGGCCATCTGCAAAGATATTATCGCCGCGCATCAGGGAAAAATCTGGGTAGAAAACGGGCTAGAAAAAGGCGCTGTATTCCATTTTCTTTTACCCGTTACTCAATAACAGTTTAGAGGGATTTATGAAATATATACTGGCAGCAGATGATGAAGCAATCAATAGAGATATTATCGAAGAAATTCTTGAAGATGATTATGAAGTCAAATGTGTTGAAGACGGCGCTGAGTGTATAGAAAGTATAAAGTCACGTATACCCGACCTATTATTGCTAGACGTTGGCATGCCCGGCATGGACGGGCTCGAGGTCTGCCGGGTTTTAAGACAGAGTCAAGCGACAAAAGATTTACCGATCTTTTTGCTCTCAGGTTATGCCGCTAAGGAAGATATTAGTTCCGGCCTTGAAGCAGGGGCTGATCAATATATTTCAAAGCCATTTTCTCCGCTGGAGTTGCAACAAGCGGTGCAAAATTGTCTGGCCAATTAAGGCTAAGCGCTGTGACAAGTGAGCAACATAGCCGGTGAAGTCAAACAGCGATATTCACAAGTTTAATCAAGCTGTATAGAAAGCAAGAAGCGGCAGCATATCGACGGGATAGACCTAACGACGTCATAATAAGTCAGTCAGGCTGGCTAAAAAGACTCGGCTGGCAAGCCGTGTAGTAGCCTGACGTGGTTGTCAAATTATGTCGTACGAATGATTAAAGCTGAATGCTTGTCTATTTTGACTGAACGTAAGACTTTAGTGATGATTTTTGCGGCTTTTACGATATGTTTTATAGAAAATCGGGCTGAAAAATGCGAAGATGAGCAAATAAACACTGCCGGACTATTAAGAAGCGATCCGCGGCAGATAAGTCTTAGTTTAATTCAAACAATAGATTCGTTATGTTATTGATTATGTTGATATTTCAATTAATAGCGAGCCACTTAATTTTAAGAGAGTTTAAATATGGCACGTGGTGTAAATAAAGTCATTCTGGTTGGCAACTGCGGCAAAGACCCGGAAACACGTTACACGCCCAGCGGTGCTGCGGTAACCAATATTTCGATCGCAACAACAGAAAGCTGGAAAGATAAGAATACCGGTGAGAAGCAGGATAGAACTGAATGGCATAATGTTGTCTTTTTTGGTCGTTTAGCTGAAATTGCCGGTGAATACCTGAAAAAAGGCTCACAGGTTTATGTAGAAGGCAGCTTAAATACTGAGAAATGGACCGATAAGTCAGGTAATGATCGTTATACGACAAAAATCAAAGCCAATGAAATGCAGATGTTAGGCGGCCGCGGTGATGGCAACTTTGGTGGCGCTGATAATAACAGCAACTTCCAGCAGCAAAATCAACAATCGCAGCAGCAAAATCCACAATCACAGCAGCCACAGCAGCAAAGTTCATCTGCTCCGGCATATAGCGGTGCCGACGATAATGCCTTTGATGATGACATCCCGTTCTGAGGATTTTTAGACACATTTGTAAATAATCATACCTAAGCCCCTTTTATCAGGGGCTTTTTTATGGTTTTTTAAGATAATACTGCGCTCCTGGTTGTTTAGCGTGGTTAATTGGAAGCCTCCTGTAATACAGACGGAAGGTAAATTGAATTTATGTTTATGAAACTGTTAAATATCTTTCATTCATTGTTGATCAGCTCAAAATCAAAGCAAGCCAGGAGCCTGCGCATTATTTTAATGATGATAATCATTATTGCAGTGGGGCGCTTAATACAAGTCTATATGGGTAATTTTTACTCGGGTGAAAGAGAGCCTTATTTACAGTCTTTGGGCAGTGAGAGTGTCGTCATTCGCTGGCAAACCGCAGAGAAAGTAAAAGGTCAGCTGCGCTTTGGCTTAAATCAAAACAGGCTGGATCAGTTAATAACAGAAGAGCTTGAACGTGAAGAGCATGAAATAAAGCTTAAGGCGTTACGCCCGGATACTCAGTATTATTATTCCGTAGGTGATAAAAAAAAGGTCTTTCGGCAAGGGCCTGAGCACTGGTTTAGAACGGCATTAGCTCGGGATTCTGACAAAGCCGTGCGTGTATGGGTGCTGGGAGATCCGGGTTATGACAGTGAACAGCATGATAAGGTCAGGGCCAGCATGCTTGACTGGGTTGAGAAATTTCCAAGAAAGGGCCGGCCAGCATTCGATATGATTCTGACAACAGGTGACAATGCTTACCGCTCAGGTACAAATAAACAGTTTCAGAAAAACTTTTTTAATCTTTACAAAAATATATTCTTAAACACCGCTGTCTGGCCGGTTTATGGCAACCATGATGCACGGCGCTGGGCCTTTTTTAATATATTTTCTTTTCCAGAAAATGCAGAGGCCGGAGGCGTTGCGTCACAATCTGAACGTTATTACTCCTTTGATTACGGTCGTGTGCATTTTGTCATGTTAGATTCATTTGATGGCGCAAAAACTAACAATGATGAAATGATGCAGTGGCTGAAAAAAGACCTTGAGGCCAATCAGAGCCGCTGGCTGGTTGCGGCAATGCATCATCCCCCTTACAGCAAAGGCAATCAGGACTCCGATATTGAATCAGATAGCCGGGGGCGATTATTTAATACAAGAGAAAATATATTGCCATTGCTTGAAGACTATGGCGTTGACCTGGTGCTGTCTGGTCATTCACACAGCTATGAAAGAAGCCAGCTGATCGATTGCCATTATGGCAGCTCAGACTCATTTAACAACAAGATGCTGGTTGACAAGGGTCAGCTTAATCCGGCTACAGGCTCAAAAATCTATCACAAATCAGCGCAGCCACGCTCTCATCAGGGAGCCGTGTTTGCGGTGGTTGGCTCTACCGCTAAGTTAAATGCAAGTGGCACGTTTGATCACCCGGTGATGGATGTCGGTTTGGCGGAGTTCGGCTCATTTGTCTTTGATGTCGAGCAAGATACACTGACCGGCCGCTTTATCAATCAAGCCGGCCTGGAAAAAGATGTATTTGTGCTGAGAAAGCAGAACAAAGAAAAGTTTGAATCGGCCTGTCGCTGATTAAAGATAACGGCTGTTGTAGCGAGCCTGAGTAGCAGCTGATCAAAGCGCTATTAATCCGTATCGAGGCATGGTTTTGGCAGACTATAGAAAGTGATTTTGATGGCGTATAATAGCGGCCTTTACAGGCGCATGTTAGCTGTCGCTGGGCAAAATCAGACGCAAACAGCCATTGCAGCAGAAACCGTTTTTGTAAATTTGGCGTGATAATATTCACTTTAACCTAATAAATAATATATCTATGAACCTGACTGAATCTAAATTGAAATACCTGTCTTCCTGGCTTAAATCACGGCGAGTGCGTTACGTTGCCTTGCTGGCATTAAGTTTGTTTGTGGTGCTGGCCGTGATGCGTGTTGGCTTTTACTGGTATTTTAGTACGGAAGAGGAGCACCTGGCCACAGACCTGTTTTTAAATGCGTTATATATTGGTTTTAAATTTGATTTGAGGCTGGCCATTCTTGCTGTTTTGCCGGTATTGTTGCTCGAAACAATACCGAAAATAAATGCCATTCTCAATAAAATAACGCGCTGGATCTCGGTCGCCTATCTGGTCGTGGTTTTCACGCTTATCATGCTCATGTATTTTGTCGATTTTGGACATTATGCTTATCTAAATGAACGCTTAAATGCAACAGCCCTGCAGTTTGCCGATGATATGGTGATTTCGGCAGAAATGGTCTGGCAGACCTATCCTGTTGTCTGGCTGGTGATTCTTTTGTCGCTGCTGATTTTGGCCTTTGTACTGGCGATACGTTTTTATATCTATCCGGTACTTGATAAGCAGTACCGGCGCATCGGCATACTTGAAAGAGTCATCGGCGTAACACTGTTTGGCTGTATTCTTCTTTTTGGTATCTATGGAAAACTGTCATGGTATCCGTTGCGCTGGAGCGATGCGTTTTTTACAAAATCGCCTTTTGTGAATGCAGTGGCCGTGAATCCGGTATTATTTTTTTATGATACTTTGCATAATAAACAAAAAAGATATGACAAAGCTAAAGCCGAAAAACATTTCCCGTTAATGGCGAAATTTCTGGGTATTGATGCAAAGCTTAATAAGCCACTTGACTATAGCCGCGTCATTGCAGCTACGGATAAACATAAAACACCACCCAATATTGTCTACGTTATTCTGGAGTCATTTGGCGCTAACCAATATGGTTTGTTTGGCAATAGCTTGGATTCGACCCCGTATCTCGATGAGTTAGGTCGACAGGGGCTGGTTTTTGATCGCTTTAGCATTCCAACGGGTGGCGGTACAGCGCGCTCTGTATTTACAGCCATGACCGGCATTCCTGATGTTTACCCTGAAGAAACAGCCAGTCATAATCCCTTGTTAATTGACCAGCACCTGATCATGAATGAATTTGATGGTTATGAGAAATATTATCTGCTGGGAGGCAGTGCCAGCTGGCGCAACATTCGCGGTTTTCTGACACAGAACATAAAAGGTTTGCAGCTGTTTGAAGAAGGTTCATATAGTGAACCACGGGTCGATGTATGGGGCATTTCTGACCTGAGTTTGTTCAGAGAAGCAAATAAAGTATTAAAAAAATCAGACCACAGCAAACCCTTTATCGCGGTCATACAGACAGCCGGAAATCATCGTCCGTATACCATACCGGAGGACAATGAAGGCTTTGAAGTGAAGTCTTTACCCGAAGATAAAAAGCAGTGGCAAGGTTATTTATCCGATGGCCGCTATAATGCTGTGCGGCTGATGGATCACTCGGTCGGCAGGTTTATTGAGATGGCAAAAAAAGAGCATTATTTTAACAATACCATCTTTGTTTTTCATGGTGACCATGGCATTCATAGTAGTGCTTCACCGCAGATGCCCCGGTCTTTTGACAGCTTAAACCTGGCAAGGTTTTTATCCCCGTTAATTATCTACGCACCGGGCATAATAAATGAGCCGCTACGGATTCAGACAGTAGCGAGTGAGATCGATGTGTTCCCCACGCTGGCGGGTATGGCCGGCATTGAATATACCAACAAAACAATGGGCCGGGATTTGCTCAATACATTTGAAGGTATGGAAAACTATTCCCCGTTGTTAAGCAATGTTCGTTTGGATGGCATGATGGGGGTAATGAGTGAGCGCTTTATCTTATGGAGAGACCATTATGACAAACGCATCTCGTTGCATGATTTGCACAGTGATGAACCGCAGAAAAACGTAAAAGAATCGTTTTTAGAAGAGACCAGCAAACTGAGCCAGCTGGCAGAAGCCATGTATGAAACCTCCCGCTACATGTTGCATTTTAATCCGACGGATAAAGCACAATAGCCTGAAGTCTTGTCAGCCCGGTTTGACCATCATGCACTACAGTCTGGCCCAGTGCACAGGCGAATGTGCATGCTCTGTTTAGGTCAGATATTGCATGTTATAATCGCCATCGGATGACTACGTGGCGGGCTGTGGCGGGTGCGTTTTTGCAAAGTGGCTGGCAGTACTGAACACTCAAAAGGGTTTATAAAAATAATAAAGGCTAGCATATGAGTAAAAGTGGCAATACTCCTGATGTTGATGAGGTAGCAAAAGTTCTATATATCGAAGATAATTTTGCGAATATTAAGTTGATGCAGGATATATTTTCTGAGTTTTTACCCTATGTACTGCTTAGTGCCAGTTCTGCGGAACAGGGCATTGAGCTGACGAAACAGGAAAAGCCAGACTTGATATTAATGGATATCAATCTGGACGGCATGACCGGTTATCAGGCACTGGAAATTATTAAAAATGACAGTGATATTGCATCTATCCCGGTCATCGCGATCAGTGCAGATGTCATACCCGGGCAGAATAATGAAGGTGTAGCAGAGGGTTTTGTGGATTATATTTCCAAACCGTTTGATTTGACCGACCTGATTGCCCGCTTAAAACAGCATTTGGGCTAAAGCAAAGCAAATGGCGGTTTTAAATGTGTACAAGTGCCGGCCTGTAATATATAAACATTTCAGTAATGCTTTTTTTGTCTTTTAAATATTAACTTTGTCGAGTATTAAAAATGTGTGGAATTGTAGGTGGTGTAGCGGAGCGAAATGTTGCGCCTATATTATTAGAGGGACTGAGACGGCTTGAATACCGGGGTTATGATTCTGCCGGTATCGCTGTTATTAATACAGATAAATGTATCGATCGCCAGAGAAAAGTAGGCAAAGTAGAGAACCTTTCTCAGGCCATAGCTAAAAATCCACTTAACGGTTTTATTGGCATTGCACATACGCGCTGGGCGACTCACGGTGTGCCTTCAGAACCCAATGCGCATCCGCATATATGCAATGAGCATGTCGCGGTTGTGCATAACGGCATTATCGAAAACCATGCTGAACTGAGATCTGAGCAAACTGAAAAAGGTTTTCGCTTCACATCAGAAACAGATACCGAAGTGGTTGTGCATCAAATAGAAAGCTATCTGAAGCAGAACGACGACCTGCTAGAGGCTGTCAATAAAGCCGTGCTTGATTTTGAAGGCGCTTATGCACTGGGTGTGATGTCGTCATCGCAGCCACAACGGCTGATAGCTACCCGCAGCGGCAGCCCTCTGGTGATCGGTGTGGGCTTTGGTGAATACTTTATCGCTTCTGATGTGGCGGCTTTGTTACCGGTTACCTCGCGTTTTATTTTTCTTGAAGAAGGCGACGTTGCCGATATTACAAAAGACTCGCTGGTGATTTATGACAAAAATCATGATGTGGTTGAACGGGCAGTTTCAATATCTGAACTCAGTATCGATGCGGTCAGCCGTGGTGAATACAGGCATTACATGCTCAAGGAAATTCATGAGCAGCCTGCCGTGCTGCAAGATGTGCTCGAGGGCAGGATTTATAAAAACAAAGTCATTGACAGCGCGTTTGGAAATGATGCATCCGATGTCTTTGATAAGGTCAAACAGGTGCAGATTATTGCCTGCGGTACATCTTATCATGCCGGAATGGTGGCTAAATACTGGATGGAGTCACTGGCCGGCATAGCTTGTCAGGTAGAAGTGGCAAGCGAATTCAGATACCGCAAACCGGTTGTTATTGATAATACGCTGGTTGTGACGATTTCACAGTCAGGTGAAACAGCTGACACGCTGGCGGCATTAAGAAACCTGAAAGACAAAGCCAGCTATTCCTTATCAATCTGTAATGTGCCGGAAAGTTCTCTGGTGCGTGAGTCAAAGCTGGTGATGATGACACGTGCCGGCCCTGAAATTGGCGTCGCCTCGACCAAAGCCTTTACCACTCAGCTGGTTGCACTGATGCTGCTAACACTGGCGTTAGGTCGCCGCTTTAATATTGATGAGACAACAGAAAAAAGGCTGCTAAAGGAACTGGCCCAGCTACCAGCAAAAATTGAAGACCTGCTTGCAAATAACCAGATAGAGGTCTGGTCTGAGCATTTTAAAGATACCTTAAACGCATTGTTTCTTGGCCGTGGTGTGCAATACCCGATTGCAATGGAAGGCGCTTTGAAATTAAAAGAGATTTCATACATTCATGCCGAAGCCTATGCCGCCGGTGAGTTAAAACACGGCCCGCTGGCACTGGTTGATCCGGAGATGCCAATAATTGCAGTAGTACCCAAAGATGGCCTGGAAGATAAACTCAAATCGAATTTGCAGGAAGTGATAGCAAGAAAGGGCAAAGTCTATTTATTTGCAGACCAGCAAGTAGATGCCAGTGATCTGGGGGAAAACTGCCAGATCATGAAAATACCATCTGTGGGTGCTGAAGTTGCGCCTGTTCTGTTTGCAGTGGCTTTGCAATTGTTTTCCTATTACGTAGCAGTACGCAAAGGTACCGATGTCGA
>Ga0224506_10000485_pt1 | contig 33726 bp, 31 predicted proteins | sample SF_Jan12_sed_USG_2_FD_169108 | JGI IMG/M metagenome (GOLD analysis project Ga0224506, IMG submission 169108) | Sediment microbial communities from San Francisco Bay, California, United States - SF_Jan12_sed_USGS_8_1 | ecosystem: Environmental > Aquatic > Marine > Sediment | place: USA... | reverse complement strand
ATAGAATTTAATCATGAATCAATGTGACACCCCCGAGATCCCGCTGCTGGCTTATGATGCGGCGCTGGATGAATTAATCAGCCATTTATCGACTGTCCCCGGCGTTAGCCAAAAGCCGTTAATGCAGGCGCTGGGTGAAGTATTGGCCGAGACACAGCAGGCATCGATTAATGTCCCATCCGTCGATAATTCGGCGATGGATGGTTATGCCTTTAACACGGCGGACCTGGCATCAGCTGGCGCGACGATATTACCGGTTTCGCAACGTATTGCCGCAGGCTTTACTGGCGCTAAACTGGCAGCGGGAACTGCCGCGCGTATCTTTACCGGCGCACCGATACCCGAAGCTGCGAATACGGTGATCATGCAGGAGCAGGTCGAACTCGAAAACAATACGATTAGTTTCCATACTCGACCCGAAGCGGGTAACAACATTCGCCCCGCCGGCAACGACATAAAAGCAGGCCATACTATCCTGCAAAAAGGGACTCGATTGCGCGCACAGGATATTGGCCTGGCGGCGTCGGTGGGTCTGCAAAGCCTGCCGGTGTTCGATAAAATCCGCGTGGGTATGTTTTTCACCGGCGACGAACTGGTCGAACCCGGGCAGGCGCTCGCAGAAGGCCAGATTTATGATTCGAATCGTTATACCCTGTATGGTTTATTGAAGTCACTGGGCTGCGACATAGTCGATCTGGGTCTCGTGGGTGATACCCTGGAAGCGACCAAAAAAGCGATGCTTGAAGCTTCGGCAAAAGCCGATCTGGTGGTTACCTGCGGCGGGGTTTCGGTTGGTGAAGAAGATCACGTGCGGATTGCTATCGAGCAACTGGGACAATTACATTTATGGCGTTTGCGCATTAAGCCCGGTAAGCCGCTGGCCTTTGGTCAGATCAACCATACTGCATTTATTGGCCTACCCGGAAATCCGGTCTCGGTATTCGCAACCTTCTGCCTTTTTGTTTGCCCCTTGATCAAAACTTTACAGGGGCGGAACTGGCAAAAACCGGTGGGTATCCCGGTAGTCGCCGGATTTGACTGGCCGAAGCCCGATTCACGCCGGGAGTTTTTACGCGCGCGCCTGGAGCCCGATGAAGAGGGGCGACTGGTGGCGAGAATTTATCCTAATCAAGATTCGGGGGTTCTGACCTCGACTGTCTGGGGACAGGGGTTTGTCGAGATCGCCGAAGGTCGGACTTTGAAGGCCGGCGACAAGGTCGATTATCTGCCCTACGCACAGTTTCTGGATTAATCGGAGCCAATAATGATTATCGAAGTGCAGGAAAAAGATTTTGATGTCGCCGCAGTAAACCGCCAATTACTCGGCTCGCGCACGGATGTGGGTGCAGTAGCGACCTTTATCGGCCTGGTGCGTGATCTGCCCGATGCGCCGTTGCAACACATGACGCTGGAGCATTATCCGGGCATGACTGAAAAGTCGCTGCAATCGATTATCGATAAAGCCAGCAAGCGCTGGGAAGTGGTCGATTGCGCGGTCATCCATCGTGTCGGCGAATTGAGGCCAGCCGATCAAATCGTCATGGTGAGCGTGTTATCGGCGCATCGCAAAGACGCCTTCGCGGCCTGTGAATTCATCATGGATTATCTGAAAACCGAGGCGCCCTTCTGGAAAAAAGAGACCGACACACAGGGCAGCGCCTGGGTCGAGGCCAAAAACAGCGATGATGAGGCGAAAAACCGATGGGAATAGTTTACAGATCGTAAAAATGAGCAGTATTTTCACGAATCTGATCTAACTTCTTGATAAAATCGTGATCAATAAAATTAAACATCCCTGACTCAAGCATGATCCTGTTTTGAATACTCGAGCCACCCTAAACAATCTGGCGCTACCATACTCCCCGTATCAGAACGGCCAGAACCCGAATTTTAACCGCGAGCGACCGCCTGCGGAAGACTCGCGCCGTGAGGTGCAGGCACGATCAGGCAGTGCAGCGTCGGATTATGTCTTTCGCGGTGAACTGCTCGATGCAGTCGAAAATGAGAAACGTCATCAACCTCAGTATAACCAGCATATAGCACCCCGGAATCGCCAGGCTATAGAAAGTTATAGCACGGGCGAATCGCTATCCCCGGATAGGGACCCTCGCGGGCGCATACTCGACCAATACGTATAACCCTGTTGCGGGATAATTCCTGATACAATTCCCCCCTGTTTTAGTTCTTAAGAATTGTCATATCAATGGATGTCTCCCACCTGCTGGATTCCCTCAACGACCCTCAACGCCAGGCAGTTAGCGCTGAACCCGGCCCATTATTGATCCTGGCCGGTGCCGGCAGCGGTAAAACACGTGTTTTAACTCACCGTATCGCCTGGGTTTGTCAGGTCGGTGGCTTGTCGCCATTTAGCGTACTGGCCGTAACCTTTACCAATAAGGCCGCGGCTGAAATGCGCTCTCGTGTCGAAGCCCTGCTGGGTATCTCTGCTGCGGCAATGTGGGTAGGCACCTTTCATGGTCTTGCGCATCGTATGTTACGCGCTCACTGGCAGGCCGCAAAACTGCCGCAGAGCTTCCAGATTCTCGATAGCGACGATCAGCTACGCATGGTCAAGCGTGTGATCCGGCAACTCGATCTGGATGATGCCAGCTGGCCCCCGAAGCAGGCGCAGTGGTACATCAATCACCATAAAGATGAAGGCCTGCGCGCGGCCAATATTGACCCGGGTAATGATCCGATACAGCAGCAGTTGCGCGAAATATACCGGCTTTACGAAGAACATTGCGACCGTGCCGGGGTAGTCGATTTTGCCGAACTGCTATTGCGTGCGCTAGAGCTCATTCGCGATAACGACGACATCCGCGGTCATTATCAGCGACGTTTCCAGCATATTCTGGTTGACGAATTTCAGGATACCAATGCGATTCAGTACGCCTGGTTACGACTGCTTGCAGGGCCACAGACACCAGTGTTCGTGGTGGGTGACGATGATCAGTCTATCTACGGCTGGCGTGGCGCGCGCATCGAAAATATACAGCATTTCGAACGCGATTTTGGCAATGCGCAGACCATCCGGCTCGAACAGAACTATCGTTCAACCGGCACGATATTAAAAGCCGCGAATGCTTTAATTGACAATAATCGCGGTCGACTCGGTAAGGAGCTGTGGACCGATAGCGGTGAAGGCGAGCCGATTCTGTATTACGCCGCCTATAACGAAAGAGACGAAGCCCGCTTTGTCATCGATCGCATTCAGGACTGGGTCGATCAGGGCCGAAGCCGCAATGAAGTCGCGGTGCTTTATCGCTCGAACGCGCAGTCGCGTCAATTCGAAGAAGTGCTGATAACCCGGGGTATGCCTTATCGGGTCTACGGCGGTTTGCGCTTTTTCGAGCGCGCCGAAGTGAAGGATACCCTCGCCTACTTGCGCATGCTCAGCAACCCGCTGGCCGATCATGCTTTCGAGCGTACGGTGAATCATCCACCGCGAGGTATCGGCCAGAAAACTATCGATCAAATTCGCGAGCAGGCAAATACTCATTCGCAATCGTTATGGAGTGCATCCCTGGCGCTGGTCGAATCGGACCAGTTGACGGCGCGCGCCAAAACCGCTCTGCAGGGATATATCGACCTAATTCAGGGTATGCAAACCGAACTATTGCCGCAAGGACTCGATGCGCAAATCAAACAGTGCATCGACGCTGCCGGGTTGAACGCGCATTTCGCCAAAGACAAGACCGAAAAAGGCCAGTCGCGGCTTGAAAACCTGCAGGAACTGGTCGGTGCGGGTAAGGGCTTTAAAATCGATGTCGAGCTCGAAGACGAAAACATGAGCACGCTTGATGCTTTCCTCGCCCATGCCGCGCTCGAAGCCGGGGAAGGCCAGGCTGATGCCTGGGAAGACTGCGTACAGTTAATGACTTTGCATTCGGTAAAGGGGCTGGAATTTCCGCTGGTTTTTCTGGTGGGTATGGAAGAAGGCCTGTTCCCGCACCAACGCTCCGCCGAGGAACCCGGCAAAATGGAAGAAGAACGCAGGCTTTGTTATGTCGGCATTACCCGGGCACGCGAACAATTAATCGTCACCAGCGCCGAGATTCGCCGTCTCTATGGTAGCGAGAATTACAATTTAGCATCACGTTTTATTCGAGAAATTCCCGATGACACCATGCAGGAAATTCGTCCCAAGGCGCAGTTGAGTCGACCGACTTACCACGACACCGGCAATTTTGGTCGCCAGCAAGCCGAGGCGGATACCGGTCTTAACATCGGCCAGCGGGTGAATCACGCTAAATTTGGTGACGGTATTATTCTTAATCTCGAAGGCCAGGGTAGCCAGTCTCGTGTACAGGTGAATTTTGAGCAAGCGGGCAGTAAGTGGTTGATGGTTGAGATGGCAAATTTGCAGGCTGTTTGATATGAATCCTTTTGCGAATATCAAGGCACGCTTCCAACTGCCATCCGGGATGATTTATCTCGACGGCAATTCGCTGGGCCCCGTGATTAAAGGTGTCGAAAAAACGGCTGCTCGTGTGATTGAGGCGGAGTGGGGTCAGAAATTAATCGGTGCCTGGAACGGCGCCGACTGGATCAACCTGCCATCGCGTGTCGGGGATCAAATAGCGCCCTTAATCGGTGCCCAGCCAGGTTCGGTTATGGTCGGTGATAGCCTGTCAATCAAGGTATATCAGGCGGTTGCAGCGGCATTGCGGCAACGGCCCGAGCGCCGGGTCATTCTTTCCGATACTGGTAATTTTCCCACCGATTTATATATAACATCGGGACTGCTGAGCAGACTGGGCAACGATTATGAATTGAAACTAGTTGCGCCCGCGGCAATTGCGGACTCGCTGGACGAGTCAGTTGCAGCAATGTTGTTGACCGAAGTTGACTACCGTACTGGGCGGCGACACGACATGGCTGAATTAACCAGCAGAGCGCATGCGGTCGGGGCGCTCGCGCTATGGGATCTGGCGCATTCAGCCGGTGCTTTTCCGGTCCAGGTCTCTGAGTCCAGGGTGGATTTTGCCTTTGGATGTACTTACAAGTACCTCAATGGCGGCCCCGGTGCCCCAGGGTTTATTTATGTCAGCCCGGACCTGATTGATGAAATTGATCCAGCACTTTGTGGATGGATGGGACACGAAGCACCTTTTGAGTTTTCCACGGCTTATCGGTCGGCCGGAGGCACGGGTCGTATGCGGGTAGGAACCCCGCCGGTTATTGCCATGAGTATACTGGAGACTGCACTTGAAATATGGCAGGGAGTCAATCTTGAACTGGTACGCGAGCAGTCGGTGCTACTCAGCGAGGCTTTTATCGAGCGGGTCGAAAGCGAATGCTCTGATCTGTTACTGGTGAGCCCGCGTAATCCCGATCAACGCGGTAGTCAGGTTTCCTTCTCACATCCCCAGGGTTATGCAGTGATGCAAGCCCTGATCGATCAGGCTGTAGTGGGTGACTTTCGCGAACCCGATATCATCCGCTTCGGCTTTACGCCACTGTATCTCGATCTTGAGGAGGTAATCCAGGCAGCCGATATTCTGGCAGCTATTGTTAATGAAAATAGCTGGGACCAGGCGAGGTTTAAAAACCGGGGACTGGTGACCTAGCATCTTTAGATAATGGTAAGGTCTGGGAGAGTCGGCCCGTCGAATGATGGGGCATTCGGCGGGCCGAGTTTAATCGGTTACTTCTAAATAATTAAGCATTTAGTTATGCTTATTCGTCGTTCCATGGGATTCGTGAGTATGTGCGGTAGTTTTGCCCGCAACTTTCTGCAGTCTTTTGGTTTCTTCATCCATGTATTGAATCAATGCTGCTATATCGGGTGCAGACAGGCTTAGATTGGGCATGGCGACCTTGTATTGTTTCAGTAATGCCGTGGCTAGTGGATCCTTTTCCTTTAGCATTTTGTCTGGTTCGGCTAGCCATCGTTCCAGCCATTTACGATCACGACTTTGAACTACGTTAAACAAATCCGGACCAATTTGCTGCATGTTTGGAAGTTTGGCCAAACCGCCGTTAATGACATGACATGACGTGCACATATTCCTGAATTTCATTTCGCCACTGCTAATTTGTCTGAGCCCTGGCGCATCTTCGTATTTGTTGCGTTGAGTGCGCACCTGTTTCCAGTTATGTAACCAGGACCCGAGTTGGTTAGCCAGTACATAAGGGTTTTCGAAGGGTGATCGCTTCACCCATCGGCCTAGCGCCTGGTTACCAATTACCAGGTTAATATTATGATCAGACAAGGTCCGATCTTGAATGCCTGTAATGTATAGGCCAAGTTTTTTACGTAACAGCAATATATCTTCTTCTTTACCGGTTAAAAACTCCCAGCCCTGGCCAATGCCGAATTTCTTACGATAGTCGTTAAGTATTTTAGGCGTGTCGTTTTTCGGATCTATTGAAATCGAGTAAAAGAATACATCTTTCCCCATCCGCTCGCCGAGTATGCCTGCAACGTTTTTCATACGTGCTGTTTCGGTAGGGCAGACCTCAGTACAACTGGTGTAAATGAAATTTAATGCTACTACTTTGTCTTTTATTACGTCATCGAAAAATCGGACTTTTTCGCCCAAATGATTAGTTAATTCAACGTTGGGAAAGTAGTTCTTGCCCCAGACTTCGGCGGCACTGCCCGAGAGCACTGGCCCGCTAAGTGATAATCCCAATGTAATCGTTATTATCAGCAAGAAAGGGCGTTGAAAGTATTTGTTTAGAAATGAGCTGAACATAGGAAATCCTATCGGCCCTAAATCGACCGTTGTTATGGAAGTAGATACGTAAAAGAAAAACGAGTACCGGAAAGCCAAAAACTGGCTTTCCGGTACTGCAATTACAGAACTTAGTTGGCTGGAATACCGCTTTCCGGTCCAACCCCATCACCTGCGCGGAAGGTGGGTAAAGCGACGGTGTCAATATATTCAACCCCGTCCCAGGTCGGAATTACCGAAGGCATAAATTTCACCTGCCCTGGATGCTCCAGGTCCCAGCGCAACAACATTGCATGATCCTCGTGTTGAGTATTATGACAATGCTCGACGAAACTTCCCGCAAATTCTCGGAAGCTGTAAGCAATTTCCACTTCCCGTGCGCCGTCCTCTTCGGGACCCAGGCGGAATACATCCTTGCGTGCTCCAATTTCCCACTTTGGCGGAAGCCCTCGATCTTTACTGATAATGACACCTTCCTCGAAGTGAATATGTATTGGATGGCTCCAACCACCTCCTGTTTCTAATTGCCAGACTTCACGTGTACCATCGCCAGAGAATCCGGCTTCCGTCGGACCTGTTGCTAGCTGTGGTGCGGCCGATAAGCGACGAGTATCTGCCGTTAAGCCAGCATCACCGTCGGTCTTAACCGTCCAGGGCGCTGTATCTGTTCCAGATGATCGACCAAAATCAAAACTGCGATGGCGGGCTTCGGATATCTTGGCCACGTCATCTGCATTATTTCGATCCCAGGGCAGCTCGGTCATCGCGAGTTGTCCTTCGACATAATTCGACGGATCCATACTCTGGTCTACACCGTCGTAAGCCTGAACTCGCAATTCGAGGAATTTACCGACCACAGGATCAGCTTCTTCCCAGTAAGTGGCCCCTGTCGTTGCATCGACAGTCTGTATAGCTTTGTAATCACCACGTAATACGTCAGCCAGTGGTACAACACCTTCGACAACTCTGCCATCTTTATGCTCTACCAGATTAACAAAATAAAGCTTGTCACCCGGATTTAGAGCGTGTTTGGAGAAATCGACAATAATGTCATAACGCTCGGCGATTGCCTGCACGGGTAGAGCGCCTTTATGTTCATCAGCATCGCCGTCGTAATCCAGGTCAAGGCTGCCATCAAACTGAACAGCGTGTTGCATAATATTACCGTCGTTGGCGATCATATGGAATGGAATCCGGTTCCAGGAAACATCCTGTCCCGCACCACCCGGAATTTCGCCGCTAGTTCGGCCAGCAACTTCCTGTACTAGTGCCAGTTTGAAATAACGCGAAACAGAACCGTTTAAGATTCGGAAACGGTAGCTACGTGCACGGACATCCATATAAGGCTTATATAACCAGTTAGTGGTCATAACGTCGCCGACAAAACCATCCAGATTAAAAATGTTAAACCACAACTGGCCTTCCTGATCCCAGGCTTTATCTGCTAACACCAGGTTGACGTCATAATCACGATTACCCCAGGGCAGTGCTGAACCACTAGGGAAACGCAGGTTAACGCCATCATTAATGGCTTCGTTTCCACGGTCTTTACCGCTGTAATAATTCATCATCGCGGCGTTGCCTTTGTAAACGTTTTGCGCGGTGAAATCGAGCATATGGTCGTGGAACCAGTGTGTGCTCATGATTTCGCGATGATCACCCCGTATATTTATCAGGCCGTTTTCGCATGTCTTGAGTCCGGGATTGAGGTCATTGACAAACAGGGTTTCGCCTTCGGTGCACGGGAAAGAGTTCCTTGGGTCGGTGGCTGTGGTATTGATCGAATCGTAACCGGCGACCTGCATAGGCCAGCGGTAGTCATAATACTGACCGGGGAAGAAAAACGCATTGGCGAAGCCATCGCTTTCAGCCGGGTTATGACCGTTGTGCTCATGGGTGGAAATAGTATGGAGACCGAATCCGCGATTTGCAGTCGGATCGATAGGCAGGCCATTGTAGTGGCGCATCAATATGGGTTCACCGACTCTAGCCATCAATAGCTTGGGCGGTAAAGTACCGTCAAAAGTCCATAATGACTTATGGTCCTGAATTGGCATGTTCGGATGAAAGGCAATATCCAAACCGGCTGTAGTGCCCTCGGTGGCTGGAACACCAGCAACATTATGGTAGAGACCTCCGGGACCAAATTCACCTACTGAATAGTTGTGGAGCTGGTATTTGTTGCGTAGGCCTAGATTTGTTCGTGCACCGGTCTGTACGGTTTTATAATAGGACTGCGGATAGAATTCATTCCAACGCTGATGCGCCCAGCCGCGACCACCAGGTCGACCCTCTATCGGAGCACCCTCCAAAGAGCGACCCAGAAAGCCTTCAATTTCGGCAGTCCAGGGGCTAAGGTCGGTTGTGTTAGAAAATTCTGTCGGGAACGGGAATAGACCATCCTGATTCAAAAACGCATCCAGTGCGACAGACTCCGGCTGGCTCGACGTTAGTGCACTGGGGTCCTGGAAAGGGGCCGCCCCGACACTCGGTGCCGGGAAAGGTGTCTTTCCAGCGGTGACAGCAGGGTCGAGCTTTTGCGCTCCAAATTCTTCAAAACGAAGCATTTGCTGTGAATAGGGTGTGGCACCAAACATTGGACTTGCCGCTGCACCGGTGGGCACATCATAGCGGCCCCCGCCTCCTTCGAGTTGCATACCGGTGGTCAGGCCATTATTAACACCAGGATCAGCATGTCCGCCATTCTCGATTTCAAGCGCACCTTCCATTGGTGGCACCATGTCTTCCAGGGCGACACCGTCTATCGAGCCCCCGATTATCGGATCCGTAAATGCCGATGGATCACCAGCTGGCGGTGGGCCGACGTGGTCGAGAGCCGCCGTAGCCGAAAACACGGTAAAAAGGGCAGAGAAGCCCAGCACGACCGCCTGGCGTGGTATGTTGTATTTACTTTTAACGATATCAGTCGATATCCCCGATGGTACTTTTCGTTTTTTATTCATTATAGAACCCCTAAATCATTTTTTTTTAGGAACAGCCTGGCGCTTAAACCAGCAAATCTTTTATTTACTGGTTATTGCACGAATGCGATCCCTAAGCTTTTATTGTCAGATTATTTGCCCTATCGAAATTATCCAAGTGCCTATACCTGGGTGTATATTTTTATCAGGTATTGAAAGCGATCAGTTTTGATCCAATACCCGGCACTTTTTGGCCTAAGCCAAAACTATTAATAACGATGAAACAGATACTTACCGTAAGGTATGTATCAGTGAAATTAGTAGTGTAAAAATCTTATAACTAAACCGCTGGTTTTTTTAAGTTACATCAGTTATGCACTTATACACTACGCACGTGCAATTTCGCACTAGTCACGTGGTGCCGAATTTATCAGTAAATCGAGCATGAAAATGTGAATCACCTCTCAGTTCACATGTAAGGCCCTGTGTCTTTTTTTGCCCGACCAATGTTAGAATTAGTTTTTATCGTAAAACGAGTCATCAAATGAGCAAAGCAAACGTCGCCTTCATCGGCCTTGGTGTTATGGGTTATCCAATGGCTGGACATCTGGCCAAAGCCGGGTATCAAACCTGCGTCTACAACCGCACGACTAGTAAAGCCGAACAATGGTGTAAAGATTACAGCGGTAGCTTTGCCACAACTCCTCGCGAAGCAGTGGCCGATGCCGATTTCGTATTTGTCTGCGTTGGCAATGACGATGATTTACGGTCTGTCATTTATGGTGACGACGGTGTGTTAGCAGGTATCAAGGAAACGGCGATTTTGGTCGATCACACCACTGCTTCGGCCAATGTTGCACGCGAAATTGCAGAAAAAGCCACGGTACCATTTCTTGATGCACCTGTTTCAGGTGGTCAGGCTGGTGCTGAAAATGGCGTATTGACGGTGATGATGGGTGGTGATGAGGCGGCTTTCGAAACGGTTAAACCGGTTATCATGAGCTATGCCCGCGCTGCCGAGCTACTCGGCCCGGTGGGTTCGGGTCAGCTTGCCAAAATGGTGAATCAGATTTGTATTGCCGGTCTGGTGCAGGGATTGTCTGAAGGGCTCAACTTTGCCCAGAAAGCCGGTCTGGACGGTGCCAGGGTAGTCGATGTGATATCAAAAGGAGCTGCCGGTTCGTGGCAGATGGAGAACCGCGGATTAACTATGCTCAAAGATGAGTTCGATTTCGGTTTTGCAGTCGACTGGATGCGCAAGGATCTTGGCATTTGCCTGGAAGAAAGCGCAAAGAATGGTGCGCAATTACCGATTACTAAAATCGTGAATGATTATTACGCCGAAATTCAGGAAATGGGTGGCGGTCGTTGGGATACTTCCAGTCTGATACGCCGTTTGACTCGTTAGATTGCTGTAAAACGACCGTTTTAAGTCAATTCAATAAAATATCAGGATATAATTTTCATCCAGAAGCCTTGTATTTGCTTGTTTTTTTAGACCTTGTCGAAATAAAGCTACCTTTTATCGATAAAATACTGGAAAAAAGTAAAACATGTACTATATATAGTATTGTGTAACAGGTTAGACATACTGTTTAACCGCTCTCACGATGTCCTCCTTTGGTTATAGTAAGTCTATATGACATTATGGCTGGTTGTCCCCTCAACCGGCCATTTTTTTGCCCACAGTAAGTTCTCCGTACCTAAAAAAAGCTAGTGATAGTCTTCCCAGTACCTGTCGGCGTTTTGGTGGGGAATGTGTGGCGGGCTCTCGCAGTGCTGCTGGAATTCACTGACATCGATGTGCATATTATCGCGTGCGTTATCTTCTAGATACTGGAAGATAGTTTTACGCAGGCTCAACAGGATTGAGTCGTCTAGTTCGAAATCTAGCTCGGCTAGCAAGTCGGTGAGTAATTCGAAGGACAAATGGTTGAGAGAATAAATCAGGTGAATACTGTTCTCTGAAGCAGGAGCGGCGAGGATGACACCTTTGGTGCCGGCCAGTACTTCGCAGGCGGCTTCGGCCTGTTTTGTGGGGTCGGTGTTATGTTTGAGGTAAAACAGCCGACATCGATAGCATTCCGTCTCATCCATATATCAAGACTACGCCGCTATCGATACGAATTCAATACCATTAGTAAGGTAATTGTCCCAGACTGACCCGCGGTAGTTGGTTGTCATCCAGCAGATTTTGAATATTGGTAAATCCTGTGGTGGTAAGCAGTGCTTCGACGGCCTCTGCCTGATCGTAGCCGTGTTCGAATATGAGATAACCACCCGGATTAAGGTGCTGAGGCGCACCTGCAACAATCTTTTCTATCGATTCGAGTCCGGTTTTACCCGGCGTGAGCGCGAGTAAAGGTTCAGCCGGTAAATCGCCCTGGCTGAGGTAAGGGTCATTTGCAGCGATATAGGGCGGGTTGGATACAATCAGGTCGAACCCGGGTAGCGCCGTTAATGCCTGATACCAGTCGGACTGAAGGCAATGGAGTGAAACCTGGTGAATGCGGGCATTGGTTGTTGCTAATTCCAGGCAGGCTTTGCTGATATCGGTAGTCACTAGATCGATGTCTGGTTTTTCCTTCAGCAGGACGATAGAAATGATGCCTGTACCGGTTCCCATTTCCAGAATTCGAGGCCGCTGCAGCCCGGCACAGAGTTGCAAAGTGGTATCAACCAGTAGCTCGGTTTCCGGTCGTGGAATAAGCGCCACCGGTGAAATTTTAAATTCTAACGAGTAAAACTCTCGACTCACCAGTAAGTAAGCCAGTGGGGTCGGTTTCAATCGTTGTGCTACGAGGATTTCAAACTCCGAGTGGACGGATGTCGGTAATTCTTGTTCAGGCCAGCTATATAAATAACTTCGAGGTTTTTGTAAACAATGCGCGAGCAACAGCTCGGCATCCAGCCGTGCGCTGTCACTAATGCTGTCAAACTGACCCTGTGCCCAACGCAGTGCTGAGGCTATTTCCTGGCTCACGAATCAGCCTATGGACTGATTATCGTTGGCCAGATTAGCAAGCTGTTCGGCCTGATATTCATGCATAAGTGGATCAACTACCTGACCTAGTGAGCCCTGCATAATTTCTTCGAGCTTATACAGAGTCAGGTTAATGCGATGATCGGTTAATCTTCCCTGTGGGAAATTATAGGTGCGAATCCGCTCGGAACGGTCGCCGCCACCGACCAGCGATTTGCGTTCGGCGGCCTGTTCCTTTTCCTGCTTTTGTTTCTCGGCATCATAAATCCGGGCCTGTAGCAACGACATGGCACGAGCTCGGTTTTTATGTTGCGAGCGCTCGTCCTGGCACTCAACCACCGTGCCAGTAGGTAAATGGGTTAGACGAATGGCGGAATCGGTTTTGTTGACATGCTGCCCGCCAGCACCCGAAGCGCGGAAAGTGTCGACGCGCAAGTCGCCTGGATTGATTTCGATCATCTCGACTTCTTCACCTTCGGGGATGATTGCCACCGTGGCCGCCGAAGTATGTACCCGACCCTGAGACTCGGTCTCCGGTACTCGTTGTACCCGGTGCGCACCCGATTCGAATTTCAAATGCGAGTAAGCGCCGTGACCAATGATTCGAGCGATAATTTCCTTATAGCCGCCGTGTTCACCTTCGTTACTGTTAAGGATTTCCATCTGCCATTTTTGTGACTCGGCATAACGGCTATACATGCGGAATAAATCACCGGCAAAAATTGCGGCTTCGTCGCCACCGGTTCCGGCACGCACTTCGAGAAACACATTAGCTGTATCGTTGGGATCTTTGGGTAGCAATAATTTCTGTAGTTCCACTTCGAGAGCTTCTATCGCAGCGGTATTTTCCGCAATTTCCTCCTCGGCCATTTGCCGCATTTCGGCATCGTCTTCTTCAAGCATTTCGCGGGCTGAATGCAAAGCCTCCTGCGCCTGCTGGTAGGCGTTAAAACTTTTCACCACGTTTTCTAGCTGGGCATATTCCATCGACAGGTTTCGAAATTTATCCTGATCGTTGATGGTTTCTATGTCGGATAATAATGCCGCTATTTCCTCGTGGCGGGCACAAAGCAGTTCGAGCTTATTGAGCAGGGATTCTTTCATTTATGATGGGTACTAGTCGGTAGAGATGAGTGATTGCAGCAGAAGAATGGCTTCTTCATCCTGATTTTTCAGGGCCTTACGCATTTCTATGGTTGGCCCGTGGATCATTTTGTTGGTCAGGTTATTTGCCAGTGCTTTTATTGCTTTTTCGGCGTCCCCATCCTGCCGAAATTGTATCAGGGCCTTTTCGATGCATTGTTGCTTTATGGTTTCTGCTTTCTTGCGTAGCTCGCGGATATGGTCGGCAGACTGATGTGTGCGTAACCACTGATCGAATGCTATCACTTCCAGGTTGATAATTTCCGCCGCCGCTTCGGCTGCTATTTCGCGCGAGCGAAGATTTTCATCGATGACGTTTCTGAGGTCATCAACCGTGTAAAGGTAAATGTCGTTGAGTTCCCCCACCTGGCTCTCGATATCGCGCGGTACGGCGAGGTCGACCATAAAAATGGGCCTGTGTTTACGCTGCCGCAACGCCGTTTCGGTCGCTCCTTTGCCAAGTATCGGCAGCTGGCTGGCGGTTGATGAAATGACAATATCGGCATTTATCAGTTGCTCTGGAACAGCGTTAATCTCCACGGCCTCGGCACCGATTTCATCAGCCAGTCTCTGTGCATTTTCGAGGCTGCGATTAGCAATCACGATGGAACCGATATTCTGTCGCTTTAGATGACGCGATACTAACTCGATGGTTTCTCCGGCGCCGATTAACAGGGCGCGTAATTCGTGCAGGTTGCCAAATATCTGTTTCGACAGATTCACTGCCGCAAAAGCCACGGAAACAGCATTGCTACCGATCTCAGTATCGGTACGCACGCGTTTGGCGACGTTGAAGGAATGCTGAAACAGGCGGTCCAGTACAGAGTTAATGCTTTTGCCACTGCGCGCCTGGTCATAGGAGGTTTTCAACTGGCCGAGAATTTGCGGTTCTCCCAACACCATCGAATCGAGCCCGGAGGCGACGCGGAACAAATGGCGGGCGGCTTCTTCGTTATTATGCTGATAAATATAAGGCAGTAGGGCATCTTCGCTCATACCGTGATAACGCGACAGCCAGTGCGATAATGTATGTTCGCTATCGACTGTGAGATCGCAGTATATTTCAGTGCGGTTACAGGTGGAGACGATAACCGACTCGTTTACGATCGGCAGGGCTTTTAGCTCACGCAGAGCGACATCCACCTGATCGGTCGAAAAAGCGACTTTTTCGCGTATGTCGACTGGTGCGGTCTGATGATTGATGCCAAGTGAGAGTAGGGACATGGTAAAGGCGTATTGCGTTTCAGCTTACGATTTTCCGGTATTGCCTCACTAAATACAAGCCAGAGCACGAATTAACCTGTAATTTAGGAACGAACTGCGCCTGATCGAATCAAACCAGGGCCTTACAGCCCAGGTGGTGGTTAAAAATGTCATTATAATCCGCCGCAAACTTCTCGCTTTAGTGGTGGAGTGCTACACTCGCTGGAGTTAAAGAATGGTAAACCCGACCAACGAAACTGGCATGAGATTGATAATTTATTCAGGAACAAGATTTTTTTCGGCTTTGTTATTAATGCTATTTGTATCCGCCTGTGCGGGTTTGCAAAGCCAGTCGCTAAGAAACGATTCACTGGTGCAAACCGATCCGGTTGAAATTATTCCACGGGCACCTGGTAGTGACGTCTTTGGTGAGGATAGTTACCGTCTGTTAGTGGCCGAAATGGCCATATATAGTGGCGAGGCTGCGTTGGCGACTGAGCATTATCTAGCACTCGCCAAATCGCAGAAAAATCCGGCAATCGCTGAACGAGCAGTGCGTGTTGCGGTATATGGTGAAAACCTGGAAGCAGCTATCGAGGCCGCACAACGCTGGCTCGAACTGGATCCGGAGCGGATCGACGCCAAGCAGGTAATTGCCTCAATATATATTCGTCAGGGCAGGGTAAACGAGGCGTTTTCGTATCTGAACGGCGTTATCCAGGCTAGCGAACTCGACGACAAACCCCTGTTTGTCTCTTTACTGGGTGTGCTGGCGCGCGAAAAAAATACCTCGACCGTGCTAGCGGTGACGCGAAAGATTGCTGATGCCTACCCCTTTCGAGCCTATGCACTTTACCTGCATGGCATGATAACCGCACAGAGTGGCGAGGCTGAAGAAGCGCTATATTTTATAGACCGGGCATTAGCTTTCGAAGAAATAGAAGGTGCTCATAATGCTCGTGCTAAATTGTTACTTAAAATGGAACGCCAGGAAGAAGCCGTGGTTAGCCTCGAAAAAGCGATCATGCGTTCACCCGATGACCAGAGCTTGCGTATGACTTATGCCCGTTTGCTGGTTGATATCAAGCATTACGAAAAAGCCCGGGGCGAGTTCGAAAAGTTGCACAAAGCTTCCCCTGATAATGTCGAATTATTGTACACGCTGGGCTTGTTGTCCCTTGATGCCCAGCGCCTTGATGATGCTGAGATGTATCTGCGCAAGCTGGTAGAGATGGGTGAGCGCAAAGGCGAAGCGCAATATTATCTGGGACGTGTCAACGAGGAGCGCCAGCGATATGATGACGCCATCGACTGGTATAAGCAGGTACACGATGGCCAATATCAGTTCGATTCACGTTTACGCATTGCCGATATGCTGGGTCGATCCGGTCGTATCGAAGAAGCGCATGATTACCTGAAAGCGATGCTTAAGGGTAGTCAGTCGAATGCCTCACTGGTTCGTATCTACCTGGCGGAAGGCGGGTTATTACGCTCGGTGGATAAATATCATGAGGCGGTCGAAGTCTATAATACGGCGCTTGGTATCGTTCCCGGAAATAATGATCTGCTGTATGCGCGAGCGATGACTGCGCAGAATATTGGCCGAATTGACATTCTCGAGGCCGACCTTAAAGCCATACTGAAAACCGAGCCAGACAACGCGCATGCCCTTAATGCGCTGGGATTTACCCTGGCAGATCAGACAGATCGTTATCAGGAGGCCTATGAGTTAATTAAGCGAGCAATTGAAATCATGCCCGAAGACGCTGCCATTATCGATAGCTTTGGCTGGGTCAATTATCGCCTGGGTCGATATGAGGAAGCCATAAAACTATTACGACAGGCTTTTTCGCAATATGCCGACTCTGAAATCGCCGCACATCTGGGTGAAGTATTATGGGTTACGGGTCGTCAGGATGAAGCCCGCGTGATATGGAAAAAGGCACTACAAAAATCACCTAACGATCCACATATCGAAGATGTTATGCGGCGATTTATACGCTAATTCCCTGCCTCGCGTTTTTTTAAAATTTACCGATCACTTTATGAAGCTGAAACAGGCATGTAAATTTATTCTGGTAACACTGGTCATGCTGTTTATATCAGCCTGTGGCGGTTTACCAATCATAGAAGTAGATCACCAAAGTCAGCAAAAGTGGTCTCAATATCAACTTGAGGCAGCTCGTTTTAATCGCTGGGATCTGTACGGCAGAGCGGTCATTATGGCAAAAGACGAAGTTTACAGCACCGGCCTGAAATGGCGTAGAGATCCGCTGGGTTACGAAATGATGCTCGAAGCACCTTTTGGGCAGGGTGTATTTCAATTGCAGGCAGATCAAAACCTGTCGACCCCGGTTTCCCTGCATTTACCCGATGGGCAGGCCGTGCTGGCGAACGATGCCGAGGAAGTCCTGGAAAGAGTGATAGGCTGGTCGATTCCAGTCAGTGGCTTAGAATTCTGGATTCGGGGTATCCCGCAGAAGAAGGCAGATCTTCGCCTCGATTTAAATGGCGATGGCAGGCTCAGGTCGTTAGACCAGGGTGGCTGGCACATTAGTTATCTTGATTATTTTGAGCCAGACAACTCGGCGCGTGGCTTACCTCGTAAGCTGTATTTGAAGCGCGATGACCTGGAGATCAAGATCGTTATTGAGCGCTGGCAGAAGCCGGATGCTATCCATGTCGACTCCGGGCTCTTCCCGGAATTTAACTGAGACCATAGCTGTTGACCCGGCTGACGCTGAATTCGCCCGCCAAACTCAATTTAATGCTACATATTACCGGCAGGCGCGCAGATGGCTATCACTTGCTGGAAACTGTGTTCCAGTTCATCGATTTGAATGATCGCATGACGTTTGAAGTTGGCGATTCGCCTGATATTCGTCGAGTCAATAGCAGGACGCCAGTGCTTGAGACTGAAGATATCGTACTGCGCGCTGCTCGTCAGCTAAAGAGTCGCTATGTTGTTTCTCGGGGCGTGCAGATATCTATCGACAAGCAAATTCCCGTTGGCGGCGGACTGGGTGGCGGTAGTTCGAACGCGGCCAGCTGTTTGCTGGCGTTGAACAAGCTCTGGAACCTCGGTTTGACGCTCGATGAACTGGCAGAAATCGGCCTTGAACTGGGTGCTGATGTACCGGTTTTTATTCATGGCAAAGCGGCCTGGGCCAGTGGTATCGGCGAGCAACTAACGCCAATTCAACTGCCGGAACCCTGTTATCTGGTGATATACCCCGATATTGCGGTCTCTACCGCTGAAATTTTTAACGCTGAGCAATTGACACGTCACTGCGATGCAATCACAATACGCGCCTTTCTGGATGGGGCAGGCACAAATGTCTGTGAGCCCGTAGCTCGACAGCTTTATCCTGCGGTCGGCGAGGCAATCGACTGGTTAAACCAGTTTTCCCGAGCCAGAATGACCGGTACCGGCGCTTGCGTGTACGCTGCTTTCGATAGCCTCGAAGCGGCAGAAGGTGTAAAATCGCGCGTGCCCCGGCATTGGCAGAGTTATGTTGCCAGAGGCATGAATCGTAATCCGGTTCACGCCAAATGTGGAATTTTTGAAAATGACGACTAAACTGTCATTTTCAGTAGAAAGTTTAATGGGCCGTCGCCAAGCGGTAAGGCACCAGGTTTTGATCCTGGCATGCGTTGGTTCGAATCCAGCCGGCCCAGCCATTTTAAGTAAATACACCCAGCATGATATCGATATCGAGTTATCACGACTGGAGACGAACCAACACGGTTCGACAAAATTGCAGGAGGCAATTTTGGACATCCGTAAGGACGGCCCGAAGGGTGAAATACAGGAGGTATTTCCCAATCCAGGCGAAAATGCCACGGAAAATAAACGGCCAATTAATAGTTTTGTTAATACCGAGAGTACTCAATGGCTGGCAATATCGTCACTAACGAACTGATGGTCTTCACCGGTAACGCCAACCCGGAGTTATCCCGGGCAGTGGCGCGTCACCTGGATATCCCTCTCGGGATTGCGTCGGTAACGACTTTCAGCGATGGTGAAACGGCAGTAGAAATCGGCGAAAATGTGCGCGGTAAGGATGTATTTATCATCCAACCGACCTGTACACCGACGAATGATAACCTGATGGAATTGCTGGTCATGATCGATGCCATAAAGCGAGCATCGTCGGATCGAGTTACAGCGGTGATCCCCTATTTCGGATATGCGCGTCAGGATCGCCGAGTACGCTCGCAACGTGTACCGATTACCGCCAAGGTGGTTGCTAACATACTCAGTAGCGTCGGCGTTGACCGGGTTTTGACTGTTGATTTACACGCAGATCAGATCCAGGGCTTTTTTGAATGCCTGGTCGATAATGTTTATGCCTCGCCGATTTTGATGGGTGATATCTGGAAACAGAAGTATCCCGAGATGATAGTGGTTTCGCCCGACGTCGGCGGTGTAGTCCGTGCCAGAGCAGTCGCAAAGCAACTCGATGACGCCGACCTGGCGATTATTGACAAGCGGCGCCCACAGGCGAATCAGGCGCAGGTCATGAATATCATCGGTGAAGTCGAAGGCAAGACCTGCATCATCGTCGACGATATGGTCGATACTGCCGGTACTCTGTGTAAAGCAGGTGAGGCATTGAAAGAACACGGCGCAATAGGCGTTTACGCTTATTGTACCCACCCGGTGTTATCGGGAAAGGCGATAGAGAATGTTGAAAACTCAGTGCTGGACGCACTGGTGGTTACCGATACTATTCCGCTGTCAGAACAAGCGACGAAATGCAGCAAAATTCGTCAGGTATCGGTCGCTGGAATGCTGGCAGAGACAATCCGCCGCATCCATTTTGAAGAATCGGTTAGTTCCCTGTACATGGATTAATGTGCTTAGTTTAATTTACGGGGACTAACGATCATCGCATGAGCGATGTTTAAGCTCCTCTCTGGTCGCAAGAGAGGTTTCCGTCAAACGACGGTTTTTTTGTTTTTGGAGTACAGCAATGTCAGATATTATCAAGTTGAGTGCTGAACCACGTGCAGATTCAGGGAAAGGTGCGAGCCGCCGCCTGAGACGCATGAATATGGTTCCAGCAATCGTATACGGGGGCGAGAGCGATCCCGTTTCAGTCAGCCTCGCACATGACGCGTTCGCACACGAACTCGAAAATGAAGCGATTTATACGCAAATCATCAGTCTCAAAGTCGGTAAGGATAGCGAAGAAGTCATCTTGCGTGATTTGCAACGCCACCCCTATAAAAATCGCATTTTGCATGCTGATTTTTTCCGTATCGACAAGAAGAAGCCGATTCACGTGGTTGTTCCAATTCACGTTGTCAATGCAGAAAACTGCGTTGGTGTGAAAATGGACGGCGGCATGATGACGCAACTGGTAACAGAAATCGAAGTGCTCTGTTTGCCGAAGTTCCTGCCAGAATATCTCGAAGTCGATGCAACTGAAGTGCACCTCGGTGATATCGTGCATCTATCCGACATCAAAATGCCGGAAGGTGTCGAAATTGTTGCACTGACGCATGGTGAAGATCACGATACCGGTATTCTTTCGGTAGTGAAAACTCGTGCAACTGAAGAAGTTCCTAGCGAAGCTCCCGAAGCGCCAGCCATCGAAGGCGATGAAGGGGCTAGCGAAGGCTAGTTTTTCCGGGTGCCCGCACTCACCGCAGATATACGTTTGATTGTCGGCCTCGGTAATCCCGGGGCCGACTACGTCAATACCCGCCATAACGCCGGGTTCTGGTTTGTCGATTTGCTCGCGCAACAATTTTCGCAATCTTTTCGATTCGAGAAGCGTTTTAACGCCGAAGAAACCAAAATTCGCAATAACGGTGAAGATGTTTATCTACTAAAACCACAAACCTTCATGAACCGAAGCGGTCAGTCGGTTGGTGCTATGGCCAGGTATTACAAGCTCAAGCCGGGGCAGATCCTGGTAGTGCACGATGAACTCGACCTTGAGCCCGGTGATAATCGCCTCAAGCAGGGTGGAGGACACGGCGGGCATAATGGGCTGCGTGATATTATTGCCCACCTGGGCGAGCGCGATTTTTTTCGTTTACGCGTCGGTATCGGGCATCCTGGCGATCGTAATCAGGTGGTCAACTACGTGTTGCATAAACCATCGGTGGCTGAACTTGATGCAATAAAATCGGCGAATCAGCGCACCTTAGAAGTTATGCCGTTGGTGTTTGAAGGGCGGATAGATAAAGCCATGCAGGCATTACATACATAGAGAATAGAAATCATGGGTTTTAAATGTGGCATCGTTGGGCTGCCCAACGTCGGTAAATCGACCTTATTTAACTCGCTCACCAAAGCGGGAATCGCAGCAGAAAACTACCCGTTTTGTACTATCGACCCGAATGTCGGTATCGTCGAAGTACCCGACCCGCGCCTGAAGCAACTCGCCGATATTGTAAACCCCAAAAAGACCATCCCGACCACGATGGAATTCGTCGATATCGCCGGTCTGGTTGCCGGCGCCTCAAAGGGCGAAGGCCTGGGTAATCAATTCCTCGGCCATATTCGCGAAACAGACGCCATTGCGCAGGTAGTTCGTTGCTTCGAAAACGAAGATATCGTGCACGTCAGTAACAAGATCGACCCGCTAAGTGATATTGAAATCATCAACACCGAATTACTGCTCGCCGATATGGAATCCATCGGCCGGCAGCTCGATCGTGCCAGCAAACTGGCTAAATCGAACGACAAGGATGCCAAGGCCAAACTCGCATTCATGCAGGCTATCCAGGCGCACGTCGAAACCGGTGAAAGTGCGCGCAAGTTCGAAGTAGAAGACAGTCAAAAGAGCTGGATGAAAGATTTGCATCTCATTACGGCGAAACCGACGCTATATATCGCCAATGTCGCCGAAGATGGATTTGAGAATAATCCGCATCTGGATGCTTTAACTCAATACGCCGAATCGGAAGGTGCCGAAGTGGTAGCCGTTTGTGCTTCTATAGAAGCCGATATTGCCGAACTCGACGCCGAAGAAGCCGCCGAATTCCTCAATGAGCTGGGCTTAAGTGAACCCGGCCTGGATCGCGTTATTCATGCCGGATATAAATTATTAGGCCTGCAAACCTACTTCACCGCCGGTCCACAGGAAGTCCGTGCCTGGACTATCCGAGTCGGGGATACCGCGCCAAAAGCAGCGGGTGTGATTCATACTGATTTCGAAAAAGGCTTCATCCGCGCCGAAGTAGTTGGATTCGACGATTTCATCAATAATAACGGTGAACAGGGTGCGAAAGATGCGGGGCGCTGGCGCCTGGAAGGCAAGGATTATGTAATGCAGGAAGGCGATGTGGTGCATTTTCGCTTTAATGTTTGAAAAACTACCCGCGTTTTTCAACAGGTTAAGCCCGCTGCTATTGACAGCAGGCATACTTCAAGGGAAAATCGCGCTCCCTTCGACCGGGCAATCCGGTCAGGCAGTTCAAAGCAACAGACAATGGCTATGTAGCTCAGCTGGTTAGAGCACATCACTCATAATGATGGGGTCCCCTGTTCGAATCAGGGCATAGCCACCATTTCTTACCACAAGATAAAAAGACTCCCCAACCTGGTGAATATGTATCGCTTGCCGGATCGATTTAAATTATATATTCCTACCAGTAAAATTCGTCTTACCGGTGATTAACCATGACAACAACAGCATCTAGCATTCCAACCACTAAAATGTCATCGAAAGGACAGGTAGTAATCCCGGAAAATATTAGACAGCAGCTTGATCTTGAAGCAGGTTCTCAATTTGTCGTTCTGGGTGATAAAGATGTGGTGATTTTAAAGCGAATATCAGGACCAGCTTTAAGCGAGTTTGACGGGTTGATAAAGCAAGCTCGATCACAGGCGAAGGCTAGCGGATTAAAAAAGACTGATATAAAAGATGCGATTGCACAGGCAAGGAATGAAAAGTGAGAGTAATTGTGGATACCAATGTGCTGGTATCCTGTATATGTTTTAGCGGCCCACCTTTTCATATCCTAAAGGCCTGGAGCGACGGGAAACTACAGTATTGCCTGCGCAATAGCTGGACAGGTTGAGGTAATCGTATCTGGAGATAAGCATTTGCTGGAGGTGGATGGTTACCAGGGTATTCGGGTTGTGAAACCGCGCTAGTTTGTTGATGAATATTTGGGGAGTTAGGTTTTTATAGTAGGGATTTTATGGCGGAATATTATAGGGTGCTTCATAGTTCGAGGAGGTTACCTGGGAACTAGTGCTTTCGGCCAGGTGCGGACGTTTAAGAAGTACTGTTTTCTTCGACTATTTGGGTAACTTCTGAGGGACAGATATTACGGTTGCCACAAACCTTACGCTCTGCGATAAAAGTGAGAGTGGCTGTTGATTTACGTTAAATATTGACCTGCCATACAGGGAGGTCTAGTAATTCATGCAATCACTTTAATAGATATGAACGGGTCAATAATCGGTGTAAATCCTGGGTCAAGTTTGAGCACGAATCAACACCCATACCATGCTGTGTTGATGGCTCCACATCTCCCCCCTTAACGAGAGAAGATGTGGTTAAGCGGCACACTATAAATTTAAATTGATTATAATTGCCTGCCAATTTCCTCTATTCATAAAGGTGGGCATTATTACTGTGGGATTCCGCCTTAACTGCGACTTCGATCTGAGATTCATTCAAAGCGACTCTGTCGTCGTGTTCGGGCGTAGCGTAATAGGCAAACCCACCGGCTAGAGTCAATATTGCGAAAGATAAACCGAGATCAAAAAAACCTTTTTGATGCTTCTTCGTGTTGTGCTTTTTCATTAGTCATTCCCTATTTTTTTTATTGTTATGAATAATACAAGGAAGCAACCAATACATTTCGAGAACCACTCCTCGAAAAACGGGTTGGTCAATTAGAAATAATTCTCTTTTTTATCAAACTGTATCGGCATCTAGGGGGATTCATAATCGACCGGAACCCTTGTTGCCTTCGAATCAGCCTTTACTATTAATTCACTGAAATCTCCGCTACGGGTCGACTCCAGAGATTTATCCTGTGTTGTTGAACGACCGCAAAGGATGAAATCGTAAACAAATTTACTCAGAGAATTAGAGTCCGTACACCTATTAACAGAACCCCAAGACTCGCTCTGCTCGCTGAGTCTGATTTGAAAAATACCCTATAGTCTCATCACATCGACCTGGCTTTTCGTTATAAATACGCTCGATCTTTACCGGACTGGATTCCATGAGTTCCAGAAAGCCGCACCAGTCGCTATTCGCTTAAAGAAGTCAAAACCCAAAAGGGCCAGAATACACCTGGCCCTTCGATTATCACTATAAATCTCTCTATTTACTTAGTACCAACAACCCTGCTCCTAAATTGCCCGATCAACAACAGCAAAGGTAACAGTGTCAAAAACCAGCTATCAAATGAACCGCTACCACTATGGCTCGGACGACTGGATTTAAACATGGGTTGCTGACTGTCGACCCGGTTTGAAGTAGCGGCCTGGCTGGCGCGTTGTTGCTGCGCCTGCTTTTCGGTCTCGAGGCGCTGTTTGTTCTGGCGCTTAATGCCCTGTGAGTCGAACACTTCGTCGCGTACTACGACCATGGCGGTGTAGTCTGTTACCAGTCCATGCTCGATTGCGAGGTCGGTTACCGCCTGCTTCAGGTCGGCGCCTTCATCGAAGTTACGAATTTCAGTCATCATATCTTCGATTGATGCGTAAGCCCATAACCTTTCCAGCTCGGGATGTAACCTGCTGCTCGCTGGAAATTCAACCTGGGTACTATAATCTTTTTTCTCACCTGAAATCTTGCCGGTCAAGCGGATATCGGCGACGCCATCGCCCCAGTAGTGACCGAACACTATCAGTTGCTGACCACGATAAAGACTGGATATTTTATTCGGGGTCAATTCCGAGGTCTTGACGCCTTTGATCGACAAATCGACACCGTGCAGGCTCTGGTGGGTTACCTTGCTGGTCGCTTCCAGGATTTTGCCGACTATATCGTCGCTGTTGGAAACGCTGGTTGCAAAACCATTCGATTCATCGGTCAGGGTTTGCAGCATCGGGGTGTTGGCGCTATTACCCATAATAAAAGTAAACAGGCGGATGTCTTTCGTTTTTAACAGCTTGATAAATTGCTTCTGCCTGGTCTCTCCAACGTTGGCGACGCCATCGGTAACCAGTACGATGGCACTGGTGCGATCGGCATCAATCGATCTCAGGCCGGTCTTTAAACCCGCGTAAAGATTGGTACCGTCACTGGGACTCACCTGTAGCAGGGCATCGCTGTAGTATTTAATCATTTCGGGTGTGGCGTTCACATAGCCGTTGGTCAGTTCACGCGCATTACTGTTGAATAAAACCACCCGGAAGCGATCATCCGGCTTCATTTTTGTTAATGCTCTCTGTACGCCATCGACCAGGGTGGCGTATTTTCCGTTCATAGAACCCGAGATATCGAGTACAAATATCCAGTCTCTGCCTTCGGTCACCGGTTTTAAATCGTCTCCAGGAGTGAGAGTTAACATAAATGTGCCCTTGCTGCTGCCTTCGGGTTTATAAGTGATCATATCTACGCTGCCCGGCAGACCGGCCTGATGACGCCAGTAGACGACTATGTCCTGATCCAGCTTGAAAGCGGGTTGATTGCCGTTGGACTGGGTCATGCCTTCTTCAAGCTGACTCGTCGATGCGGTTGACAGATTAGCCTTCCATTCGCCGGCATTGGCCTGTGTGATAATCGCCTGTGGTTGGCTGGGCAAGCGCAGGGCTTCAACCGGATAGGCCGATTTTAACTCAAGGTTAAAATTGAAGGTTTCTTTGACCGACTCGTTGGCCGTCCAGAATGAAAGCTTCTGCTCGTCGACGCCACCTTCTTCCAACGGGTAAACATAACGACCAATGCCGGTATCGACATGGGCGGGTTGCAGATATACAAACCGCAGACGCGTATCCTGACCCGCGCGAACCGGGTAGACCTTCATGTCGAAGGTTTTATATTCGTCCTTCTCCATCAGACCAGCATCGCGACCGGCGGCTTTTTCGGTTTCGTAGAGCTCGCGCGCCTGCTGCTTTTCCAGCACTTCACCAGTCACGGGTTTACCATCAATCCAGACGGTAAATTCGGCCACAGCGCCTTTTTGCGGTACTGGAAAAGAATAAATGGCTTCCAGGTCCTGGGCGTGAGGGTTGGAGAAAACCTGCTCGACCGTGGTGATCGCGTAACCGTCTTCGATGATGACGCTGACGTCATGTTGCCTGATTTCAAGGCTTGAAAACTGTGCATTTACCGGCGTTAACAGTCCGGCTGCCAGACTGTTGCCTGCGACGATTAAGTTACTAAAAAGCGCGAAAATCGTTATCGCCAGCCATTTGTTGATTTGTTGTAAGGGTTTCATTGCCTTCTCCGTTCTTGTGATAGAAAGGCATAGTTTCGACAAAAGATATTTTATTTAAACCTTTTCCGCTTTAGTTTAATATTTGTTAACCCAAAGTATATTTTAGTAATACTCTTCAGGAGTAAGGTAATGGCTCAAACCGCAGCACTATTAAAAACCCTCAAGCAGGCACTGAAAAACACTGGTTTTACTTATCTGGATGTAGCGCAACATCTGGGCATGAGCGAAGCCAATGTGAAACGACTGTTTGCCACGCAGCGCTTGACTCTGCAGAGGCTGGAACAGATTTGCGGTTTAATGCAGCTTGAATTGAGCGACCTGTTCGTACTTTACGATGAGTCGCGTCAGAGAATCTCCAGCCTGACCCAGGAACAGGAGAAAGAACTGGTCAGCGACGCCAAACTATTACTGGTTGCGGTGAGTGTGCGCAATCATCTGAGTTATGAAGACATTATTACGCATTATCAAATATCCGAGGCAGAATGCATTCGCTGCCTGGCCCGGCTCGACCGGTTAAAGATAATCGACCTGTTGCCCAATAACCGCATTAAACTGCTCATTGACGACTATTTTAACTGGCTCCCGCATGGGCCGATTGAGCGCTTTTTTCAGCAACAGATACAAACCCAGTTTCTTAAATCAAATTTTAATAAAGAGCGTGAATTGCGCCTTTTCGAGTTTGGTCTGTTAGGCGATTCATCAACCCAGGTGATGATAAATAAACTAAGGGCATTGACGGTAGAGTTTACCGATTTGCATCGCCAGGATATAAATTTACCCTTGGAAAAACGCTACAATCAGGGTTTACTGGTCGCTATACGCCCCTGGGACCTGGACGCCTTTAAACCATTTTTGAGCAGTTTGACCGGCAAGCTCGAGCCAATGTAAGGCCGTGCCCATAAGCTCACCCGCCCTTCCTGGTCCGCTTCATCGTCTCACCTTTTCTCTCGATTATTGTGCTGGAACTTAAGGCTGGAAACCCTGTTTTTGTCATTCCGGCCTCCGAGCCGGAATCCATTGAAGCATGTTTACTGTAAGCTCTGGAGCCTCTTTGTAATGGGTACCGGATCGGAGTCCGATACGACGGGTGGCCGTTTTAGTGCCTAAGTTAAATGCCATTTCGGGTAGCGTCCCATTAATTACGTGCAATACTGCGTGCGATGCCTCAGTATGCCAAACTTCTTAGCATAGAAATTAATCCACATTTCCACACCCTTTTAAAAAGCATTGCGGGCGATCGATTAATAGCCCACCTGGGCAGTGCCTGTGAACTCGAGGAAACTATTTCCTTATTAGCCCCAGATCCGGGAAATTGTTACCGTCGCTAAGTAAGAAAAAACTATTGAAGGCGCCGAAAGGGCCTGATAACGGTAGTTATGACTGGACTATTAATTAGCTGATCAATTAGTCAGAGTATTAAACAACAAAGCATTGACGCAGCCCTAAACAAAAGCTAGAATTCGCCACCTTTTTTAGTATCGGTTCGGAGCAACACATGTACGCTGTCATCGCCACAGGCGGAAAACAGTATCGCGTTACCAAGGGCGAGACCCTGCGCGTTGAAAAATTAGAGGGCGAAGAAGGCTCTTCGGTCGATCTCGACGGCGTTTTAATGGTTGCTGATGGCGATAAAATCTCTGTCGGCACACCAATGCTCGACAAAGGCGCTGTCACAGCGACTATCAAGTCGCACGGTCGTGGCAAGAAAGTCGAAATCATTAAATTTCGTCGCCGTAAGCATTCGCGTACTCAGGCAGGCCATCGCCAGAGCTATACCGAAATTGAAGTCACAGATATCAAGGCATAAGGGGTCTGAGAAATGGCACATAAGAAAGCAGCAGGTAGTACCCGCAACGGTCGTGATTCGGAGTCTAAACGCCTTGGTGTGAAGAAATTCGGTGGCGAAGTTGTTATTCCCGGTAACATTATCATCCGCCAGCGTGGCACCAAATTCCACCCGGGAGATAATGTCGGCTGTGGCAAGGACCATACTTTATACGCGAAAGCCGAAGGCAAGGTCGAGTTCCGCGTTAAAGGCCGTCACAACCGCACCTTCGTGAGTGTTGTGAACGCCTGATCCGACGACAACAGTCAGATCAAATAAAGCCTCGCCATCGCGGGGCTTTTTTATGTCTCGAATGTTATTATCCCAGCAATAAATTCGCGACCAGTAAAAACGAGTAAACCATGAAATTTATCGACGAAGCCAACATATCAGTCAAGGCCGGCAATGGTGGCAGTGGTATTGTCAGCTTTCGGCGCGAAAAATACATTCCTATGGGTGGCCCCGACGGCGGTGACGGCGGCGATGGCGGTTCGGTGTTTGTCATCGGTACGACCGACCTGAATACGCTTTCTGATTTCCGCCATACACGCCGTTTTGCCGCCAAAAACGGCGGTCGCGGCCAGGGCAAGAACTGCACCGGTGCGAAAGGCGAGGATATTATTATCGAACTGCCGCTGGGCACAGTCATCACCGTGCAGGAAACCGGAGAAGTTATTGCCGATGTCGGTGATAACAGCTCCGAGCCTATTCTAATTGCACGCGGTGGTTTTCACGGCCTTGGCAATACGCGTTACAAAAGTTCGACTAACCGAGCTCCCCGACAATTTACCACCGGCTCGGAAGGCGAGGAATTTAATCTCAAGCTCGAACTCAAGGTACTGGCAGACGTGGGATTACTCGGTATGCCAAATGCCGGCAAGTCAACTTTTATACGCAGTGTTTCAGCGGCTCGACCGAAGGTAGCCGATTATCCATTTACCACCCTGCATCCCAACCTCGGGGTCGTCAGCGTGGCCAAACATCGCAGTTTTGTGATCGCCGATATTCCCGGTCTGATCGAGGGAGCCGCCGATGGCGTAGGCCTCGGCATACAATTCCTCAAACACTTGCAACGTACCAAACTGTTACTGCATATCATCGACGTACATCCGCTGGAATCGGATGAATCTGCTGTCGAATCGGCACAGAAAATCTTGAATGAACTAAAAAAATACGACGAATCGCTATACCAGAAGCCCCGCTGGCTGGTGCTCAACAAGCTCGATCTGGTCGGCGAGGATCAGCAGTCTGAAGTATGCGACGAAATCATTAAAGGCCTCGACTGGCAGGGCCCGGTATACCAAATCAGCGCTTTAAACCGTAACGGCGTCGAGTCGCTCTGTAATGATATTATGGTTTTGATGGAAACCAGTCAGGCCGAAGAAGATGAGTCAGTATAAGAAGGTCGTCGTCAAAATCGGCAGTGCGCTGATTACCAACGGTGGTAAGGGGCTTGATCGCGATATTATCGCAACCTGGGCCGCGCAAATGGCCGGGTTGCGTCAACAGGGCATCGATGTTGTGCTGGTTTCATCGGGTTCGATCGCTGAAGGCATTAACCGTCTGGGGATGAAAACCAGGCCTGAAACGCTATCCGAACTACAGGCAACTGCAGCCGTGGGGCAGATGGGTTTGGTGCAGGCCTATGAAGTCTGTTTTCAACAGCATGGCCTGCATAGTGCCCAAATCCTGCTAACCCACGCCGACCTCTCAAACCGGAAGCGTTATCTGAATGCGCGCACGACTTTGCGCACGCTACTCGAATACGGCACGGTACCGGTAGTGAATGAAAACGACACCGTGTCAAACGAGGAAATACGTTTTGGCGACAACGATACTCTGGGCGCATTGGTCGCCAATTTAATCGAAGCCGATTTACTCATCATACTCACCGACCAGGAAGGTTTGTACGATAGTAATCCCTCCGAAAATCCGGATGCCATATTCATCGATCGGGCTGACGCGAATGATCCGCAACTCATGGGATATGCCGGCCCGAGTAGCAGCAATCTCGGACGCGGCGGTATGCAAACCAAGGTCAGTGCGGCGCAGCTTGCGGCACGCTCCGGAACCCATACGGTTATCGCCTCGGGAAAATGCGAAAACGTTATCACCCGGCTACTTGCCGGCGAGGCTATCGGCAGCTTTCTCGAAGCCAGTACCGGGCATTTGGCGGCACGCAAGCAATGGCTGGCCGGGCATATGCGCTGCGCCGGTAAGCTTTATCTCGATGCTGGTGCGGTTAAGGTGTTACAGATAAACAATGCCAGCCTGCTACCGGTCGGCGTGGTCAAATCTACTGGTTTCTTCCGCCGCGGTGAAGTCGTCGCCTGCATAGACGACAACGATGTCGAGATTGCTCGTGGCCTGGTCAATTATTCTTCGGATGAGTGCAAACAGATTATCGGCAAACCCAGTAATCAGATAGCCAGCATCCTTGGTTACTATGATGACCCGGAACTGATCAACCGGGAAAATCTGGTACTAATTTCCGAGGGCTAGGTTCCGGCATACCGCGCGAAGAGCATCTAATACCACTTCAGGTTTGTTATGGTGTCGGTGGCACTGCGGCTACTACCACCTTCCAGCAATCGATTGGTGGAGTGATTACCAATATCCCCGCACCTTGCATTTTCCACCCTCGTTACTTTCCAGAGCGGCTGTTTAGTGATAAAAAGGTATTTGAATAGTGAGTTTTTATTCTAACTTTAATCGATAAATCCGATTGACTCTTTTTCTCCACTCCTGTGAGCAGCCCGTGAAAATAGAACACATACGCACCTTTCTGGAAATCGCCGATTGCGGGAACTTTAATCGTGCTGCCGAACTCCTCCATGTAACTCAATCAACCGTTAGTGCCCGGGTCAAATCGATGGAAGACAGTTTCGGTCGTCGCCTGTTCAAACGCAGCCATAGCGGCGTCGAACTCACTTCTGCCGGACTTCATTTTCAGCAATACGCTCAGAATATCCAGCGCCTGTGGCAACAGGCCCATCAACGGGTTACCCTGCCCGAAAGCTTTAGCCACGGCATCGGGCTCGGTTTACAGATAAGCCTGTGGGATAGTCTGGTTTTAAAATGGATGCCGTGGATGCGACGCAACGCCACCGATGTTGCCCTGCATGTCGAGGCCGACTACTCGCCCAGCCTGATGCGGCAATTATCCGATGGTTTGCTTGATATCGGGGTGATGTATCATCCCAGACAAACCCCCGGCCTGATCATCGAAAAACTGCTCGAAGAAACGCTGGTGCTCGTCGCCACCGATCTACGCAAACTACGCCATGGCTGGGTTGAGGATTATGTCTTCGTCGACTGGGGTAACGAGTTTCGTGCCGCTCACGGAGAGGCATTTCCTGATATGGAAACGCCTGCTATATCGGTGGGGTTGGGTGCGCTGGGGCTGGAATATATCCTGCAGAATGGTGGTTCGGGTTACTTCCCGATGCGCGTGGTACAACCACATCTGGATCAGCAGCAATTTTTCATGGTTGAAGAAGCGCCGCAATTACAGCGCCCTGCTTATATGGTTTATACCGAAACAGCCCGCGATCCAGAAACTCTCGAATTAGCGCTGAGAGGTTTGCGCGAAGTCGCTTTGCAGGTACACGGATAGACTAAACTTCTACCATCTCAAAATCTTCCTTGCCCATGCCACAGTCTGGGCACAACCAGTCTTCTGGCACATCCTGCCATTGGGTCCCCGCTGCGATACCGTCGTCCGGCCAGCCTTCGGCTTCATCATAGACATAGCCACAGATAATGCATTCCCATTGTTTCATTGATAAGCCCTGACCATTCTAAACAGGTGTTTTATATTTGTTTTTTAGCGATACATAGTAGTTAGCCGTATAGGCCAGGGACTCTTTTTCGCGCTCGGTTAATGCCCTGACTTTTCTGGCTGGCGAGCCCAGGTACATATAGCCCGATTCGAGCTCTTTACCCGGTGTTACCAGCGAGCCTGAGCCGACGATCACCTGGTCTCCAACGATGGCGTTGTCCATCACGATCGAACCCATGCCGATCAGGCACAGATTACCTATGCGACAGCCGTGCAATAAAACCTTGTGACCCACAGTGACCTGATCACCGATGTGTAACTCCGCACCATTCGGATTGAACTCGCTTGCGTGCGAGCCATGCAGTACCGAGCCATCCTGGATATTGGTCGAATTTCCGATACGAATAATATTTACATCACCGCGGATCGCAGTAATCGGCCACACCGAACTGTCTTCACCAATGACCACATCGCCGATAACTACCGCTGTTTCGTCGACATAGGCTGAACCGGCAACAGTCGGCATAAGCTCTTCAAACGCTTTTAACATGCATCTTCCTGACAGTGGGGAAATAGCGCGCTATAGTATCGAAATTCAGGACTATAAATAAGCATTATTCAGCATGAGCGCATTACTAATCCGGCAGAGAATTAAACTTTATTCAGAGTTAATCCGTTTTGAAAAACCAATCGGCACTTATCTACTGCTATGGCCGACATTATGGGCTCTCGCCATAGCGGCAGAAGGCAGCCCGGATCGCTGGATATTACTCGTATTTGTCGCCGGTGTTTTTCTCATGCGCTCGGCGGGTTGTGCAATCAATGACTACGCTGACCGAGAGATCGATTTACATATAGCTCGCACCAGAGACCGGCCTTTAACCAGTGGCAAAATAGAGCCGAAAGAGGCACTTCTAGTATTTGCCCTGTTTTCCCTGCTGTCATTCGCTCTGGTTTTAACCTTAAATCGATTCACTATTTTGTTATCAGTAGTCGGCGTTTTGCTTGCTGCCAGCTATCCGTTTATGAAACGATTTCATTACCTGCCTCAGGTTCATCTCGGTGCCGCTTTCGGCTGGGCTATACCCATGGCCTTTGCGGCCCAGACCGGCACTTTACCGAAACAGGCCTGGTTACTCTTTGTCGCCAATATTATCTGGGCGGTCGCCTACGACACCATGTACTCAATGGCCGACCGGGAAGATGATTTACGCGTCGGGGTAAAATCCAGTGCAATTCTTTTCGGTGAATACGACAGGGCAGTAGTCGGACTACTACAGTTTTTGTTTATATTAACTCTGCTGCTAATTGGTCGAGACCTTGGATTTTCGAGTTTTTATTATTACGCCTTATTTGTTGCCTCACTGTTTTTAATCTACGAGCAAATCATGATCAACAAGCGAGAACCGGGAAAATGTTTCGAAGCTTTTTTGCATAATCACTGGGTTGGTGCAATTGTGTTTGCCGGGATTATGGGGCATTACTATTCTGTGTGAGGCATTCAAAACGAATCGTCGGGCACCCGAACCCAGCCCTCCATCAGAACCCGCGCACTCCGACTCATTACGACCTTATTAACAGCCCAGTCTGTACCGCTTTGGCTCGCCTGGGCACCAACACGTAAAGTCCCTGAAGGGTGCCCGAAGCAGACGCTTTGCTTTTCCTCACCACCCGCAGCCAGGTTCACTAAAGTACCTGGAATTACTGCGGCGGTTGCAATAGCGACGGCCGCTGTTCCCATCATCGCGTGGTGCAACTTGCCCATCGACAGAGCCCTGACATTCAGGTCGATATGCTCAGCCAGTACCAGTTTGCCGCTG
>Ga0224506_10000484_pt1 | contig 33818 bp, 37 predicted proteins | sample SF_Jan12_sed_USG_2_FD_169108 | JGI IMG/M metagenome (GOLD analysis project Ga0224506, IMG submission 169108) | Sediment microbial communities from San Francisco Bay, California, United States - SF_Jan12_sed_USGS_8_1 | ecosystem: Environmental > Aquatic > Marine > Sediment | place: USA... | reverse complement strand
GACAGTGAGCTCCATCCTCAACTTGGATTCTACCCAAATCAACTAATCCATCATAATCATCAGCAAGAACTAGTTTCTTTGCTTTACGAGAACCCTGAGTGTTAATTCTTTCTCCAATTATCAGAGGTGGTGGGATTTGTTTTAGATCAACTGCCTTCAATGCTGAACTTACTCTAGGAACTGTCAATGTAGTAAAATCACATCTGTTTTTGTAAATACTTAACCCTTGATAGAATTAGCTTTTTCGTCAATTACCTTCCTTAATGCTTTGATGTGCTCAGGATTTGTTCCACAACAACCGCCAATAATTCGGACTTTTTTGAATTCATTTAGAAAATCACCTAAAGCTGCACCCATTTTTTCAGGAGTCATCTTGTAAACTGCTTGACCTCCATCATTTTCAGGCATGCCAGCGTTTGGAACAACCAATACACTATGTTCATTTTGTTCATCTAGCCATCTAACACTCGGAGTCATCTCAATTGGTCCAGTAGAACAGTTTAATCCAAATACGTCGATTCCCATGTCAGATACTGTTGTATATGCAGCTTGGATGTTTGTACCAAGCAACATCTTACCATATTGATCTAAAGTAGTGTTTGCAATTATTGGGACTTTTTTGCCAGTTTTTTTCATGGCATTGTGACATGCCTCAATTACCAATTTTACTTCAAGAATATCCTGGCTGGTTTCAATGAGTAATGCATCAACGCCTCCAAGAATCAATCCTTCAGATTGCAACTCAAATGCTTCTCTAATTTCATCCAAAGGTTTTTGGCCCAAATCAGGATCATTTGAACTTGGAAGGTATCCAGTAGGACCCATAGAGCCAATCACATACCGAGGTTTGTCAGTATACTCATTGCATACTTCAGATGCCAAAGTAGCAATTTTCTTGTTAAACTCTACTGTTTGATCACCAAAACCATATTCATCAAGTTTAATTTTATTTGAACCAAAAGAATTAGTTTCAATACAATCAGCACCAGCATCTAAATAATTTCTATGAATTTGTTTAATCCATTCAGGATGAGTAATAACTAAGCCATCGTTAAACCCGTCTTGATTATTTGGAAAGTCTTCAGGTTTAGGATCATGTCTTTGAATTTCAGTTCCCATTGCACCGTCAAACAACAGAATACGATTTTTCATTGCATCAAGAAAAGATTCTTTTTCTGTCAATCTGATTTCAAAGTAATACTGGACAGTTTAACTCTTTTCAGAAAAACTGCAGAAAGATGTGATTGATACGTATATTGAAATTAGGTTAAAGATAATTTTGTATATTTATGCAAAAGTCTCAAGTAAACAATCTAGTTCGTAGTGCCACTTTTTTTCAACATGCTGGAATTTCCATAATCTTTGTGTTTATGCCTATCATAGCAAGAGGCGTTACAGAATCAGTATTTGAGATTGGACTTTTAGTAGCATCATTTAGTTTTGCCCAGATTTTATCTGAAATTTATTTTGGAAGGCACTCAGATAAGAAAGGAACCAGGCTCAAATTCATCAGAATTGGCTTTATTGGGTGCGCAATTACATTCGGATTGCATTATTTTGCAGACGACCTTGGCATGTTTTTCCTAGTCAGAATTGCTGCAGGGGTTGCAAGCGGAATTATGATTCCTGCAATGATTGCATATACCTACGAGGCAAATATTGACAAAAAGAGAGCAGCAACTGTAATTTCGTTTCATGCATTGGGATGGCTTGCCGGAATTGCAGCTGCAGGAATTGCAAATGATCTGAGATTGATTTTCTTGATTAGTGCTGCTTCATTTGTGATTGGATTGTTATTCACAATCAAATTGCCAAACCCGCAACAGGTAAAAGAACTAACACCTGGAACTACAAAAAATGTAATTTTAAAAAACAAGTTTCTCTTTTCATCATTGTTACTAAGACATATTGGGGCAGCAGCAGTTTGGACAATTCTTCCAATAATGTTAATGGAAAAATTAGGTGCAGAACTTTATCAAATATCAATTGTGTATGTTGCAAACACATTGACTGCTTTTATTTTGATGAATGTTATGGCAAGCAAGATTCACCTATCAAATGTAGCAAAGTTTCAAATCGGTATAGGATTTACAACATTTGTATTTGTTGGGTTAGCAGTAATTACAGACTGGTGGATGGCAATGCCGTTTATGTCACTTGTTGGTGCAACATGGGCATTTTTGTTTATTGGTGGAAATTTCCACCTGATGGAAAACAATCCACGTTCAACATCAACGGGGATTTTCAGCTCTACAATATCAATTGCAACAGTAGTTGGCCCAGTAATAGCAGGAAGTATTGCATTTTTGTTTGATTATACTGCAGTGATGTATTTTGCAATCATAGTAATCATATGCGCATTTGTGGTATCACTAAAGATTAGAAAATAAAAAAAGAAAAAGAAAAGTTTGAAGTTATACTTAATCTAGGGGATCTTGTTGGTCGTTAGTTAGGTCTTTTAAGAAATCTTTGATTTCTTTACCACAAGGACCGTTACCATTTCCAGGCACATCACAAGTATCTACAGTGTTTTGAATCCAACCTTCATAGACATTAGGAATTGCAAGAACACCTTGTCCTCCAAATCCCTCATATCCAATGACTCGGTCATCAGAATCAGCATCATTGTCTGCAAGAAGTACTCTTCCAGCAATTTCTGCATCATCTGTTTCAACATCGTCATCAGGGTTAGGATCCACCACTATCATGACATTTGAGAATTTGCTGGATACATATGCATAGTATCCACCGCCATCTTTAGCTCCCCACTGTACACCATGACATCCAGGATCACAATCTAAGATTGCAGTAACAAAATGATCTTCAGGATTAGATGAAGAAACATCCACTACACCGATTTTTCCACCAAGTGTGAGTGCTGTTACCATGTATTGATCATCTGGACTGATAGGTGTTTGAATAGGAAGTCCTATTAGTCCATGGTCTAGCCAATCAATGTTACTGAGAATTTCACCATCAGATGGATCTATTGCAGTCATTGAATTGCCCAAGAAGTCAGCAGTATAGAATACAGATTCGTCACCTTTCATACCAGTTGCAATAGGTCCAAACAAAACATTGTCTGAACTAATTGCAGAACCAGATTCAAGATCAAGAATTGATGCTTTCAGTCCAATAAAGTCAGGAGTTACAAGATATTGACCAGAGCTACTTACCCAATGACCATGAGGATGTGAACGGAATCCTGTTGAAAGTTGTCTTGTCATCTCATATGTGACAGAATCAAATTCGTTTACAGTTTCTTCACCATTTACAGCGATATAGATACTATCAGTAGCTGGAGAGGTCATGACATGTGATGGAGATTGTCCAGTGAACACTTCTTTGATTAATTCACCGCTTTCTCTATCAATTACTGCCATTTCATTTCCAAACCATTGTGTCTGATAGATCACTTCGTTTTTGGTGTCAGTCCACATGTTGTGTGGGTGATTCATATTGATTTCAGGAAGTGCAATCTTCCTTTCAATATTCCATTTGCCTGTGTCAATTACAGTAATTGTACCTGGTTTATCTGATGGAGTTCCAGGATGATTCTTGTTTAGTGTTGTCTCAAATTGGGTATTTACCCAAACCTCACCAATTCCATCAATTTCAGGATCCTCTACTTCAGGATTTGGAATAACCTTATCCATTTCAAGACCTGCGATTTGAGCAAGTGTTGGTCCATTACCTGTAGAATTTGTCAATCCCAATACGCCTGCAGCAAATTGTGTTGTTGCAGTACTGTAAGGCAATGCAACTGCCAATTCTTCTGTATTAGTAGTGACCAATACAGGTGGCAAATTGATGTTCCAATCATCTTGTTGATAATCTCTCCAATTGTTTGGATCAGTTATCACATAGAATGTTGTGAGAAGTGATTTTGCAAGATCATGGGTAGGTGGAACAACTGTTGGGAAAGTAGTACCTAATTCACCAAATTCAACACCAGTACCAGTTCTTGTTAAAACCACAAGGTTTTCAGACAAGTCAAGTAATGGGAATGGTTTGTTAAGATCTCCTTCGATGTAAAGATTAGTTTCAGGATCATCTACGATTACTGCACTGAACATGTAAGGATGTATTTTACATACAAAGACATACAGTCCAGGTTCATCTAATCCCGTTGGAACACCAGATTTATCAGTCAAAAGAGTAGAACCTCTAATTCCTAATTGTTGATCAAAGTGACTTAGACCAGGAACAGCATTTAGAATTCCATTCCCACCCAAAAGTTCAGCACCCTGAGGATAAATCAATGTGGTGATTGTGTGTTTTGTTTGTGAATCTTTCATTCCAAAGTTGACTGTTTCACCAAGATTAATTACTGCAAGAGAACGTCCTTCTGAATTAGAGAAATCAGTTCCTGCACCCGGTACAGCTGCTTCTAGAGCATCACTAATGTAACCTAGTGGGAATCCTGTACCGTCTTTTGCATCTATTTGAAGACCAATTTTATCTGCAAGATAGTTATCTAATTCATCAGCAATACCTGCATCAAGTGTTTTCATCCAGAGTCCTGGTTCATCACTTAAAGTGAATGTTGCACCGATTACTGGAAGATCATCACTTTGGTATTCTGGTAAGACATTCATCATTCCAGACATTCCCTGTTCCATGTGATCTGTTATGTGACAATGATACATCCATCCTTCAGGATCATCATGAGTTGAATCTGCAGCATCATTATCACTTGCTTGAACAAGGAAAGTATGACGTTGTAATGGAACAATTTCCTTTACATCGATGATATCCTCTTCAGACGCTTTTTTATGAATGTCTTCAGTCCATCTGTGTCCATGTAAATGAAATGCATGAACTTCATCACCTAATCCCATTACATGGAATCGGTAAATTTTGCCATCGGTTGCAACTAGATTTGGATTTGTCCAAAGGGCTGTTTCTCTAATTCCAGAATCACCAGAATAGTCAGAAGTATCATAATCAATTTCATTTCCATAGAAAATACTTCTACCAAGAGTTTCAGATGAAACCATCCATAGAACAAATTCTTTTTCAATTTTGTCAATATTGACTTGTTTTACTTCTCCGGTTTGATCATCTACCAGACCATTAACCTTACCATTAGCAGGATTAATGATCACAGTGCCAAATAGACCTAATTCTTCTGCACCAACTTCGTTGATGGAAAACATATGATCATGGTATGGCCACGCACCGGCGGTTCCTGGAGCAGCTATCCAACTATATTCAATATCACCACCACATTGAGCTCCTGAACTTTCTGCCATGTTCATTCTTGAATATGTTGCATCATCACTAATGTCATAATGAACACCATGTACATGAATTCCTAGCAGAGATGTTTCAGAAAATGTTGGTACACCGAGTGGGTGTGATGGACCATCAACAAAGTTGTTTTCACAAGCACTGTTGATAAGAGTAACATTTGCCTCATCACCTTCAGTCAAAATGAGTGTAGGTCCTGGGATTGAGGGTTTGCCAGAATATTGAGTTCCGACCAAGTCATCACCACCATTGATATTGTATGACACCATTCTGTATGCATACAAACCATCAGGCATTGCTACAGCCTCCATCGTGATATTATGTTGATCACCAGGTTTTGCTTCAGCTGCAAATGGAATTTGAGTATCTAAAGTGTCAGCGTTGTTGTTTTTAAAATCAAATGCAAAAACAGATGTCAATGCAATTGAAAGTATAACTGTCGTTATTAGCATTGTTTGTGTTCGTTTCATAAGTTATTGAGAGATTCACACACATTGGGAATATAAGTAATTATGATAATAACAAAGCCGATGATCGTACAATAAGATGGTATTATTTATTAAATAACAAACAATAATTTTAATAAAAAAATTATCTCAAACCCCAACGAGACATTACTTTGTTTTCCAATCTCTTGAAAATCACACCATCAACTGCCAGACCGATTCCCATGATCACAATCATTATTCCAATGACTTGCGAAACATCATTTAGAGAACGACCAGTATTAAGCAAAAAGCCCAATCCCAGGAATGAAAACAAGATTTCAGCACCAATTACACCCCTCCATGCAAAAGCCCAGCCTTGTTTAAAGCCAGAAATCATGTATGGAAAAGCTGCTGGAATCAAAACCGAAGTGATCAACTGGCTGCCCTTTGCACCCATGTTTCTGGCTGCCTCAATAAAATGAGGATTGATGTTTTTGACTCCAGTATAGGTGTTGATTGTTACTGCAAAAATAGCGCCAATTGCAGTGACAAAAACTATCCCCCCATCAGTTAAACCAAACCAAAGTATTGCCAAAGGCACCCAAGCAATAGAAGGAATTGATTGTAAACCCAGAACTAGAGAACCGACAGTTTGGTTAATCACCTCAACTCTTGCCATAAATATTCCAAGTACAATTCCTCCACCAATTGCAATTGCCAAACCAATAGATAATCTCCACACACTAGTTGCTATTCCATACAACAAACTACCATCAGCTGCACCATATGCCAAATCTTCTGCAACCTCATATGGAGATGGGAAAATGTTTTCAGGCCAAACTCCAAGCATTGCAATGATTTGCCAAACTGCTACTATTCCAATATAAAATGCAATTCTATGAAACGTGTAATTTTTTGCCATGATTGTTACTCTTTACTTTTTTTTACCTCGGGTCTAAGTTCTGCCAAGATGTCTTGCTGAAATTTCAGCAATGATTCATCTTCAGTTATTCTAGGTCTTGGAAAATTATTGTCAACTTCTTTTTTAATTACAGATGGGCGATTACTGAAAATTGCAACTTTGGTTCCAAGTACTGCAGCTTCTGAAACACTATGAGTTACAAACAAAATTGTCTTTTTTGTTTTCTCCCAAATTAATTGCATTTCAACTAATAGTAAATCACGGGTCTGTGCATCAAGTGCAGCAAAAGGCTCATCCATTAACAATACGTCAGGATCCATTACAAGTGCTCTTGCAATTGCAACACGCTGCTTCATTCCAGTTGATAGTTGATAAGTATAGGAATCTGCAAACTTGGTCAATTGCATCATATCCAAATACCGATGAGATATTTTGGCACGCTCTTCTTTTGGAATACCTGCCATCTTTAATCCAAATTCCACATTATCCTGAACCTTAAGCCATGGAAATAATGCCCCTTCCTGAAACACCATAATCCTCTCTGGACCTGTCTCTGAAACCATATGACCGTCAAACAAGATTTGACCATCGTCAGGCTTTTCCAGACCTGCAACTATGCGTAAAAAGGTAGATTTGCCACAACCTGATGGACCTACCAAGCACACAAAGTCTCCTGCCTCAACTTTGAGATTCACACCACCTAATGCTTTGAGTTTGTGAGAATCATGACTGAAATATTTTACAATATTTTTTGCCTCAAGTTTGGTCATGTAGTATCATTTCCATTGATAGAATTTGTATCAAAGTAGTAAAAAATACCAGACAAATCATATCCATTTCTTCCAAGATAACCTAAGGCATCTGCTTTCTCAGCAAATGAATGAACAGAATCAGATAAAGGATCATCAGTGATTACAAGATTTGATAATGCAATATCTACAACATCATCAGATAAGGATTGGCCCAAATGAGAATTTAAAAAATTATTAAAAATAATTCTAGTTTCCATAGGATTTTGATTAATCCAATCTGCAATGTCGCTATTAGATTTCAACAAATTTTTAATTATTGTGGGGTTTTTTTCTGCAAAATTTGTATTGCCAATTAAAAGAACAGATGCAAACTCATTGTTTGGCCATAATTCTTCTTCATGAAACAATCGTTTTCCATCCAACTCATATTCTAAGATAGTAGCCCAAGGTTCCGCTACCCAAGCACCATCAATATCACCCTTAACAAACAATGTGTAAATGTCAGGGTTTGGAATATTATAAATAATTACAGAGCCACCTTTTTCAGCTGGTTTGAGTCCATTTTCTGACAAATAATTTCTCAAGGATACATCTTGTGTGTTTCCAATTTGAGGAGCGGCAATTTTTTTTCCTGCGAAATCAGACGCAATGTTTATTTCAGATAAAGGATGAACAATAAAGCTTGCACCACCACTTGCAGCTCCTGCAAGAATCTTCACATTGTGATTTTCTGAATTTAGAAATCCGTTTATTGCAGGGCCAGGACCCACATATGCAACATCAATCGAATTGGCAAAAAGTGATTCGATTGCCTGAGGTCCACTATCAAAAACTCGGGTTTCTATCTTTGTGGTGTTTCCTATACTTGCTTCAAAAAACCCTTTTTCAATTCCAACTATCGGGATTGCATGGCCAATGTTTGGAAAATATGCGATACGTATTTTATTTTCATTCAAAGAATTTTCAGAATTAAGAGCAATTCCAGATACAGAAATGAGAATAACTGCAATGCTGGCAGAAATAATCAAATGACTTTTCATAAAACAGCGTTATATCTGGCGGTTAAATAATCATCGAATTTTAGCTCAAGCTAGTCAGAAAATTTTTCAAAATAATTGATTTTGATCCCATCACAAAAGATAAATTCCAAAATATAACGGAAAAGATGTTTTATGACTCAAAAAGGAATTCTTGCATTTTCAGGAGGACTCGATACCTCAGTGGTTGTAAAATATCTTCAAGACGAACATGATATGGACGTCATCACAGTTACAGTAGATGTTGGGCAAGGAGACGATTGGAAAAAGATTGCATCAAAAGCAAAAAAGCTTGGTGTAAAAAAACACTACAACATTGATGCAAGAAAAGAGTTTGTCAAAGATTACATTTTCCCATCAATTAAAGCAAATGCACTTTATCAAAAAAAATACTGTCTTGCAACAGCACTTGCAAGACCATTAATCGCTCAAAAAGTTTTAGAGATTGCAAAAAAAGAAAAAGTCACATCACTTGCACATGGTTGTTCTGGAAAAGGAAATGATCAAGTAAGATTTGATATCACGTTACGTTCTGGTTCTGATCTTCCAATCATAGCTCCCATTAGAGATAAAAACTTGGATAGAGATACAGAATTAAAATTTGCTAAAAAACATGGAATTGAAATAGATACAGTGGCTAAAAAATTCAGTATTGATCAAAACTTGTGGGGTCGTGCAATTGAAGGAGGAGTTTTAGAAGATCCTTACAATGAACCACCTGAGGATGCATTCATTTGGGTAAAAACAAAAAACTTACCAGATAAACCAACATACTTGGAAATTAAATTCAACAAAGGAATCCCAATTGCTGTCGATGGCAACACAATGGAGCCAGTAAAATTAATTGAATACATTAACAAAAAAGCAGGTAATGCAGGTGTTGGAATAGTTGATCATATAGAAGACAGAGTTGTTGGAATCAAATCTAGAGAAGTGTATGAAACTCCAGCAGCAACTTGTCTAATTGAAGCACATGCAGATTTAGAAAAAATGGTCCATACTAAACACGAAAACAAGTTCAAATCAATTATTGATGATGAATGGGCATATTTGACATATTCAGGACTCTGGCAAGACCCTCTCAAAACAGATCTTGATGGATTCATAGAAGCATCGCAAAAACCAGTTTCAGGAACTGTGAAACTAAAATTATACAAAGGAAGCATCAGAGTAGTCGGAAGAAAGTCCAGTTATTCATTGTACAGTCACGATATCGCAACTTATGGTGCAGAATCAACATTTGATCAAAGATCAGCCAAAGGATTCGTAGAATTATGGGGAATGCAGTCAACAGAAGCTAATAAATTACAAAAGAAAAGGTCAACAAAAACATGAACTGCCCAGAATGTGATGCAACAATAAACATCCCAGACGATGCCTCAGTAGGAGAAATTGTCTCCTGTCCTGATTGTGGTGCTGACTTTGAAATCGCAAAAAAAGACGGATCAAATGTTGAGCTAAAACAAGCAGAAACTGTAGGCGAAGACTGGGGAGAGTAATGTCAAAAGTTTGTATTGTCTTTGACCGTCTAAGAGCGGAAGAAAAGATGCTACAAAAAGAAGCATTGGAATTAGGTCACGATGTATTGATGTTAGATGCAAAGATCACTCAAATCAATACAGATAGCAAAAAAGAAGATTATGATTTAGGAGATATTGTTTTAGAAAGATGTGTTAGTTATTTTAGAGGACTCCATTTTACAGCCAGTCTTGAATTCATGGACATTCCAGTACTAAACAAATTTGAAGTTGCAAACATTTGTGGAAATAAGATGTTCATGACATTGCTTTTGAAAAAGAACAATATTCCAACACCTAAGACATATTTTTCATTTTCAAGTGAAAGTGCAACAGAAAACTTGGAAAAAGTAGGATTCCCCCTAGTTATCAAACCAGTCATAGGAAGTTGGGGAAGAGGGGTATTGCCACTTAAGGACAAAGATACAATGGAGGCAGTTTTTGAAATAAGAGACATTACAGATAGCCCTCATGATAGAATTTACTATTTACAAGAATTAATCAAGAGACCTCCAAGAGACATTAGAGTTATCACGGTAGGGGATGAGCCAATTGCTGCCATGTATAGAAAATCTTCAGGAGGATTTAAGACAAATATTGCACTAGGGGCAGATCCAGAGCTTTGTGAGATCACAAAAGAGATGGAAGATATGGCATCTAAAGCATCCAAAGCCATGGGAGGAGGAATTTTAGGAATTGACATGATGGAAGATGAGAAAAATGGATTAGTTATCCACGAAGTAAACAACACAGTAGAATTCAAAGGATTATCAAGAGTTGCACAGCGAAATATACCAAAAGAAATGGTAGAATTTGCTCTAAGATACATAAGAAAATAAATTATACTACATTAGAAGTGGTCTTATCATGAAAGTAGGAGTTGTTGGAGCATCTGGATATGTAGGAGGAGAAACACTTCGTCTTCTTGTCAACCACCCAGATGTCGAGATCGCAATGGTCACATCACGACAACATGTAGGGGAATATCTACACAGAGTCCAACCAAGTTTGAAGGGATTTACCGATCTCACATTCTCAGAATTAGATTATGATAAATTAACTGACAAATGTGATCTGGTCTTCACAGCAGTACCACATGGAACAGCGACTGAAATTGTCAAAGCACTATACGACAGAGGAATCAAAGTGATTGATTTGAGTGCAGATTACAGATTGCATGATCAAGAAGCATATGATAAATGGTATGGTTGGAAACACCCACATCCAGATTATTTAGAAAAATCAGTTTTCGGAGTTCCGGAATTACACAGAGAACAAATCAAAAAAGCACAACTTGTTTCTTGTCCAGGATGTATGGCCGTAACATCAATGCTGGCACTGGCGCCATTAATTCGAAATGACATTATTGATATTGAACATATTGTAGTAGATTCAAAGATTGGTTCATCAGGTGCAGGTTCTGGTTCAGGAACAGCACATGCAATGCGTGCAGGGGTAATCAGACCATACAAACCAGCAAAGCACAGACACACCGGTGAAATTGAACAAGAGCTCAGCGAAATTGCAGGAAAGAAAATTCATGTCTCAATGAGTCCACATGCAGTAGATGTAGTTCGTGGAATCTTGTGTACAAACCACACATTCCTGAAAAAAGATATTGAAGAAAAAGAATTATGGAAACTATATCGTCAAGCTTATGGAGAAGAGAAATTCATCAGACTGATCAGAGACAAAAAAGGATTATACAAATTCCCAGATCCAAAATTCTTAGTAGGTTCAAACTTTTGTGATATAGGATTTGATTTAGATGAAGACAATAACAGATTGATTGCATTGTCTGCATCAGATAATTTAATGAAAGGTGCAGCAGGTTCTGCCATTCAAAACATGAATGTAATGTGTGGTTTTGATGAAATGGACGGACTGAGATACACCCCACTCACTCCAGTTTAGAAATGATCACAATTAAAATCGGCGGAAGTGTAGTAGACGATTTACATCCATCAACAATTTCAGATATTAAAAAAGTAGCAGAAACAGAGGGAATAATTATTGTTCATGGCGGTGGAAAAGAAGTCACCAAAGTATGTGAACAATTAGGAAAAGAACCAAAATTTGTAACCTCTCCGAGCGGTATCAAAAGCAGATACACAGACAAGGAGACAGCAGAAATTTTCACTATGGTTATGTCAGGTAGAATTAACAAAACAATTGTTCAAATGCTTCAGAAAAACGGCATTAATGCAATTGGTCTTTCAGGAGTAGATGCCAAAGTAATCGAAGCTGATAGAAAAAAGAAATTATTAATTGTAAATGAAAAAGGCAGAAAACAAGCAATTGATGGCGGATATACTGGAAAAATTCGCGAAGTCAATGCAAAATTCATCAAATCCCTCCTAGATCAGGGGCTTACACCAGTTATTTCACCCATAGCAATGAGTGAAGAATCAGAATTTCTCAACATTGACGGAGACAGAGCAGCAGCATATGTAGCAGGTAAGGTAGGATGTGATAAAGTATTATTCATCACAAATGTGGATGGATTATTAATGGACGATAAACTAGTTCAAAAATTAACATTGGCTGAAGCAAAAGAGATTAGGCCAAAAATTGGACCAGGAATGGAAAAAAAGATTTTGGCATCCACTGAAGCATTAGATATGGGAGTCAAAGAAGCTTTGATTGGAAATGGTCAAAGAAAAAATCCAATATCATCAGCTATTGCACATGATAATTGTACGGTGATTGAACATGAGTGAAGATCAATACATGGGTAATCTCTATCAGAGATTCCCAGTAACAATTGAAAGAGGAGTCGGCTCTCATGTTTGGGACATAGATGGAAAAGAGTATATTGATTGTATGGGAGGATACGGGGTAGCTTTAGTTGGTCATAAAAACAAAAGAGTTAATGATGCAATAAAAGAACAAATTGATAAAATCATAACAGTACATAGTTCATTATATAACAAAACAAGAGAAGAGTTTTTGAAAACATTGATTGGTTTAGCCCCAAAGGGATTAACGCAAGTTCATCTAAACAACAGCGGAGCTGAAGCAATCGAAGCTGCAATGAAGTTTGCAAGAAAGTTTACAGGCAAAAAAGGAATGGTCGCAATGAAAGGTTCCTATCATGGAAAATCATTTGGAGCACTATCATTAACATTTAATCCAAAATACAGAAAAGCTTTTGCTCCACTCGTTGAAAAAGTTTCATTTGCATCATATGGTGATATAGAATCATTGCGTTCGAAAATTGATGAAGACACTGCATTTGTAATTTTAGAACCAATACAAGGCGAAAGTGGAATTGTTGTTGCACCAGACGGATTTTTGCAAGAAGTCAGAAAGCTTTGTGATGAAAAAGGAATCGTGTTAATTTTTGACGAAATTCAAGCTGGTTTAGGTAGAACCGGACGATTATGGGCATGTGAGCATTGGAATACCACACCTGATATTTTGTGTCTTGCAAAAGGAATTGCAGGCGGTGTGCCAATGGGGGCAACTCTGGTAAAACCAGACATTTTAGCTGCAATAAGCAAAGGAGAGCATTCATCTACATTTGGAGGCAATCCAATCTCTTGTGCAGCAGGAACTGCAGCACTCAAAGCAATTACAGAAGACGGAATGATTGAAAATTCTGAAAAAATGGGAATGGTGTTCAGAGAAGGGTTAGAAAAACTAAAAGAAAAACATACTATGATAAGAGAAATCAGAGGAAAGGGCCTCATGATTGGAATAGAGATGAAATTTGAAGTTAGAGATATTTTAATGGCATTAATGGAAAAAGGAGTCTTAATGTTGTATTCAGGAAGAAATATTCTAAGAATTCTTCCGCCACTAGTAATATCTAAAGAAGACATAACAAAAGTTTTACATGCTCTTGATTCCGTATTAACTGAAGAGGAGCAAAAAAGAGATGTTCAAAGATAAAGTAGACGAAAAAATCATCGGTTATCTAAAAGAAGATTCTAGAGAATCATTTGTAGATATAGGTAAAAAACTCAAACTGTCAGAATCAGCAGTTAGAAGACGTGTAAAAAATCTAGTAGACAGTGGAACAATTAAGAAATTCACTTTGGAAATTGGAGAAGAGAATGCAACTAGTGCAATTGTCTTGGTTTCAGTGGATTCTGCAACTGATACATCCAAAGTATCATTAAAGCTTGCAAAATTAGAAGGAGTCAAAACAGTTTATGAAATTACAGGTCAATATGACATTACAACAATTATGAGTGCTACAAACATTGCAGAGATCAATAGCAGCATTGATGCATTAAGGAAGATTCCAGGAGTAGTAGACACTAACACTGTCATTATTTTGAGAAAGGTAGCCTAAAAACGACTTTCGTTTTGTAATTAAATTTAAAAACTAAATTAGGATCATTTTTGTGCATTTCCGACGAAGTTAGTACGAATATGTTTATATCATCAATTTAATGCAACGATTTCTGTAATGAAAGATCCGAATCACTATGCAAATCTGTATAATGCATACGACAAAAATCCAAAGAAAATCAGAATTTTAGATAGTACACTTAGAGAGGGAGAGCAGCATCCAGGAGTTTCATTTACAAACAAACAAAGAATTCAGATTGCATGGATGCTTGATTATTTCGGAGTAGATCAAATTGAAATTTCTCCAGTAGTTTCAAATGATCACAAAGAAGCAACTAAAACAATAATCAAACAAGGATTAAAGGCAGACATTGTCTCACATGGTAGAGCACTAAAAGAAGACATTGACACTTCATTAGATTGTGATGCAAAGTGGTGTGCAGCATATTTAGGAATTTCAGACATTCATCTTAAAGACAAATTAAGAATTTCAAGAGAAGAAGCACTTGAGAGAGCAGTTGAAACAGTAGAATATGCAAAATCTCATGGATTAAAAATTAGATTTACAGTTGAGGATGGAAGTAGAGCAGAGCCAGAATTTTTACTCAAAGTGTGTAAGGCAATTGAAGAAGCAGGAGTAGACAGAATAAGCCTCCCAGATACTGTTGGTATTTTACGTCCAATTGGAATGTATAACTTTGTTAAAAAAGTAAGAGAAGTAGTAGATGTCCCATTAGATGCACATGTTCATAACGATATTGGTTTTGCAGTTGCTAATGCATTTTCAGCATGTGATGCAGGAGTTGATCAAATTCATACTACAATTGATGGTATTGGAGAAAGAACAGGAATTCCTCCACTTGCTGAAGTTGCAGTGGCATTAACCTATCTTTACAAATCACCAAATGATTTCAGATTAGACATGTTACTTGATTTATCTAGATTAATTGAAGAATACACCTCAATCAAACCATATGATTCTAAACCAATTGTAGGTTCATCAGCATACAAACACAAGGCAGGTACACACCTTGCTGCAATTCTTAAGAATCCTGCTGCCTATGAGCCAATTCCTCCTAGAGCAGTTGGGAATAGAAGAAGAATAGTATTTGGAGAACTAGCTGGAAAAACAGGTGCAGCATACTTGATGTCATTATTGGGACTGGAAAAAGACGATGAAGGTGCAAAAGCAGTTGCTGCAGGATTAAAGGGTCTAAGAATGGGTGATCTAATAGAGATCCCATTAGAAGATAGACTTGAAAAAAAGATAATTAATGATAAATAAAGAGGAATAATGAAGAGATAATATGTCAAAATGTGAAGAATGTGATGCAGATATTTCTGTCCCAAGTGATGCACTTGAAGGAGAAATCGTAACATGTCCAGAATGTGGAGCCAGTTTTGAACTATCTAAAGGTTCAAACGGTTTCGATCTAAAGCCTGCCCAAACGGTTGGCGAGGATTGGGGACAGTGAGTCCTGACGTTACCATTCTTTACGATACCATCCGTTGGGAAGAAAAAGCTCTGCTAGAAGCAGGTAAGAAAAAGAACATCAATATTCAGATGGTTGATTGTAAGAAACTGGCAATAGATTTAGAAAAGAAACCTGAAGACTATGGAGTTGTAATTCAAAGATGTGTTAGTTACTATAGAAATCTTCATTCAACTGCAGCTCTTGAAGGAATTGGTGTCAAAGTGATCAATTGTCTTTACACAGGAGTTTTTGCAGGAAATAAATTATTTACACATACGTTACTAAAAAAATTCGGAGTGCCAACACCTGATGCAACTGTAGCATTTTCAAAAGAAGCAGCCTTACAAGCATTAGATTCACAAGGATATCCAAAAGTAATCAAACCAACAGTTGGTAGTTGGGGTAGACTAATTTCAAAATTAAATGACAGAGATGCAGCTGAAGGAATTATTGAAAGTAGAGAAAACATGTATCCAATTTATCAGGTTCATTATTTGGAAGAATTTGTGAAAAGACCTCCAAGAGACATCAGAGCAATTATGGTAGGAGACAAAATTGTAGCTGCAATTTATCGTTCTTCTAAGCATTGGAAAACTAACATGGCATTAGGAGGAACAGCTGATCCATGTAAAGTTACACAAGAAATGGAGGAAATGTGCATCAAGGCAAAACATGCAATTCAAGGAGATATCGTAGGTGTAGATTTAATGGAAAGTGATGAGAAAGGACTTGTAGTGCACGAAGTAAACAATACAACAGAATACAAAAACACAGTAAGAGTTTGTGAAGTAGACATTCCTTCCTTAATGCTAGATTACGCGCTAAATATAGAAAAGTAAGAATTGGACAGCAATTTCACAATAACACCAAGGTTTGCAGTAAAAATGCTAGAGAAGTCACTCAGACTTTACACGCCATCATTGAGTGAAAAACCAATGGCAGAATTTTTAGCGGACAAATGTGATGATTTAGGTTTTGAAGATATCCAGATTGATGAAGTGGGAAATATTATAGCAAAGAAAGGTTCAGGCTCTCCAAAAATTATGTTATGTGGACATATGGATGTAGTTCCAGGAAAAATCAAAGTTAGAAAGGAAGGGGATGCATTGTATGGCAGAGGTGCATCTGATGCCAAAGCACCGTTAATGGCAATGTTGTTTGCTGCAGCATCAGTTCAAAACAACAACGGAACCGTATTTTTTGTAGGAGCTGTAGATGAAGAAGGCAATGCCACAGGAATCAAAAATCTCGTAAAGAAAAAGATGGGAATTGATTATGCAGTTTTTGGAGAACCAAGTGGAATTAAACAAGTCACTATTGCATACAAAGGGAGACTTGCAATCAATCTCAAAATTAGTGTGGATGATAGTTCTCATGCTAGTGCACCATGGCTTTCAAAAAATGCAATTCAAGAATCAATGATTTTTGTAAAAGAACTCAAAGACAGATTAGAAGCAAATCAAGAAAATAGAAGCAAAGGAATGTTACTTACAGTTACCATGACAGAAATCAAAGGGGGGACAAGTCATAATGTGACACCAAAAGATTGTGAAACTACATTTGACATTAGAATTCCTGTAGATATGAACTGCAAAATCATTGAACAAAAAATTGCAACTTTGGTCAAAGAAATTGCCCAGGGAAGAGAAGTTGAAGCATTTTATTCAATTCTTGATGAAACAGAGCCATTTGAGGCATCTCACACATCCCCATTGGTCAGAGCATTTACTCTTGGAGTTATGGAAGTAGAACATTCAAGACCAACTCTTATCAGAAAAACAGGTACAGGAGACATGAATGTTTTAGGTAATCAATGGAATATTCCTGTAGTGACATATGGTCCAGGAGATCCGCATGAAGCCCATACAATTGACGAAAAAGTCTCAATTGATGAATATTTGAGAGGAATTGAAATTCTCAAGAAAACACTACAGCATTTAAAAAGACTACACGATAGAAAAATTCAGCAATGCTCTGGTTTGTAGGTTTAGGAATTTCTGGATTCAAATCAATTCCAAGTGAGGCATTAGATGTTTTATCAAAAGCAGATATTGTTTATTTGGAGCAATTTACCAGTCCAATTGGAAAATCAGATTTAGTAAAGATCAAAAATGCTACAAAAGGAGAATTCAAACTGGCAAAAAGATGGCTTGTTGAAGATGGCAATGAAATTTTAAAAAACGCAAAGAAAAAGAAAGTGGCATTATTAGCATATGGGGATCCATACATTGCAACGACTCACATTGAATTAAGAACAAGAGCCATTGAAGAAAAAATCAAAACACACTCCATTCATGCGTCTTCATCACTTACTTCCATGATAGGAGAATGTGGTTTGCATTTTTACAAAGTGGGAAGAATTGCAACAATTATGAGCGAAATGAAATCTTTGACAACTCCATATTATGTAATATACAAAAATATCATAGAGGGAAATCACACAGTACTTCTTTTAGAATATAATCAAGACAAAGACTTTTTCCTAGATCCAAAGGATGCATTAAATGGACTCTTAGAAACTGAAAAAGGGCAAATAAGAAATGTAATTGATTCATCAACATATGTCATAGTTGCATCAAGGATAGGATTCAAAGATCAGTCCATTATTTCAGGAAAAATATCCAGTTTAAAGAAAACAGATTTTGGAAAGCCACCCCATACAGTAATAATTCCAGGAAGATTGCATTTCACAGAATCAGATGCATTGAAAATACTTGGTCAATGTATAGACGAACCATTTGACAATACAGAAAAAACAAAAAAGATTTCAATTCAAATGATGAAAAAATATGTCCCAATGGTAAGAGAAGCACTTGAAGAGGTAGAGCCCCTATACAAAGACCAGAAAGAATTCCAAGTTATTTTAGAAAATGCTGAACTATATGTTAAAGATGCAGAAAAATTTCTCGAAGATGATCAAGATGAGGTAGCAATATTAAGTATTGGTTATGCAGATGGTCTTGTTGATGCATTGAGATTGGCAAAAGGCCTTGAACCAAAGATGTAATTTTTAGCGATGAATTAAAGAGAGGGTCAAAAATAGAAGAAACATTGGAGCAAAGTGAAAAAACCATCTTATCTATCATGTACGTATGTCAGATTGAAGGAAAAGAGGTATCTAAAATAATCAAGAAAAAGACCATATTTTCTGAAGACATGATCGATTCAAAAATTGATGAATTAATTAAAAATCAATTAGTAAATGAAGATAGAAAAACACTCACAAATGCAGGGAGAAATTCATTATGTGTAGTTTTAGCAGGAGGAGTTTTTGACATTATTCATCCAGGTCACATTTACACATTAAATGCAGCAAAAGAGCTAGGAGACATACTAGTCGTAGTGGTGGCAACTGATAATACAGCAGTAAAGATGAAGAAAAGAAGACCACTGCATTCACAAGAACAAAGACAAGAATTAGTGAATTCATTGTCAATGGTAGATCTTTGTTTAATTGGTCAGGAAGATGATATTTTCAAAACAGTGAATCACGTCAAACCACAAATTATTGCACTAGGATATGATCAGATTCATCAAGAAAAATTCATTACAGAAGGATGTAAGAAAATTGAGCTTGATGCAATAGTTGCAAGGTTACAGTCTCCAATACCTGAAAGTTCAAGCTCTAAAATTCAAAAAGAATATGGTGAATCCATTCACGGGATTTAGGAATCTATTGGAATTTTAATTGACACTTTAGAGCCATCTTTTAATTTAGCAATTTTTCTCAGACAAGTTTTTGAAATCAATTCGATTATAGAATCATCATGATGTGTACGCTCTAAAATTATCAATTCACAGTTTGTAGAGTTATTCAGTTTTGCATTAAAGCATTTGACCCATCCATAGGTTCTTTTTCCATCAGAGAAGCTCTTAATTTTTACACCATCAAAAGTTTCAAATTGCTTGATTGCTTCTTGATGGATTTTTTGATCTAGTTTGACATTAAGAGTTCCAGGATATGGAACATAACCTATTTTTGATTCGAATTGTTTTGTATAACCTTTCAATCCCATATAATATGCACCCTCACCCATTCCAGAAACTAGTGTACCTTTGAGTTCAACATGAGATGGTGAAGAATCAAGGCTTTTTTGTAAAATTGAAGAGAGTTTTACCATTTCAGAAAATCCTTTTGGAGTAATTTTGACTGAGATGTTTCTTCCATTAATTATCCTCTCAATGAATTGATTTTGTTCTAATTCAAGGAGATGTTTTGAGGCAGCTTGTTGTGATTTTTTTATGTTTTTACCCAATGAAGATGTAGTAATAGAAACATAGTTGTATTTTGCACCTTTTGAGAGTAAATATGAAAGAGTTAGGATGTGCTGAATCTTTAGTTCAGTCATCTATATTCTAAGATACACCAAGGTCGCCGAATGTTTTCAGTGTCATACCATCAGAGTTTGATAGTTTTGCCACTCTATGACCAATTACACATTCAACACCAGCATTTTTAGCGCCTTCTAAAAGTCTCTGGGTAATAATCCCATCCAATAGAAGATATTTGATTCCTGATTGTGATGATAATTTACTTACAACTTCGCTGATTGGAACTTTGAAAATCTCATTTTGATCACCGTCTAATGCAACTGCTTCAAGGGTTTCATTGAGATTTGGATATATTTTTGCTGCCATTTCAGCTACAGGTTTATCATCTTCACTTTTTAGTTTAGGTGCAGGTTTTCCCTCTTTAATCTCATCAGCAATAGGTCTTAGTATTTCATCAATTCTTTGTGGGGTTAATTCTTCAACTTCAACACCAGTATCTGCTTGAAGTGCATAGTCTAAGGTTACAAGAGATTGGAGTTCTTTGAGAATGAATCCACCAGATCTGTCACCATCAAGGAATGCAACTACAGTATCCTTTGAATCACATAATTCTTTTATCGATTCGTCGATTTTAGCACCTTCAATTGCAAGAGCGTTATCATATCCAGCTCGTAAAAGATTGATTACATCTGCTCTTCCTTCAACTAGAATAACCCAATTGGAAGTAGTAAGGCCTGAACTACATGTTAATTTTGATGGACCATATGTGGATAGTTTTCCAGCATCACCTTGATGAACATCATTTAGCATGCTTTCACCTTCACTAACAGTTTTGGTTGCCCATTTTTGTTTAATTTCTTTAGCGCGTCTTACAATATCATCTTTCTTTGCAGCTCGTACATCATCTATGGCTTCTAACTTGAATTTACAATCAAATGGACCCACTTTGTCAATACTCTCAATACCTGCTGCAATTAATGCACATGTATCAATATCAGTACTCATGGGAATTAATGCATCACCATTTGTAGTGTTTGATGTAGATTTTGCATTTACTTCAATGCGACCTACTTTAGAAACTCGTTGCAGTTCATTCAGATTCATCTCGGGGCCTAACAGTCCTTCTGTTTGGCCAAAGATGGCTCCGATTATATCTGCTCTTTCAACGAGTCCATCGACTTCATAGGAAAGTTTAACGTGATATTTGACAATTCCTGATTTACCGGACATAAGTTCATCTCCTTTATTATCATAATTTTGGTCTCTGCTTTCGATATATGAGGGTATCGCAAAAAAATATCAAAAATAGTAAAATTTTCAAGAAACAAGGGGCTCATAGCAATCGCTATGAGAAGATAAAAATGAAAAATTATGAAATTGTTTATTCAGTGCTAAAAGAGTGACCGCATGAACAGGATTTTGTAACATTTGGATTGTTAATTTTGAATCCAGAACCCATTAGGCTTTCAATATAGTCTACGTTTGCACCTTGTAAATGATCAACGCTATAGCTGTCAACTAGAAGTTTGACACCATTTTCTTCTAAGACAAGGTCATCTTCTTCTGGTGTTTTTTCAAAACCCATCCCATATGATAGACCAGAACAACCACCACCTTGAACGTATACTCTAAGGAATTCAGGGGCCTCTGCTTCTTCTTTCATAAATTCTTGGATCTTTTCAGCTGCTTTTGCGGTAACTGTGATCATTTTTTGTGTTTGCTCAGTTGCCATAATAATGAAAAAAGACGGCTCAAATTATAATAATCTTTTCCCACCCGACACACTAGTAATTCAAGAAATTGGCATGGATATCGTGATTTCTAGTCATCAGCAATATGTTTGACTAAGTCACTAGACGTTAAAATTCCAACAACCTTGTCATCATCAATAACAGGTAATTTTCTTACATTTCTAGTAGACATCAAATCAGATGCCTCCCATAAATCAGAATCAGAATCAATGGAGATAAGAGGAGAAGACATTATTCTTCTAACAGGAGTGTTAATTGGATAAGAATGAGTAGTTATTTTTATTGCAAAATCCCTATCAGTTACAATTCCAACGGGCAGATTATTTTCCAAGACTATTACAGTCTCAACTCCTGCATCTTCCATCATTTTTGCAGCATCAGTGACAGTGGCAGAAGAGTCAACTGAAATGATTGAATTTCTCATAATTTGTTTTACACGAATTTTTTGCGGGACAGAATCAAACGAACTCATCGATGAACATTATAGTATAAGATATATTTCAAAGGATTTATTGAATTTCAGTTGTGATAATTATGTTCATTAAAATCAGAACCTAGTGAGACAGATAGAATTACTGTGTTATCAGTGGTCTGAAACGTTAGTTCTTTTTCAGGTAAGAAATTATGGAAGACCTGAGATAGCAACTGTTCAGTAAAAACAGACCACTTCAATCCCAAATCATGTTGAATCAAAAATATGTGCATATCACCTTCCACTCGATGATCAGAATTCATTCCAGACGCTCTCATGTAATCTTCTAATGTTTCAATACATCTTTCCAAATCATATCCACCTTTGATAAACAAAACAGTGTCCTTGATCATTGGAAACATCAGAGTGATTATTTCATCAATATCTTTTCCATCTAATTCTCCTCCCAATGCTTCAAGAATTCCTTTTGGGACTGGAATCATTCCAATTTTACTAGAAAAACGATCCCATTGAACATATTTTTCTAGAATTTGTCTAACCAACACATTTTGTGAAATGCCTCTTTGAGTAGATTCGGTTTCTAACTCGGAAACGAGTTTTTCTGGAAGTCTATACGTAATGCTTCGAGTGGATTCTTTTTTTGAAGAATTGATTTGTCGATTTGAAGTAAGATTTTTGTCCATCAATTTTATCTCAAACAAAGGCTCCTAACATCTAACTTACGCGTGTATTTGGAACCAATTCTACAGTTGTGACCTCCAAGTCACATTTTAGAGAGATTGACTTTATTCTACTTTTGTATAGAAAGTATTTTTTCCCATCCTGATTGATCGAGCCGGAAATAGCAAGTAATTTGGCATCAAACAGAGTCTGTAATCGTCTATACACAGTACTAATAGGAATTTTTTTCTCATTAGATATTTCCATTGCAGATTTTGGTTTTTCTAGAGTATTGTGGAGGATTAATTTGCAATATGTGTCAGCAAGTATTTCCAAAATAACCTGCTTTCTATCTTCATCCATTATTTTTTGGGATTGAATTAATTCTTGCATGTAAAAACAGTCTCAAAATTAGATATAACAGATAAGTTTACACTGCAAGACAATGTATACACAAAACCAGGCCAGAATTGAATAATGTTGAAATCTTAACGGATCACGAATTTTAGAAGAATATCTAGTAATAGCATCATGGAATCACATAAGAACCCATCTTCACATTCTTACATTTGAAAAAGCGCTTTTGGTTTAATTGGATAAGACAAAGGATTTTTTCATGCAGAAAAAATTTGCCCTGGCAGTAATACCGATCGTACTTGTATTTTTAATTGTGGGTGTGATAGAGAACATTCAACTTTTACCAGAACACACAGAAACACAGACTATCTATGATGTTCAAACTCAAAAGATATCTGAATTACAACCACAAATTGCTGAAGCTGAAGAGCAACCAGTAAAAGAATACACATTGATAATTGAACAAACAGACATTCAAATATCTGACAATGCCGTATGGCATGCTTGGACATATAATGGAACAGTGCCAGCACCAACTCTAATGGTAAAGCAAGGAGATCTATTACGAGTGAGAGTAATCAACAATCATGATGTGACTCATAGTTTTCATGCTCATATGAGTGACTATGATCCTAAACATGATGGATCCCCTGTCAATATCATCACAGGAGTAGGAGCAGGTTCAATGATTCCACCGGGTGAAGAATGGACATATGAATACAATGTGAATACTTGGGGAACTACATTTTTCCATGATCATGCAGCATCTGAAGGCCTTGGGATAAAAGATCATATTTTGCAAGGTCTTTATGGCAACATTATCATTGAAAGAAATCCTCCAAGACCATACATTGACAGACATATTCCAATCGTAATGTCAGAAATAGGTCACAATGTTGAAAGAATGGAGAAAGGACCTACACCATACTTCATCATGAACGGTAAAGGGGTTCCAGGGGGAGAAAAAGCTCTTGAAGAAATCTTTGCAGAGAAAGGTCTAGACGGGATTGTTGCACAGTTCAATTACACATTGCCTGTCTATAAGGCAAAAGTTGGAGAAACAGTTGAATTTCATGTAACAAATCTAGGTGAACAAATCCATTCATTCCATCTACATGGAAATAAAATGATTTCAAGCACGAATGAGAGAGGGACTACAATAACTTCTCAAACATTCCCATTAGTTCAGGGAACACTCGAATCATTCATTATCAAACCCGACAAACCCGCAATTTGGTTATTCCATTGCCATGTCGTAGGTCATGCAGATGCAGGAATGATAGGTCTATTCATAGTAGAAGAATAACTCTTCTTTTTTATTCTGTTTTTCAGCGATAAAATATTGGGATTTGGATTTAAAATATGAAAATCTACATAATCATTTAAATTTACAAAAGATACTGTACTATATGGAATACAGTGCTAAAACAATTATTCCAGTTTCAATATTATCAATTTTATTAATTTCATTTTCTGTAAATTTTGCAAGTGCAGAACCAGTTCCAGAGTGGGTAAAAAATACTGCACTATGGTATGGCGAAGGGATTATTTCAGAGGCAGAATTTCTAAACATGATAAAATTTTTGATAGAAAATAATGTTATCGTCATAGAAACTTTAGAGAAGCAAGTACCTAAGATTTTAAATGCAGAAATATTCATTCCTAATGGAAACTTTGATGTAACTGGTGCAGGGTTCTATTCTCCATTAAACCTCGAGATTCCAGCAGGTACAACAGTCACATGGATAAATGATGATTCTGTACCTCACAACATCCAAAGTATTGGGGAGAAAGGAAAGGTCATACAATTGTTTAACAGTCCACCAATGAACACAGGAGACAAATTTGAATTTACATTTGAAGAATCAGGGGTTTACAACTACTTTTGTTCGTTCCATCCATGGAGAGTTGGAATAGTAACGGTATCTTAGAGATAGGAAAACTGAAAAAATAATTAATAAAATAGGAAAGAAATTAGAAATAGCTATTTTTTTGACTTGTTGACAAATGCCGTCATTCTCTCTTCGCGGTCTGGATGAGTAAAGCAGTTTCTCCAAGCAAGAAGTTCAATTGCAAGACCAGTATCAAGGTCTGCATTTCTTCCCTTGTTGATTGCAACTTTAGACATCTGAACACCCATAGTAGAGTTTCCAGCTATTTGTTGTGCCATTTTCAAAGCCTCTTCTTGCAAAGATGCAAGAGGAACTACTTGGTTTACGAGACCAATTTCTTTTGCTTCTTCGGCTTTGACCATTTTACCGGTATAGACAAGTTCTTTTGCCTTTGCTATTCCCACAATTCTCATTAATCTTTGAGTACCACCCCATCCAGGAGGGATACCAATTGTTACTTCTGGTTGACCTAGTCTAGCAGTATCTGCTGCTATTCTAATATCACAAGACATTGCAAGTTCGCAGCCTCCACCTAGTGCAAAACCATTAACTGCTGCAATAGTCGGTTGCTTAACCAATTCTACAGTTTCAGTGACAAGCTGACCTGTCTTTGCATATTCAACTGATTCATCTGCAGAGATTTTAGACATGTATTCGATATCTGCACCGGCAGAAAATGCCTTTTCTCCTTCACCAGTCAAAATGATAACTTTGACGTCATCATTACGGTTTAGCTCTTCAAAAGTTTTGATTAGTTCTTTTGCAACATCAGTATTCATAGCATTGAGTTTGTCAGGTCTGTTAATTTTGACAGTACAAATGCCATCAGAAGTAGATGTGGTAACTAGTGACATGAAAATTTGTCATGTTATGTGAGACTTAAATGTTATCTATTTTTTAGAAATTTTGCCCCATTGATATAACGCAGCGGCAGCTGCTACCCAAGTTCTTAGATCTTGGTATACTGGGACATTGTGTTTTTCAATTAATTTAATCATTTTTTCAGTGTATGGACCACCATTGCCACCAGCTAAAAGAGGTTTCTTCCTTTTCTTTTGGAAGTCAGCTAAATGATCAACAATTGTTTCTTCAAGAGGATCATCTTGAAATACAAACCAAGGCATTGCAATATCAACATTTTTGTCATCCATGAATTGTTGAATGACAAATCTATAATCTTCTGCAGTTGCACCACCACCAACATCTGCTGGATTACCATTATGAATAGGGACAGCGGGTGGAAAATGTGCTTTCATTTTTTTAACATTTTCTGAGGATAGCTTTCCTATTGTAAGATTGAATTTTTCTAATTGATCAATTCCACCAATCATTGGGCCAGCACCATTGCTAGTCATTGCTACTTTGCTACCTTTTGCTGGAGGTTGCCATGCAAGTGCCTTTAAGACTCCTGCTAATTCTTGATAACTTTCAACTGAAATAATTCCTGCTTGTTTGAATGCGCCCATAATGATTGCATTTGAACCTCCAAGGGAGCCTGTATGGGATGCAGCTTGTTTTGCGCCTGCAGCAGTTCTCCCACTCTTCCAAATCACAATTGGTTTGTTTTTCTCTTTCATTACACGTTTTGCAACATTGATGAATTTTCTACCGTCTCCAAACCCTTCAACGTATAATCCGATTACTTTAGTTTGAGGATCATTTGCAGCATACCAAATCATATCTGCTTCATCAACATCAGAGCGATTACCAAAACTGATCATCTTAGATAAGCCAAATACATCGGCAGATTCTAACATACTAATTCCCATGGTTCCACTTTGTGAGAAAAATGCCACAGGACCTAATTTTGAACGTAGCATTCTTTCTTGTCCTTGGAATGCACAGTCAAGGCGATTAGCGGCATTAAACATTCCAATACAGTTGGGGCCAATAATTCGGATTTTGTGTTTTTTAGACAATCTTGCAACTTCAGCTTCATAATCTGCTCTTTCTCCACCAAGTTCTTTTCCCCCACCAGAGACAATTACCACACTACGAACTCCTTTCTTTGCACAATCCTCTAAAACAGGGGGAGTCATTGACAAATCAACTGAAATTACAACGAGATCAACATCGCCAGGAATTGCAGCAACTGATGGGTAGCATTTTTGTCCAAAGATTTCATCAGCTTTTGGATTGATTGGGTATACTTTTCCTTTAAAATCATAATTTACTAAACTGTCCAAGATTGAATTGCCAATCTTTCCTGGACTTGCTGATGCTCCAACAAGTGCAACAGTTTTTGGAGTAAAGAATGTCTCCATTGATTCAATGTTTGGTTTTGCCTTTGAAATTGAATTTTTCTTTATCTCTTTATTTAGAATAATTTTTGCATCGACTACAAAATGGGATTTTGGATATACTATCACAGGGTTAAAGTCAATACTGTTAATGTAATCTGCATTTTCAACACCCAATTTTCCAATATCCACTAACATTTTTGCAACCATGTTAGTATCAATTGGTTCACTTCCTCTGAAACCTTTGAGGAGTTTTGAGCCTTTAAGTTCGTTTAACATAGATTTTGCATCTGAAGTTGTTATTGGAAGCATTCTAAATGCAACATCTTTCATAACTTCAGTCATAATACCACCCAGCCCTACCATAATGATTGGACCAAACTGAGAATCATTTTGAATACCTACAATTAATTCGACGCCTTTTGGAACCATCTTTTCCAAAAGTATTCCTTTAACATCAACTCCTTTCTTTTTAGATAGTCGACCATACATGTCAGTGAATGTCTTTTTGACATCAGCCACATTGTCTAGTCCGACTTTGACTCCACCTACATCAGTTTTGTGTAAAATTTGAGGAGATACTACTTTCATAACAAGTGGAAAACCAATCTTCTTTGCTTGTTTTTCTGCATCTTCTGCAGAAGTTACTAAGGCATATGGAGGTACTTTAACGCCATAAGTTTTGAGGATTGATTTTGATGTTTCTTCAGTGATGACTTTGTGATCAGTTTGGATAACTTCATCAAAAATTTTCTTAACTGCTGTCATCGTTCGATTGGTAAAATCAAAACTCAGTATATTAAACTTTGGTCAAAGATCAAATGATGTTTTGAAATTGTTGTAAAAATTCTTCATATTTGATTTTACAATTGGAATATTTTCATCGATATCAGAACGAATTTTTTGGGGATCAATATATGGGATTTCTTTTAGTTTTTCTTCAGTATTGTCAAGCCATAGATTTACCATATCTTCATTTACTTCTAAATGAAATTGTAATCCAATTGCACACTTGTACTGAAAAGCTTGGTTCTGATAGTTCTCAGATGAGGCCAATCTGATAGATCCCTCAGGTAAATCAAATGTATCACTATGCCAATGAAATACGGTAAACGTATTTTGGAAACGTGAAAATAATTTAGAATTATTGTCAATTTTCAAATCATTGTAAAAGCCAATTTCTTTTTTTGATCCAGCATACACTTTGGCTCCAAATGTTTTAGCAATTAATTGAGAGCCCAAACAAATTCCAAGTACAGGAATGTTCTCATCAACAGAGTTTTTGATTAATCGTTGTTCTGCTTGGAGATATGGTAAATCATCATTTGCACTTTCAGGAGCGCCTAAAATCACAACAAGAGAGAAATTTTCGTCTGGAAGTTTTTCATGTTTTGCATTAACAGATGTGATTTCAAATCCATCTTTTTGTAAAAGTTCACCCAAGTACCCCGAACCTTCAATTCGGGTATTTTGCACAAGTAATACTTTAGACATCTAAACGTCTTGTCCTGTCACTATCCATTCTAGACATCGAAGAACGCCTTGATAGTATTTCATAGCATCCATAGATTCTGATTTCACCAATCGCTCTTCAATCTCTTTTCTATACTCGGCAATTTCTGTTTCGGTTTTCATTTGATTTCATTAATTTGTCATGGTGAATTAATTTATTGGTTTTCAACAAGGTGTGTTTTAATAAGTAAAATTAGATTTTAAATTGTGTTAGTATCTGAGCAAGAAATTTTTGAACTAAAAAAATTCGTATTTGAATTAAATTCGATAGAAAATGGTGCAGTGGTCGTTGAAGGAAAGCGAGATTCTAATGCATTAAAGAAATTGGGTTTCACTGGAAAAGTTTTAGAGTTTCACAGATTTGCGGGGATGGTTGATTTTGCAGATTCTGTTGTAAAACATGAAAGGTTGATCATTCTTTTTGACAGAGATAAAAAAGGAAGTATTCTAACTGGAAAAGCAATTCAATTACTACAAAGAAGAACAAAAGTAGATCTTTCTTTCAAAAGAAAACTACGCATGATTACAAAAGGGAAGATAATGTTTATTGAACAGTTAAGGAGTTACGAGTCTTTTCTAACCTAAGATTATGGCCAGATGCCTTTTTGGTCAAATGCTTCAAGAACTCTTTCTACGGCTAAAACCATGGTTGCTTTTCTCATGTCAATTTTGTGTTTTTTGCTAAGTTCATATGCATCTTTGAATCCTTTGGTGATGTTTTTCTCCATCTTGTTTGCAACCTCATCAAAGCTCCAATAATATCCCATATTGTTTTGCACCCATTCCAAGTAGGAGATACAAACACCGCCAGAGTTTGCCAAGATATCAGGAATAACTAAAATCTTCTTTTGATAAATGATAGGATCTGCTTCAGGTAATGTTGGACCGTTTGCAGCTTCTGCAATAATTTTACATTTGAGATTTTTTGCAATTTTTGCATCAATTTGATTCTCTAATGCACCTGGAACTAGAACATCACATTTTGTAGTAAGTAATTCTTCAGTTGAGATTTTTGTACTTCCTGGAAATCCAACAACTGAGCCTTTCTCTTCTTTATGTGCTAAAATTGCACTAACCTTTGCACCTTTTGGAATTGAAATTGAGCCTTTAGAATCACTAACAGCAATGATTTTGGCACCCATTTTCTCAAGATACTCACCTGCAAATGTTGATGCATTGCCAAATCCTTGCAAAACAACTTTTGCACCTTTAAGAGAAATTTTCAGAGCCTTTGCAGCTTCTCTGACAGTGTATGCTGCTCCTAATCCAGTTGCAACATTTCTTGCAAGTGAGCCGCCCATAGAAATGGGTTTTCCAGTAATTACACCTGGAGAATATACGTTGCCGTTTAGTTTGCTAAAAGTATCCATGATCTGAGTCATTTCTTTTCCTGTAGTGTAAACATCGGGTGCAGGAATGTCTTTTCCTGGACCGATAATTTCAGAAATTTTGAATGCAAATCCTCTAGTGAGTCGCTCTAATTCACCTTCACTGAGTTTCTCAGTTTTTGGATTAACATAGATTGCACCTTTACCTCCACCAAGAGGAACATCTACAATTGCACATTTCCAAGTCATCCATGAAGAAAGAGCCATAACTTCACGTTCCATATATTCCACTCCACCTTCTGGATCAAAATAACGAATACCACCTTTGTATGGACCTCTATCATTGTTATGTTGGCTTCTAAAACCTGTGAAAACTCTAATTTTACCATTATCCATTTTAACGGGAATTTTAACTCTCAAAACTTTATTTGGCATTGCCAAATATTTACGCAGTTCTTTGTCTTTGATTCCGATAATATCACATGCATCATTAACTTGTTTTGTTGCATTAGCAAAAGGATCATTTTTAACCAAGATGTTTTTTCAATCTGTGCATATTATATTAACTTTAGTTCAAATTTTTAGATCGTAAATTCATAGACCACATCAGATGTAGATTTTGGAGTGATTCATTTTTCTATCTAATTTGTCAATTGCTTCATCAAGGGCACCGATGTTAATCTCAAGGAAATTAGACAAGTGAAATATTGCACCGTATTTTTCACCAATTTTTAAAACCATATTATTTTTCTCAAGCACTTTCATGTGATGCTGAACAGCCTTGTAATCAAGTTTGAGTTTCTGTGCTAGTTGATGTGTATTATATGGTTGATCTAGCAAATGAATGATTATTCGTAAACGTGTAAATCCACCTCTTGTACTTGTGAATAAGTATAGTAAGAGTTTCCGGGTCTGCTTGTCGGTCTTTCTTTGGGTTGGAGACTGTCTTGATCTAATGATTTCTTTAAACACCAGCAATTGATTGGACATACCTGAAATTAATAAAATCAATTTTACTTAAAACCGTATTTCCAGATCTTTTCCATATTGGCCTTTTAGGCACAAAAAAGAGTGATTTAGCACTCTTTGCCCTATCTTTGGGTGTTTTGTAGAATTTACGAATAGCTGCTATGCCTAGAAAGTGTAGCTAAAGATAGGAAAAGTGTAGCTTCACGAATAGCTCCAGCGTAGCTGTTAGAAAAAACATAGGAATAGCATTTTGTAGCTTCTGTATTTTTTGATAGTCTATTCATAGAATTATCATATTCCCATTCGTAGAAAAAAGATTGTATTGGTAGAATTAACTATTCAAAATTAGCAATTTTTTTTAATTTTGGGGTTTTTGCTTCACAAATTTGTAAACCATTCAAGCAGGATTACGTCATTAGAGACAGATTTATCAAAAATCAAAAAAGACATACAAAAAATAGATAGTCTATGTGAGGATGTCAGATACACCAGAGGATTGCTAGATGAGCATTTAAGAAAGTAATTGTCGTGATCTTGTATAGGATTATGCATTTGAATGTAAAATGCATCAGATGTGATGGTTTGGGACATAGATAATCACATATTAGAAATCATAATTTCAATACTATGGCAGAATGGGATATTCCTAATTGGATTTCACTAGTAGTTGAGATTGGTGTTGCAATCTTTGCAATTGTTATTTCTTTGAACTTTTACAAACGAGGAATCGGTAACCTTGGAAATCGCCAGATTGAACATTTGGATACTATAGAAAAAGATGGCAATCTGTATCAAATAATGAAAATACTGAGAGTCAACCGTCTTAGGACTGCAATATTATCAGACCCGATAGTAGGTATTGGAAAATTCAAAACTGTTGAGAGATTAGTGAATCTCAATGCAGATAGGAAAAGAATGTGGTTTGAAGAATTGAGAGATGTTAATGATGAAAAGAGGATTGATTCAATGCCTATTTCGATGAATTTTGTGAGCAAAAATAAGATTTAATTACATTTTGTAATCGCTATGTAGATTCATAAAATTTTGTAAATTTGTTATTTTTTATAATGGATGTGTGTGATTTGAAAGTATGCCATTAGATGATATTTCAACAATGCTTTCAATAGGAACTGGAATAGCTGTTGCAATATCTACTACATTCATAGTCATAAATCATTGGAAAGAACGAAAAAAAGTATATACAGAAATTTCAATTAAAACTTTAAGTGATTTTAATCAAATTATTCATGCAATAAGAATGGTAAAAGACATTGAGGGATTGTATTTTACTATTGGAGACTATGTGAACTATTCCGATATATTGACTCATTTATTAAACAAAAAAAAGATAGATAAAGGAATTGGAGAATCGTTTGAGGGATTTCTACACGATGCGTACCGTTCAGGACTTTTCATAGATGAAAAAACTAAAACTGATCATATGAAGCACAATGTTGATTTAGTAAATTGGTGTAAGAATAATAAAAATGTAAAAACAGTACCTGTTTCAGCAGAAGGTATTTACAAAAAATTAATGAAATAACTTGTGCGTAAATTAACAAAAATAGTTTTAATTTAAAAAATAATTAGGTTGATCTATTTTTTCATTAATCAACAATCAATGGTTGTTTGTGATTTTTTAAACAATTCCCAATAAAACAACTCACATCATAACTTTAGTTATATCGCGTTTTTTGTGCCTGTGAGGGGGGCTTTCCCTTTTTTATCGACAAAGAATAAAAATAGAATCCACCCTTTTCGTGCCTAGGTTTGTGCTATGAAAAATAATGGGTTCAAGTCTTTTGAAGATTTTGACCTGTAAATTTTGTATACAATTTTTTTAATTCTTCAAATCTGGTAGGGTTTGTTATCTGATCCTCATCTGCAAATTCTAAAAAAAGATATTTACACCAATCAATAAAAGCAGGTTTGAAAAAATCTATCGATTTTTTATCTTTGATTTTTTTTTCATTAACTAAGAAAGCAAACCATTCTAATTGTTGAAAAAATAGTGTTCTCCAATGTTCTTCTTTTTTTGGATTACCCGTATATCTCTCATAGAATAATTGTTCTAAAGAATGAATGTCATGATAAATAGTTTCTACTAATTCTAATTGGCGAGTTTTATTGTTTGCACGTAATTGAAAAGCAGTAAAACCTAGACCAATTGCAGCTGCTATTGCTGCAATCCACCCAACATAATCAAATTCTGTCATCTATTCTGTATCGTCTGATTTTGTTTGCTTGTTATTAGATTGTGCCTTAACAATTCCTTTTCCATCATAATTTGCTTGAGCATGAATCAAAGGTTTTCCTTCATATGTTTCAGTAACGAGGTTGTTTTCGTTAGGGAGAATATCACTACGCTGTATTTTTGGTTTTTCGTTATTATCTTCAGTCATATCGCAAACTATCGTTTAATACAATATAAGCTTGATCTATATACAAATAATGATTTTTTTATAATTTGAAATGATCTAATGATATCGGCATCGAATCATTCACAATATTCTCATCCATGCTCTCAATCCTTCCCAACCAAAACCTCTTCCTGTCTGCATTGAGATTGAATTCTGTCAATACATTATTTTCATAATCTCCATTAGGATTACGAAATCATAGAAATTTCGGGTCATTAAATACGACAAAATGAAGAATCATTCAATGTCTACGGATACACTTCTAGGAGCAACAAAGAAAGACATCATGCTAGTCACAATT
>Ga0224506_10000482_pt1 | contig 33903 bp, 28 predicted proteins | sample SF_Jan12_sed_USG_2_FD_169108 | JGI IMG/M metagenome (GOLD analysis project Ga0224506, IMG submission 169108) | Sediment microbial communities from San Francisco Bay, California, United States - SF_Jan12_sed_USGS_8_1 | ecosystem: Environmental > Aquatic > Marine > Sediment | place: USA... | reverse complement strand
GACCATTAACCCAAAATTCAAGAGGATTATTGGGAGTATAGGGTGCGCCATTATTTGTAAAATTCGTCAGCTCTACAGTGGTCATTGCTCTGGCATTCACACCTTCAACCCTATCCAGAGTTGCAGCAATTTCCTGAGCTGAAGCCCCCAGCGCTGTATTGAACTGATCGTACTCTGTCACAATACCGGTAACCGGATCCAGCCTGTTGAATGCAAACTGCTCGCCATTCATACCATTAAAGGTCGCCAAATCAGGATAGCCTGTGGGAGTTAAAGTAGGCAAGGATGGCATCCTGGGGCGCCAACTATTGATTAACGTTGCTCCCGGGTCTTCAGGGAATATGGTATTATTAACCCCTGGTACAAACGACAAATTGTTTTGTGGCGGATCAAGTTCTCTGGGTCTGGCTGGATCGGTGTAATCCAGAATACTGTAGCGATCAGGACCATCAAAACGAATCATGAGTGGTGGAGATAGGCTGCCTTCATTGGCAAATATTGCCGTACCTTTACTCAACATAGTACCCTGATTAATAAAACCGGTACCCAGATTGGATAAACTGTTTTCACCCGTAATTGGAGATGCAAACGCTAACTCTTCAGGACGTTTGATAATCATTTCCATATCCTTGGCTACGTGGCGCAGGGGCTGTATCTCAAATGAATCGCCTATCTGGAACGAACCACTTTCGAGTCGCAAACGTAATCCGTCAAATTCGATTTCGTTTGGATAAGAGGAGGTCAATGATCCCTCAGAAACAATGGCACCGTCTGACTCCCTTATAACTTGATATGCGGCAGCATGTGGACCTGGCAAATTTAGCCTATAATCACTGGTGGTAATCTGGGTTGGATCTTCAAAAAATACTGATATCACACGGTCATTGGGCTGCACGTTGGTCGCATCTGGCATGATTCGATTTCTGGCATCAATAGGATCATTGAGATCTTTAAAAATATCCTTGCCAAAATGCCCTTCCAAATCGATACCCAGTCGCTGGACCTCATTCATATTAGTAGCCATAGCCACGGCAATTTGGCCCAATGAGTTCATCGCCAACGAAAGAGAATCATCTCTAAAGCTGATAAGACCACCCAGGGTACCGCCTTCTCTTAGACTGTCGGTGATATACAGTGTTTCTAACTTACTCACAAAACGAATATCGGTTTGGGTGCCATCAAAACGACCTGGAACGGCTTCAAGCTTTGAGGCTTCACCTCTTAGAATCAGCGCCTGTCCGGCTCCAATTGAAATATTATAGGTATTATCAATTTCCAGAACATCAACTTCAACCAACTCACTTAGCTGACGAACCAACTCATCACGAGAATCCATCAAGTCGTTAGGTACATCACCCAGAGTGGTTCCGGTTTTTTCTACAATGGCCTGATTTAAATGCGCAATACCATCCGCCAATGCATTTATTTGGTTGACAACGGCACTGATCTGGCCATTAATCACGTTATTGTGATCATCTAAAAACTGATGAATAGTATGGAATCGATCCACAAGCCCCTGGGTTTCTCCTAATGCAACATCGCGACTCGGTAAATAAGCCGGATTATCAGCCCCGGCATGAAATGCAGAAAAGAACCGATCAATTTGTGGTTGTAGCCCGGTTCTGTCGTCAGCAATCAGCTTATCAACCTGCTCAATATTTTGTTTATATGCGTCAAAATGATTATAAGAAGATGAATCGGCACGTAACTGATTGGTAAGAAACTCATCATAAATTCTTCGTACACCACTGAGATCAACGCCCTGGCCAATGTATCCGTACCCTTGATACAGTGCGTTGGATGTTTCCTGAATCACTTCCTGACGTGAATAGCCGGCCGTATTGGCATTAGAAATGTTATGACCTGTGGTGCGCAATGCATCCTGACTGGCATTTAACCCCGATATAGCGGTATTAAGTAAACTCATGACAGGGCCTCTTTCAGGTCAGTAGTAAAAAACTGGCTACTCGCTATTTTCTGTATTTTTTTTGCGTAATTTGGGTCAGTCGCGTAGCCGGCTGTCTGCAATTCTTCAACAAAGCTATTGCCATCTTTACCCTGTCGCAAGGCGGTTTGATAACGCGGATGACTTTGTAAGAATTTCAAATAGTCTTCAAAGCTCTGTTCGTAATTTTGATAAGAGCGAAAAGCATCTTTCACCGGTTGGAACTGGTTACCGTCATGCTCAAGCGTTTTATGTGTGGCTACTTCACCTTGCCAATCGCGTATTGCCTTAACCCCGAAGAGATTATAACTACTGCCACCCTGATCATTCGGCATCACATGCTTCCCCCAACCAGTTTCTAAAGCGGCCTGGGCCAATATTGTTTTGGCATCGAGTCCGGCTTTACGGCCAATCTTTTCCGCTATAGGCAATAAATGTGCGATAAATTCTTCCGGTGAGGTAAATTTAACAGGGTCTTGTACTTTTGATTGAACCTCTGGTACAGACTGTGCCGCATTCTGTTTCAGGCTTTCGATTGCCTGATCAACTGAAAGATTTAATTCAAACGGATTCTTTGTAGCAGTTTCTGATGCTGCTGTTGGCATACGCACCCGATTTACCTGAGGACGATTAAATTCGCTCAGAGGTAAAACCGGCACAGCCTGCTCGACATCGGTTACCCTGTGTTCTGGTAACTGATTACGCATTTGTTCATATAGAATAGACGCCAGACCTGTGCCAGAGCCTTCTGTAGAAAGTGATAGTGCGAGTTGATCGTCATACATTTGACGATAGAACCTGGATTCATTGGTGTTCGCCATGTTGTCTTCAAACATGACATCGTTTGCTTCGCGCATGGATTTCAGCATCATGCCGACAAACATAGATTCAAACTGGCGTGCGACCTCTTTTAACGCAGCATCTTCATCGGTACGCGCTTTCTGTTTGAGGCTATTCAAACCGTTTAAATCGTTAAATATTTTGGCATCTGCCATTGAATCTACTGAATTCATTGTTCTATCACTCCTAAGACAGGAGTAACTATTCAATATTTGTGCCAGTTTGTTTTTTTGAGGTCCGTGCCAGATGCAGATTAAATACCAATAAGTATTGTGCCAGCTTCCGATGTGTCCCGATGCGGGCATCGGTCTTACCATAGCCACTGTACATCGGTATACAAAAGCCACGGCCCCCGTAAGACTGATGTGCCATCAGGGCTTTTCTCACTAGGAGGGATTATGTGTGACTGCTGTTGTACCTTCCCGATGCGGGCATCGGTCTTACAAAAACCAATGTACATCGATCTTACGAATAACACGCCACCGGTTTATGAATATAGCTGGATTTGACCTCAATTTTACCCATAAACTGTTGCTGCCTTTTGGCCAATACCGTACCATCTGATTTAGAAACAATTAATAAGAATTAAGGGGTGTAACTTGGATCAGGAATCCATCGTATACGGTGTTATCAAGGATGTTCCATCATCGGATCAATCGTTTTTAATCCGGTCACGGTTGACTAATGCCGACGCTATTATGGAATTACCTGACGACGGAGAGTTTCCTTACCTGAGTTCTTATATGTTTTCATTACCACCCACTGATCCGACGCTCGGAACCTATCACACACAAGTGATTCACTTTGCCGCATCCTATAAAGCTATTGAGTACGAATGGGAACTATGGATGGAAAAGTTTGAACATTTGTTGCGTCAAATGGTTTGGGTTTCTGCTACTGTTCATCTCGAAACTGAGCTCAGTGGTAAACATGTATTTAGCTGGGAAGCTAATGGCAGCTACCATGACCCTGGCAATAGCAATTTCACAGTTAATTGTGAATGGGAACATGAGTTAGCGCTAAAACCTTAAGTGACATAAATGATCATTCCATACCAACAACTTAGCGCCGATGCATTACAGAGTCTGCTGGAATCCCATATCACCCAACAGGGTATGGATCAGTTCGATACACGATACAGCCTGGCCGAAAAAACCACTCAACTCAGAAATCACCTGGAGTCAGGAGATGTTGTTATTGTTTTCGACGTAATAACTGAAAGCAGCAATATTCTAACTAAAGAAGCGGCACGGCCTCTGCTTGATATACCCACTGGAGATGAAAAATGACGACCCCACTATGGATAGCATTTGGTATTGGCGCAGTGATTATTATTAAGCTCATACTGATTGCATTGCATTTTTGGAAAAAAGTCTGGGCACAGGAAGCACTGCAAGCTAAAGAACATAAAAATCTTAAATCAAAGCAGGCTGAAAACCAGGCCTATGTCATCGAAAGCATTCAAGTGATCTGTAAGACCATAAAAAACGAAGACATGAACTTATCCGAAGGCGCTATTCGATTAAAAGTATTGTCTGACAATCTACCTTTTTCTGATGAAGAAAAAGCATCTTTTGACGGCATAGAACAGCTTTATATGGAGGTCTCTGAATTGGATACCCACGAAAATAGAAAGAATCTGAAAAAACAAGAGCGTATGAAACAAGATCTCAAGCGTCACAAAGCCGAGGTTAAACATCAGAAAGCTTTTTTGGTTGCCGTTGATAATCTGTTTAAGGCTGTGTCACCCGGTCAGATACACTAGGCAGACATTATTTTCGTCATTGGAATTCTACCCCATAAAAACATGTACCTGCGTAAATGCTTTTTTAAGTGTCGACAAGAACCGATTCGCTATAATGCCAATGCATTACATCTATATAGGTTGTGGCTTCAATAGATTTTGAATTGGCTGCAACCAGCTATTATTTCCCGTTTTAATTCTTCTGATATGGTCGTATGCTTTAGATTCAAGAATCTTTCGATAACGCCGTTCAATAGACTGTACTTGCGTGTCTGACTCGAAGTACGAGAATGTTTTATGTCTATTACCTGGATAGAAATCATATAAAATTCGGGAGGTATTCTGACTCCAATTTTTGACAGCTTTGACCTTTCTTCAGCATAGAATCGGGTTGTGTGTCCATACGCTCCTCTATTTTGGCCAAACCAGAAAACAGGTTCATATATGATGGTAATGTTTTACCACTAACTAAAATTCGGGCTTTTTTGATCCATACTTTCGACACTCAAATAAAGCAGGAACAATCCAATTAGCTGGTGGATGATCGGAAATGAACCTCTCTATTCAATAATAGAGAGGTTTAAGGTACCAGATTTCTATCTTTAAACAGGGTAAAAATAATCAAAAATATCCTAGTTTAACTAAACCACTGACCCAGAATCTGCAGGTAGGTCGGTGTACTGATCTGACATACTGTATTGGGCTGATATACAGCTCCCTATTTTCTGAAACTCATTCACCCATTATTTATGCAGGTTTGATAACCTGCCGGTACTTTGGTTTTTGACGCCATCGTTACGCGCGGTCTCCAGATTCGAAAAATAGGACTCATCAATATCACCCGTGATGTATTGACCATCAAATACTGAGCAATCAAAATTACGCTGTTCATTAGAATCTACAGGTATACAGGCGCGAACCAGATCTGGAACATCCTGGTAAATTAGCCAATCAGCACCAATAGCTGACTCTACTTCTTTATCTGTTTTACCGTATGCAATCAGTTCATTACGTACCGCCATATCGATACCATAGACATTTGGATACCTAATGGCTGGTGCGGCAGATGCAAAGTAAACTTTTTTAGCTCCCGCTTCACGTGCCATATCAATAATTTGCTGACAGGTAGTACCCCTAACAATTGAGTCGTCAACCAACAATACATTTTTGTTTTTAAACTCAAGCCCTATTGGATTCAATTTCTGTTTTACCGATTTCTTGCGCTCTTCCTGTCCGGGCATAATAAATGTCCGTCCGATATATCGGTTTTTCACGAAACCTTCTCTAAATTTAACACCCAACTGGTTTGCCAATTCTATGGCACTGGGTCGTGAAGATTCAGGAATAGGTATCACCACATCAATATCATGCTCGGCCCACTCACGCATAATCTTGTCGGCTAGATATTCTCCCATTCGCAATCGAGACTTATATACGGAACTGCCGTCTAGAATAGAGTCGGGTCGTGCAAAATAGACATACTCAAATATACAGGGGCTCAAACTGGTCTGTTCACAACATTGCTCGATAAAAAGTTGGCCCAGTTCATCAATATAAACCGCTTGACCTGGTGCAACATCGGCGACAAATTCAAATCCTAAAGCATCGAGAGCAACACTTTCAGATGCGATCATGTATTCAACCTGTCCGTCGACGGATTTTCGCTGACCATAGACTAGAGGACGGATGCCGTTTGGATCACGAAAGCCCAATAACCCGTAGCCTGCAATCATGGCGACTACAGAGTAACCGCCACGAATACGATCATAAACTTCGCGAACAGCATCAAAAACATTTTGATGAGAGAGTTGAGTTTGGTTTAACACCTGTAATTCATGGGCCAATACATTCAACAAAACTTCTGAATCTGACGACGTATTTAGATGACGAAGGTCTTCCTGACAAACATCTTTTTTGAGTTCATGAAAGTTGGTCAGATTGCCATTATGTGCCAGTACGATACCGTAAGGAGAATTCACATAAAAAGGCTGAGATTCGGCAGAACTTGAACTGCCAGCGGTTGGATACCTGACATGGCCTATGCCACGATTTCCCTGAAGCTTCTTCATGTGACGCGTGCGAAAAATGTCGCGCACCTGACCATTATCTTTTCTTAAAAAGAATTGTCCGTTTTGTTCTGTGACAATTCCTGCGGCATCCTGTCCTCTATGCTGTAAAACAGTTAATGCATCAAAAATCGATTGATTAACCGGTGAGTTACCGTGAATACCGACAATACCACACATAATTTTAGTCTCTGGGGATGGTTAAAAATATTATTTACCTAAATTGATAATATTATCTGACACCTTGGTGACAGACTGACCCGTCCACTTAATGAGTGGGTCAAAATATTCTGCAAACATCGCTCCTTCCCATAAGGAATCAAGCGCAAATAACTTCATGAGTGCCAACATGGCGACGACGAGGATAATGCCTCGCAAGACACCAAAGACGACACCAAGAACACGATCAGTACCCGTCAATCCTGTCATACGGATAAATTCTGAAATCAAATGATTGATCATGGCACCAACAATCAGAGTAACGACAAAAAGGATTGCGAATGCCGCAGCAAGACGCCAATTGGCTGAGTCGATAACATCGGCTAGCAAAACAGCGAGGTTTCCGGCAAACATTCTGGAAATGATTAGGGCAGCAATCCATGAGGCTAAAGACAAGGCTTCTTTTACAAACCCTCTTTTAAGACTAATTAATGACGAAATAACAATAACAATAATGATGATCCAATCTAAAACGGTCATGCCTGGCTTCCAATATGTATTTTTGCGGATTTTAACAGATGTAATGTCTGCTTCAAATTGAAAGCTGACTTACGTTATTTAAGTATTGTAATTCACTCTGCCGATACCATTATTTAGGGAGTATATTTTACGATTAATGGAGGGCCTGACACCCCAAAATCTTTTCCCTTTGACAATAATGTCACTTTTAGTTCCAAAGCCTCATTATAGTCCTGGATGGGGCCAACCATGACCTGGGTTAACAGGCTACCATCAGACAGACGACTTTCTTTGTTATAAGACCTAAAATTTTCGGAACGTAATTTATCTCTTAATCGAGCGGCGTTTTGGCTGTCTTTAAAGCTGGCTATTTGTAAACTCCAAACACCATCGGCCTCTGCCTTAGTAGAACTGGATTCGGAGTTTATAGGGGGGGCAAAAGAAGGGCTGGGTGCGTCTTCTTTGGCAATGATGTCATCTTCGGCAAGAGGCTCTATATTGGTACTAGCACGAACTTCAACAGGCAGATCAACCTTGAGTGAAGAGACATCCGGCTTTTTAATAACCGGAGGAATTTTAAGCGCTTCCCGATGGGGCACCCGCCCATCACCGTCAAATACCTGTGGTAAAATAATCATAGCCAGAACGCCTAATACCAGAGCTCCAACAATCCGACGAGTAACCGAAACTTCCACGCGTTTAATAACCTTTTAAAATTAGAAGGGACTTGCCTACTGTTACAAAGGATCCACAAATTAAAACAGTAGACTCTGGATGACTCGCTTGTTGAATAGCGTCTTCAACCGAATCGAACAGGCTAACAGGTAGATCCTTGGTGATGTATTCTGCCATTTGTGAGGCCTTTTGACCACGATGAACATCCAAAGACACCAAATAAATATTGGTGCACTGTAACTGACCAAGCTCAGTTAAGGTTCCTGCCACATCTTTATCCGCCAGCATACCTACTATCATGGTATCTGGCTGAATAGATCGACGTTTTAACTCCTGAACAACGTATTTTGCGGCATGAGGATTATGAGCCACGTCAAGGATATATTCAGTACCCTGCCTTGTTAAAGTCTGTAGCCGGCCAGGAAGTGTAGCCGTCGCCAGCCCTTCATTTATTGCACTTTCAGTCACGGGTAAATCAGCCAGGATTATAGCTTGAATTGCAGCGGCTGCATTGACCAGAGGTAAAGTGGGAAGATGTAAATGATCAAAGGACAGTGTGTTCTGCAACCTATCCATTCCTTGCCAATACCAGTCTGTTTTATTAATTTGAAGAATATATTGTTGCTCTCGAACATAGATCTGGCAACCCTGTTCTTCGGCAACCTGTATGACACCCTGATTATTATCGATTTCGGAGCATACCGCATAGGCATCGGATCGAAAAATTCCCGCTTTTTCACGTCCGATAATATCAAGATCGGTACCCAGCCAATCCTGATGGTCTAACGCAATACTGGTCACCACAGCAACGTCGGCATCCAGTATATTAGTTGCATCCAGTCTACCCCCTAGTCCTACCTCAACGATCCAGACATCGGCTCCATGATGTTGAAAACACCAGAATGCTGCCAGCGTTGTAAACTCAAAATAGGTAAGGGAAATATCCCCTCTAAATTTTTCAACTTCAGAGAATGCCGTTATTAATAATTCATCTTCGACATCATGACCATTAAGCTGAATACGCTCATTAAACTCTATTAGGTGAGGCGAGGCATATCGCCCGGTTTTGTAACCCGCTGACAAATACATCGATTCTAACAGCGTACAGGTTGACCCTTTGCCATTAGTACCGGCGACCGTAATTACCCTGGAAGATTCAGGTTGCAAGTTCATCTTGTCGGCAACCTTCCGAATCCGATCCAGGCCTAATTCAATTTCGGTAGGGTGGCGAGACGCTAATAATGCCAACCAGGATGCTTTATTATCAGGACTAACCATTAACAGGCTCATGATGGATGAATTAAAACCGGAGTGTAGCAAGTATTTTGCACCGGTAAAAAAAAAGCCGGATAATCCGGCTTTTTTTAATCAATGTGACTGATAGTGCATCAGTTTTTTGAGTACAGAAGATAGCGTATTACGCATATTATGACGATTAATAATCATATCAATTGCACCGTGTTCCAATAAAAACTCACTTCTCTGGAAACCCTCAGGTAACTTCTGTCTTACCGTCTGCTCAATAACACGAGGACCTGCAAAACCGATAAGTGCATTGGGTTCTGCAACATTCAAATCCCCTAACAGTGCTAAACTTGCAGAGACACCACCAAAACAAGGATCTGTCATTACTGAAATATAGGGTAGTCGCTCGCTACGCATCTTCTGAATAACGGCACTGGTTTTAGCCATTTGCATTAACGAAAATAACGCCTCTTGCATACGAGCACCACCAGAGGCTGCAAAACACACAAAAGGTATCTTATGCTCCAGAGCCTCATTCGCCGCTTGCACAAATTTTTCACCTACCACCGCGCCCATAGAACCGCCAAGGAACGAAAATTCAAACGCGGCAACAACAACAGGCTGACTTTCGACCGTACCTCTAAATACGACTAGAGCATCTTTTTCACCTGTGGCTTTTTGAGCAGCGGATAATCGGTCTTTATATTTTTTGGTGTCTTTGAACTTCAGGCGATCTGTTGGTTCGATATCTGCAGCAATTTCAACACGGTTGTCGGCATCCAAAAACATATTGACTCGGCGCCGAGCTGTCACCCTATGATGATGTTCACACTTGGGACATACATCCAGATTCTTTTCTAATTCGGGACGGTAGAGAGGCGAACCGCACTTAGGACATTTACGCCATAGACCTTCCGGAATTTGACTCGATTTAGTATCCGTTCGAATAATAGAAGGCACCAATTTATCTAACCATGTATTCATGCGTTTTCCTGTTATAAGTCAATTTAGCAATGCTGATCCATTGATTCGCGCATTCCTTGAATGATTAGTGCAACCTCGGTGGCAATTTCGTCTTCTGGTTGCCGGGTTAATTCAGCCATTTTATTTACCAATACACTACCCACTACCACGCCATCAGCAATATTTGATATTTCACCAGCAGTTTCAGCATCTCTTATTCCAAAGCCAACCGCGATGGGTAACTGGGTTAATTGCCTTAAACGGCCCAACTGTTCCGAGACATCTTGCACATTAAGTTGATTAGACCCAGTAACTCCTTTTAAAGACACATAATAGATATAGCCTTTACACTTTTCTAATATCTTAGCCGCTCGGTCGCTAGATGTCGTAGGTGTTAACAAATAAATAGGTGCAATATTTTCTTTGGCAAGCAGACCATCAAAAACTTCCGCCTCTTCAGGTGGCAAGTCCACGGTGATTACACCGTCCACACCCGCTGTCTTGGCCCGAGCTACAAATGTTTCATAACCCATATATTCAATAGGATTCAAATATCCCATTAAAACGATGCCAGTCTTATTGTCTTGCTTTCTAAACCGGGCAACTAAATTTATGACATCTGTCAGGCTGGTATTATTTTCTAAAGAACGTTCATTGGCCAACTGGATTACAGGACCATCGGCCATCGGATCTGAAAATGGAACTCCTAGTTCAATAATATTGGCACCCTTTTCGACCATCTTAGTCATGGTTGCCAGTGTCGTATCCAGATTGGGATCTCCACAGGTAATAAATGGTATTAGGGCCTGCCTGTTTTGATTTTTTAATTCATTAAAAATACTTTCAATACGATTCATGTTTATGCCCTATATCTCAATGCCATCGATATCAGCAACGGTATGAATATCTTTATCTCCGCGACCTGATAGATTCACAATAATCTTTTTACCTGGACCCATTTTTTTAGCCAATTTTTTAGCATAGGCTACCGCATGGGCAGATTCTAGTGCCGGCATGATGCCCTCTACCAATGTCAACTCTCTGAATGCATCCAGAGCTTCTTCATCAGTAACCGAAACATAATTAGCACGGCCTACATCTTTCAACCATGAGTGCTCTGGACCAACACCGGGATAGTCAAGTCCGGCAGATACCGAATGAGTACCCTGGATTTGACCATTTTCATCTGCCATCAAGTAGGTTTTATTACCATGTAACACACCAGGTCTGCCAACCGTAAGTGGTGCTGCATGTTGCCCGGTTTCAATACCTAACCCACCAGCTTCTACCCCGTAGATTTCTACCTGTTCATCAGGTAAAAACTCATAAAACAACCCAATCGCATTGGAGCCACCACCAACACAGGCAACCAGAGCGTCGGGGAGACAGCCTGCTTGATCCTGAATTTGTTGTTTTGCTTCACGTCCAATCACCGATTGAAAATCTCTTACCAGCATTGGATAGGGATGGGGTCCGGCAACGGTACCAATAATATAGAAGGTATCGTCAATATTTGTCACCCAGTCTCTCATTGCTTCATTCATTGCATCTTTAAGGGTTCGGGTTCCCGAGGTTACAGGGATGACTTCAGCCCCTAATAACTTCATACGATATACATTCAATTTCTGTCGCTCAACGTCGTCAGCACCCATGTAGACAACACATTTGAGTCCGAGTCTGGCAGCGACTGTTGCCGTTGCTACGCCATGTTGACCCGCTCCTGTTTCGGCGATAACTCTTGGCTTACCGGTAAACTTGGCTAGCAAAGCCTGTCCAATTGTATTATTTACCTTGTGAGCCCCCGTATGATTTAGGTCTTCACGTTTTAAATATATATCAGCACCGCCCCATTTCTTAGTCAGGTGCCTGGCAAAATACAGAGGACTTGGCCTGCCTACGTAATGCGCAAGATCGTCATCAAACTCTTTAATGAACTCTGGGCTATTTTTTAGCTTTTCATAGGTTTCTGATAGGTGATCCAGTGCATACATAAGGGTTTCTGATGCGTACTTGCCACCATACTTCCCAAAATGCCCTTTACTATCGGGTAACGAACGGTATTTTGAACCGGTATCTTCTGACATATCTATTTCCTTTTCGACTCAAGCAACTGATCAGCTCGGGTTACCTGGTCTATAAACGAATTAACTTTTTGAGTGTCTTTTAAGCCCTTACTAGCTTCTACGCCGCCACTGACGTCGACAGCATAGGGTTCCGTAGTTTCAATGGCATTAACAATATTTTCAGGGGTAAGACCTCCTGCTAGAATGAGTGCTGATATTCCGGTTTTTTTTGCCTGATTGAAAAGTCCCCAATCAAATGTTTTGCCGGACCCACCCACAACATCAGCCACATAAGTGTCTAGCAGCAATGAGCTGGCGTCAGGAAACTTCGCCATCTGATCGTCCAAAAATGCTTTGGACTTGGCGTGAATCGCTTTGATGAAGGGTTTGCCAAATTGTTTACAGTATTCATTGGTTTCCGAGCCATGAAATTGAAGACAGTCTATATCGACGTTTTTCAGTATAGTTTTCACAGTTTCCGGGGATTCGTCAACAAATAATGCTACCTTTGATACAAAACATGGCATGGCTTTACTTATTTTAGCCGCTTGCTCCATTGAAACATTTCTAGGGCTTTTTTGATAAAAGACCAGGCCGATAGCATCCGCACCGGCGGTAACAGCATCCAATGCATCACTTATTCTGGTAATACCACAAATTTTAATTCTGGTACGCACTTATGACTCCTCTATTAAGAAGTTTAAAAAGTTAGGGCCAGGCGGTGTTTCAGGAATTCCAAATGCCTCATCATAAATAGCATCAACAAAATAAAGACCACTTGCCTCTGCAGTTACGCCACCTTTGTGTCGGTTTTTTAATGCTATTAAATCAGACACCCAGCTCACTGGTTTACGTTTTTGGCCTATTTCCAGTAATACCCCCATAATATTACGAACCATGTGGTATAAAAATCCGTCAGCCTGTATGTCCAGCACAATCATTTTTCCATACTGTTTGACACTAATGGAAGATATGGTCTTTTCTGGCGAATGAGCCTGACAATCAGCTGCACGAAATGTTGAAAAATCATGTTTTCCCTTTAATAACTGAGCGGCTTCATCCATGCACTCGGCATCGAGTGGATAGCGAAACCAGGTCAAGTGATGCCTTAGAATGCCCGGAGCAACAGGGTGATTATAAACAACATATCGATAACGTCTTTCTTGCGCCGAAAATCGCGCATGAAAATAAAGACTGGTTTCCTTTGCTCCCTGTATTCTGACTGTTGATGGTAAATGTGTATTGGTACCGGACATCCAGCCATAATCATTTCGGGATGACTTGGTATCAAAATGTATAATTTGTCTTGAGCCATGAACCCCTGTATCCGTGCGACCGGCACAGTATAGCTTTACAGGATGATTGGCTATTTTGGATACTGCTTCAGTAACCACATGCTGCACAGTTCGATCGGTATTTTTTTGTATCTGCCAACCATTAAATGCTGAGCCATCATACTCAACAACCATTGCAACACGTTTTTGATACTCTGTATTTAGAGGGGGAAATAGTTCTTTCATGATTCCATATACAAAAACACCGCTTAGAATTCAGCGGTGTCTAGTTCGTCAGGTTAAGTATTCAGATTAGCTTATTTGTGCCATTAAATCCTGAGCTTTTTTAATCTGCTCCGGGTCACCTTCTTTTAGAACTTCATCTAATATTTCACGCGCCCCGTCTTTTTCTTCCATATCGATATAGGCTCTTGCCAGATCTAGCTTAGTAGATACTTCATCGGTACCACCCAATAAGTCAAATTCATCATCAGAGGCCATATCTTCCATCTCGGCACCCAAATCTTCGAGACCACCTAAATCAAAATCTTCGTCTAAAGATACTTCTTCAAAATTAATGGCGCCAGAACTTGTTTCAAGCTCTTCTTCAACCGGAGCCAGGGCCTCTACCTCAGATTCTAATTCTGCAATGACCGGAGTCTCAACTTCTGGATCGGTTGTTGACTCTGATTCGAAATCCAGGCCAACATCAAATTCAGAATCTGACAAATCAAGATCCAGCCCTCCCAAATCAGGCAGATCATCAACATTAACGTCTGCATCGTTCAATTCGAAGCGAATAGTACCCAGATCCATTTCCAACTCATCTGAATCTGAGCTGCCTGCAGCAGATAACGCCTCAATCTGCTTATCTAATGCATCCAATGGACTTTCTTTATTTTCATCAGTATCAAAGTCCAGCCCCAAACCTTCAAACTCTAAGCCCATATCGAATTCATCGTCATCGGACGAATCTTCGGCTTCCGACGTTGAGAACCTGGTGCCATCGCCCACTGCACCAAAGTCTAAATCATCCAGGTCATCCAGCTCGCTTAATTTACTTAAGCTATCTGATGTTTCTAATTCAGAAGTCTCGCCCAGATCACCCAAATTAAGGCTAACATGTTCTGAATAATCTGTACTGTCTACATCCATTTGATCATCAAGCAATGAATCAAGCGCCGCTTCCGTTTCCGGGTCTAGAGAATCGTCATCAGTCTCTGCTTCTGAAAAATATCCTGACTCGGCATTGTCAGAATCCAAGACAAGATCCTCACCCAGATCCATTTCCAGTTCACCAAATGATAATTCATCGGAAACCTGAATACTCAATCTGTCGTCGTCAGAATCTATGGCAGATAATACGGGTGGTTCAGCTTCAAATCCTGACGTCAGTTCATCAAAATCACTAGACATCATATCATTCGAGCTAAAAGCGGCCGAACTATCAGTATTGGCAATATCGGATTCCATTGGAGCATAGTCAGCTGATAACTGAGTTTTTAATTCAGCCATGACTTGCATGGCTGATGCAGAGGCCCCGGCTAGTAGTGATTCGACATGGTTGAATCCCTGTTTATTACCCGTTTCAACATAGACTTCGGCAAGTTTTAATTTGGCTTCTTCATTTGAGCTGTCTTCAGAAAGCGCAGTTTTTAGTAGCGCTTCAGCCTGATCATACCTTCCATAAGCAATATAGATATCAGCTTCACCTACGGCGTCAGATACACTACTTTCAGTATGATCATCTTCAGCCATCTCGAATTCGCTGTTTTTAGCAGAAAACGCATCAATGTCAGAATCAAAGTCTGCAGAAGACTCATCATCCAGCTCAAAATCTTCTGAATCGTCTAGATCCAGAACATCCTCATCCAGTTCATTTACATTTTCCTTAGCTTTCGACGCTCGTGCCGCTGTTGCGCTCTTTATACCCAACAGTAAAAGAATGAACGCTAACAGGCCACCAATGATGTACAGGGGATACTGTCTCAATACATTCATAGACTTATTGGCTAGAAACTCGACAAAACTTTCCTGAACAAATTCATTGTTTGCTATAACAGGAGCAGTTACTACAACGTCACTTTGCACCGCTGGCTCAACAGGAGCAGGCTCTTCTTCAAATGCAATAGGAGTTTCAGCCGTCTGCTCAGACATCTTTTCGGCAATATCTTCTTCTTGCGCTTCTGGTTCTGATGAAGCCAGTAACTTAGCCAGGTTGGACTCAGGGTCTGTAGTACCACTGACTGGTGCATCAGAAGGCGTACCCTCTGACAATTCAGTCGATTCGGCTACAGGAGCTTCCTCTATGGCAGCAAGCGCTTCCTGATTAGCTAGCGCCGCTCCTGTCACACTCTGAAGATTAACAAGATTCTGGAGTATTTCTAATTGTTCCTGTAGATCTGACAGCCTGGATTCAAGTTCCGAATTTTCTCTTTCAAATTGATCATTCAATTCAAGCGACCTGGACAGCTCTGCTTCCAATCCGGATACAAGCTCATCAGATGCAGCCGCATCGCCTTCGGCAGTTTGACCGGAACTCACAAGTTCAAGATACCCTTCTGGATCTTGCTCACCACCATCTGGTAATGCACTACTGGTTGAACTAGAAGCACTTACTGCCACTTCCGTTGCTTCCGGATTTTTAAACTCACGGTACTGACGGTTAACTTCAGCTACAGACTCACTAGCGCCCCATCGGGCTATATCATCAGCGCTAGGAATAGATAAAACAGAACCTTCCTTAACACGGTTTATATTATTTCCAATAAAAGCATTTGGATTAACTTCCTGAATCGCTAACATGACCTGATACGCAGATAAATTAGCATCTGGCTTAACCCGAACGGCAATTTCCCACATAGTATCATTGCGTTTTACTCGATACTGATTAGGAGCAAGGTTATCTAAGCGCGGCTGCGGTGTCACAACCTCAACAATCGCTTCTTCTGCAATGGTTTCGGCAACTTCCGCGTCGATCGTATCGACAGCAGTAGTAAATTCATTTAACTCAAGAATAGGTGCATTATCATACAAAGGAGGATCAAGAAGAATGGTGAATTCTTTTAGAATTCGGCCTGACGGCCAATTAACTTCAATTAGAAAATTAAGAAAGGGTTCCTGTACAGACTCTATTGTAGAGACGACCAAGATCAACTGACCATTACCAACAGATTTCAGCCTGAAGTTCAAATTGGAAAGGAAAAACTCTCTTTGAACACCCGCACGTCGAAAATCTGCAACAGCGGCCAATGTGGGGAGAATTTCACCAGGGGAAAGCCCCTCTTCCTGCAACACCTCAATCTCGGCAATCAATGGTTGATTCAATGCAGATTTTAGGGTTACATCACCCAGTCCCAATGCATACACATTACCAGTTAAAAAGAGTGCAATCAGTGGCATCAGCAACGTAAGCTTGCGCACCATATCCATATTCCTTTTTCGTTTCAAGATCGTCAAAGTCAAGACCGTTTTGTGCCAAAATTTATTAGTCAATCATCACCTATAGAAATTTCAACAAAAGAAAACAGTCAGGATATTTAAGAATAACCTTTCAATAGTGGCGCTAAGTATTAATTATTAAAAGGATTTTCGCAACTTTTTAACAAAACACAACACCTGCAAACCAGCATAAATTGGAACTAAATCCCAAAAACTGACAAACTTTTGATTTTACTCAGGAGTATTTTATGGGTTTTAATTCCTGGATCAGGAAAGTTTACTAAAAGGCTAATGAAATTAAGGTAAAACATCCACTCAAGAATGAGTGGATGTTTTCGTGAAGCAATTAAATTCTATTCAAAATTATATTCAGCATTCGCCTTAATGGTTCTGCGGCACCCCACAACAACTGATCGCCAACGGTAAATGCACTCAAATAGTCAGCTCCCATACTCATCTTGCGAACGCGACCTACCGGAACGTTGAGAGTTCCATTGACCTGAGTGGGCGTTAATCTTGTTGCCGTTTCTTCACGACTGTTTGGTATCAATTGAACCCATTCGTTAGCTTCTGAAATCATTGATTCAATATCAGCAAGAGGAATATCCTGTTTTAACTTAATCGTTAATGCCTGAGAATGACAGCGCATAGCACCTATACGAACACATAAACCATCTACAGGAATAATATTGTTTCCTGATTTACCAAGAATTTTATTACTTTCAACCTCAGCCTTCCATTCCTCTTTGCTTTGCCCATTTTCCAGAGCGACATCAATCCAGGGAATCAAACTACCAGCCAATGGAACACCAAACTGGTCGACTGGCAATTCACCTGATCGCATATTTCTGGCGACGATTTCATCAATTGTCAATATTGCTGATGCAGGATCATGTAGTTGCGACGCAACAGAATGGTGAATTGCCCCCATTTGAGCAATTAATTCTCTCATGTGTCGAGCGCCACCACCGGATGCCGCCTGATAGGTCATTGGAGCGATCCACTCAATCGCATCATGCTGATACAAACCTCCCAAGCCCATCAACATCAAACTAACAGTGCAGTTGCCACCAGCATAATCGACAATTCCATCATTTAATGCATTATCAATTACATGTCGATTGACAGGATCCAGGACAATGACGCTACTTCCTTCCATACGCAAGGTTGAAGCCGCATCAATCCAGAAACCTTTCCAGCCCGACTCTCGAAGCGATGGATGAACGGCCTTGGTGTAATCACCACCTTGACATGAAATAATGATATCCATAGCAGCTAGCTGCTCAATGCTTGTTGCATCAAGAAGCACAGCCCCCCGACCTCCTTCAATAGGTGCCGGCTGACCTGGTTGAGATGTGGTAAAAAATACGGCATCTATGCCATTAAAGTCGCTTTCCTGTCTCATGCGCTGCATTAAAACGGAACCAACCATTCCTCGCCATCCAACAAACCCTACTTTTTTCATCATCATGTCCTAAACCCGTTTATTTAAACTACTGCAACCATACAAAATTACAAAGCAGCTACTACCGCATCGCCCATTGCCTGAGTCCCTACTTTCTGGGTTCCTTCACTCCAAATATCGGCAGTACGCATGTTTTGATCCAATACATCCGACACAGCTCTTTCGATTGCCAATGCCGCTTTTTCTTCATTCAAGCTATATCGCAACATCATGGCAACCGACAAAATAGTAGCCAACGGATTAGCAACACCCTGCCCGGCAATATCCGGGGCACTGCCATGGATCGGCTCATACATACCTCGGCCGTTAATATCCATTGAAGCCGAAGGCAGCATACCTATTGATCCGGTCAGCATTGCCGCGCAATCGGATAAAATATCACCAAACATATTACCTGTGACAATGACGTCAAACTGCTTAGGTGCCCTTACAAGCTGCATTGCCGCGTTATCAACATACATGTGGCTCAATTCAACTTCAGGATAGTCTTTGGAGACCTCTTCAACTATTTCGCGCCAAAGTACAGTGACTTCCAACACGTTAGCCTTATCAACTGAACAAAGCTTTCCACCCCGTTTTTTTGCTGCTTCAAATGCCGAAACTGCTATTCGTCTAATTTCTGACTCACTGTACACATAAGTATTAAAACCCTGGCGTTCACCATTCACTTCACGTATGCCGCGCGGCTCGCCAAAGTAAATACCACCGGTTAGTTCACGAACAATCAAAACATCCAATCCGGCTACCAACTCGGGCTTCAGACTTGATGCCGATGCCAACTGAGGGTACAAAATAGCGGGACGCAGATTTGAAAAAAGATCTAATTGCGACCTTATGCCTAACAGACCTTTTTCAGGTCGGTTTTCCATCGGATTAGCATCCCACTTGGGACCGCCAACTGCGCCCAACAATATCGCATCTGATTGCTTTGCTTTTTCCAGGGTAACTGCCGGCAGTGGAGAGCCTTCTGCATCAATAGCACAACCCCCCAACAAGGCTTCAGACCATTCCAGATCCAGATTGAATTTTTCCTTAACCCTAGCCAGAACTTTCACTGCTTCCGCTACAATTTCCGGTCCAATGCCATCACCTGGTAATACTAATATTTGCTTTGTCATGTATTTTCCTAAATTTATTTGAACAACCAGGGAGATTTTTGCCTGTTCTGGTTTTCGTATTCTTTAATGGCATCAGCATCTTGAAGCGTAAGACCTATATCGTCCAAACCATTAATCAAACAATATTTTCTAAATGAATCCACCTCAAACGCCCAGGTTTTCCCTTCCTCTGACCGAATCACTTGCGATTCAAGATCAATCTCCAGCTTCAAAGCCGAATCGACTGCCTCAAGGGCAAACAAGCCATCGACCTGCTCAGCAGGCAGAATGATCGGTAAAAGACCATTCTTAAAACTATTATTAAAGAAAATATCTGCAAAACTGGCTGCAATAATCACCCTAAAACCTGCATCTTCCAATGCCCATGGCGCATGCTCACGACTTGAACCACAACCAAAGTTTTCACCTGCAAGCAATATTTGACTGCCACTATAGGCTGGTTTATTAAGTACAAAGTCTGGATTCAGTGGACGAGTTGAACAATCGACTCCGGGCTGGCCTTCATCCAGATAACGAAGTTCGTCAAACAAATTCGGCCCAAAACCCGTTCGCTTAATTGACTTCAAAAATTGTTTGGGAATGATCATATCCGTATCAATATTGGCACGATTCATTGGCGTAACAATACTGCTAACCGTGGTAAACTTACGCATGAGACATTACCTCCCTAACATCGACAAAGCTTCCAGATATGGCGGCAGCGGCAGCCATTGCCGGACTAACCAGATGCGTTCTGCCTCCGTACCCCTGACGGCCTTCGAAATTTCGATTAGAAGTTGAAGCACAGTGTTCACCGGCACCCAATTTGTCTGCATTCATGGCCAGACACATGGAGCAACCCGGTTCACGCCATTCCAGCCCGGCATCGATAAATATTTTATCCAGGCCTTCTGCTTCTGCCTGCTGCTTAACTAATCCGGAGCCCGGTACTACCAGCGCTTGCTTTAAACTTGCCGCCACCTTTTTACCGGCAACAACTTTGGCCGCCACTCGAAGGTCTTCAATGCGGGAGTTGGTGCAGCTCCCTATAAATATGCGATCCAGCTTGATATCTGACAATTTTTGCCCTGCGTCCAGCCCCATATAATTCAAGGCACGCTGAATTGCATCGGCTTTAGCGTCCTCTTGCTCATTAGCCGGATCAGGTACCAATTCGTCTATGCCGATGACCATTTCAGGAGATGTTCCCCAGGTGACTTGGGGAACAATATCTTCAGCCTTTATCTTCACCACGCGATCAAACTCAGCGTCTTCATCTGAAACCAATGTTTTCCACTGGGTTACAGCGGCATCCCATTCTGATTCAGCAGGGGCAAATGGACGACCTTTCACATAATCAATAGTAGTTTGATCGACAGATATAAGTCCTGCTCTGGCACCTGCTTCAATAGCCATATTACAGATGGTCATACGACCTTCCATAGATAGTGCATGAATCGTGTCTCCACTAAATTCAATTGCACAGCCATTACCACCGGCTGTACCTATCACACCAATAATGTGCAAAACGATATCCTTGGCACTAACACCTGCCTGTAGCCCGCCACTGACGTCTACCAGCATATTTTTCATCTTTTGCTGTATCAAACACTGGGTCGCCAAAACATGCTCAACTTCTGAGGTTCCGATTCCATGAGATAAAGCGCCAAATGCACCGTGAGTTGAAGTATGACTATCACCACAAACCACCGTCATGCCAGGTAATGTGGCCCCCTGTTCCGGACCCACTACATGCACAATGCCCTGGCGGATATCATTCATTAAAAACTCGGTAATACCAAACTCGGCACAGTTTTCGTCTAGTGTTTTCACCTGTATTCTTGAAATGGGATCCAGAATACCTTCAATACCAATTTCACGCTCCGTTTTAGTCGTTGGAACATTATGATCCGGAGTGGCCAGATTGCTATTTAGGCGCCATGGTCGACGACCTGCCAAACGAAGACCTTCGAATGCCTGCGGAGAGGTAACTTCATGCAAAAGCTGGCGATCAATATAAATAAGCGCAGTTCCGTCTTCCCGCATTTTTACCAGATGTGAATCCCATAATTTGTCATACAATGTTTTGCCGGCCACAATAAGCCTCCTGTCCGCATTATCATTCTTTTTTTACATTGTATCCTGAAGAATCAATAAAACAAATTCATATTGTTGATACATTCGATTACTTTTTGGAATGTAACGAAATTTCTGGTATTTTATAAAAAACTTTTGCGGAAAATTATTTCAATGGATATTCAAGCGTTAACAGCATTTATTGCTGTTGTTGAACTCGGCTCATTCTCGGAAGCCGCTACGCGCCTTCATATTACCCAACCTGCGGTATCTAAACGCATAAAATCACTTGAGGACATGCTCAATGTTAGAGTATTCGACCGTATTGGCCGAGAGGTAGTATTGACCGAAGCGGGTCGGGCACTAGTACCCTCTGCAAACAGAATTATTCGTGAGATTAAGGAAGCCAAACAAATTGTTGGTAATTTATCCGATTCAATTTCTGGAAAATTATCCATCGCCATTAGCCATCACATTAGTCTTTACAGATTACCAAACACCATTAAACAATTTATTGCACGCCAGCCAATGGTTGAACTTGATCTGCATTTTATGGAATCGGAACAGGCCTATATTGAAGTAATGAATCGTGAATTGGAGTTGGCTTTTGTTACCCTGCCGAATAAATTGGAAAGAGGCCTTACCAGCCACCCTATATGGGATGATCCTCTAGTATTTGTCGTTGGCAAGGAACATATATTGGCGTCCAGAGACTCTGTTCGACTTAATGAACTTTGTTATGACAATGCGCTCTTACCCAATACAGATACGTCGACCTACAGCATTGTCAGGCAATTATTCGATCAGCACCGCTTACCGTTAAAGTGTTCTATTCCTATTAACTTTCTTGAAACCATTAAAGTCATGGTTTCGGTTGGCCTGGGCTGGTCTGTTTTACCAAAATCAATGGTTGATCAACAGCTTGTGGAATTAGATGTTGAAGGTGTGCATCTCACCCGCCGGCTAGGTTATATACAGCATAAAGATCGTACTTTAAGCAATGCCGCTCAGGCTTTCCTGGATACCATTAATCTGTCACTAAAAAAGTAGAACAATATACTTAAAACAGCCGCTATCAGATGCATATCGGTTGCGACGCTGGCTCCAATCAAGCTAGCGGTTGCTTCGGTCGATATCAGATGAAATAGCTCTGATAACAGCTTAAGAACAATAACGAAAACCACAAACCATTTGGTAACACTGGATACACTCTGCATGGTTAAGATCGTAAATACCAGAAGACCATATAGTGTCGCAGAAAAACCGGCATATAACTCTATTGATTTGATTGCAAGCAGAGCAACACCTAGCCCAAGGGTTAAAACGATCAACAACACTACCGCTCGGTATATTGCTGTTTTATTGATTAACACTATCAATCCAGCAAATACAGCTAAATTACCCAGAGCGTGAATCCGATTCCAGTGGACAAATTGACAGGAAAATAACCGCCAGAATTCGTGATCGAATAACACGCGATTCTGGTTAAATACAAGACGCTCTCTAAAGGAATTGACATCTAACAAAGCAAACACCAGCATAAATACAAACAAGCTCCAAAAGAATTGTTTTCCTTGCCATAATTCTATTTTAATCTTGCCCCAAATAATCATAACTTATTGTATATCCCCTACTGATACCGGTATTTAACATACCATAGACTAACACATTCGATGTCTGCCAGACCTGTTGCAAACCCGGAGTTGTAGCGTTAATCTTCAAAACACCTGACAACGACTATGCCGACAATTTTTTTCTTACGGTGATTGTTATATCAACGAATTATATTTAGTTCATTTCTGTAATTATGATTTTATTAACACCCTTCAATTTAAGGCGACCAAAATGGATTATGTTTCTTCGCTGTTGTCCGGACTGTTTACTGGCTATGGGCTTATCATAGCGATAGGAGCGCAAAATGCATTTGTTATCACTCAGGGGTTAAAAAAAGAATTCCATTGGCAGATCGTTCTAACCTGTTCCATTATTGACGCCGTATTAATTATTTTTGGTCTTTTGGGTATGGGTACGCTCATTCAACAGTCGGAAACCATGTTACATCTGGTGACGTGGGGTGGAATTGTTTTTCTATTCCTGTATGGCACTAAAGCATTTTTTAACGGATTCAAGGGAGAATATTTAGATACCAATGATGTGGCTCCAACTAAACTCTTGTCTCGTAAACAGGCAATGCTAACAACCCTGACACTCAGTTTATTCAATCCTCACGTTTATCTGGATACCGTTGTGCTATTAGGTAGTATAGGTGGTCGTCTGCCTATGCCAATGAAAATGGCCTTCGGATTGGGTGCAATCATCGCTTCATTTACCTGGTTTATCACCTTGGGCACTACGGCTTATCTGGTGGCACCCTGGTTTAAAAAGCCCATATTATGGCGTGTCTTAGATATTTTTGTTGGGACCGTGATGTGGGCTGTAGCGATTGCACTGTACCTATATTACAGTGCCTAAAATACAGCACCCAAATTACAGTTCCTATTATTACAGTAGCTAAATTGACAATCTAAAAAGATCTTTTTGCTAAATCACCTAGAAATTATCTCTCCCCTTACTACAGTTAGTTAACCGCTACCGAGACGCTTGCCATGCGAAAATTTCCACTGCCGGTATTAATCATTTTTGTAGGCACATTCATGTTCAGTTTGACCTACTTTATGACCTGGCCTTTTTTAGCAATCATATTGAGTCGGGATTTTAACATGAATGCTGCCGAAATCGGTTCGGCCCTATCACTGGCGGCGTTTTCAGGTGCAGGAGCAGCAATGGTTTCGGGCAACCTATCTGATCGATTTGGTCGGAAAATCATAATATTCATAGCGAATCTGGTAATAATCGGCGCTTTTGCCATTATCGCCAGTACTCACTCAGCCTTCTGGATTATTTTTGCATCGGTCATTATCATGGCGACAAGGCATCTGGTAGACCCGCCAATGCGAGCATTGATATCTGATTTATGCCGAGACTCAAAAGTCAAAGAACTGGCATTCCACCTCAATTATTTCATGATTAATCTGGGGGCGACCCTGGGACCATTCGTTGCCCTCTATCTGGGAGTAACTGCCCGCAAATCAACATTCTGGGTTACCTCTCTAATTATGGCGATTTATACCCTGGCACTATTGTCGGTGTTAGTGGACGTAGAAGAAAAACAAAACCGTGATGAGTCACCTGCTTGGAAAGACGTTCTGGCCGTATTAAAGCAGGATAAAATATTACTTTGGCTTATATTAGGCAGCATATTTACCGCTTTCACCTACGCACAGCAAGATAGCAGTGCGGTGCAATATCTGACTCACTTTTTGAGCTACGAACAGGCGGCTTATATTTTTACTTTTATTATTACCTCTAATGCTGCAACGGTTGTTTTAGTACAATTCCCACTGTTAAAACTCATGACGGAGTGGTCCTATGATGCACGGATCAAATTTGGCGTGGCAGGATTTTTTCTGGGATTTGTAATCTATGGACTCAATCCTATCGAGTTTATGCCAGGATGGATTATTGGAACTATCCTTTTTAGTGTCGGTGAAGCCGTTATGTTCCCTACGCTAAGTTTAAAAACAGATCAAATTGCACCAAAACATTTAAAGGGCACATATTTTGGCGCAGGTAATCTATATGCCATAGGCTATGCCATTGGACCGCTTATCGGGGGCAGTATTATTGCGCTAAATTTTGCCAGTACGCTCTGGCCTCTTGCTGCCATAATGTGCATATGCGCTTTTTATGCCTTTCACCAAAGCACAAAACTATACAACTATAAAACGGCAAAACATTGAAATTACATCGTGCATAATTGCCTTGCGATTTTTTCATGTGAAATGGGGATCAAATGGCGATACTTTTGACTTAACAAGCGGACGCTAAAAAGACCTGATTCTGTCAACTGATCATCCAGATATTTAGGAATAATCATAAAATCAACTTGGCACCATCATTTTTTGAGGAAATGAGATACTCCATAGCTTTGCTCTGGCTGGCAAACTTCCCCAATTTTTAGCAGTCATGTCAAATGCTTTGGCATATACGGCAATGCTCTTACCGAGTTTACCCTACCCCAATATGCTCATGAAAAATCCATTCAACGTTCTACCCAAGCCAATAGACTGTGCCATTGGGTATTTGACCTATTTGAAAAAGTTAACCTTCATACGAGCCTGCAAAGAATGATAAGACTCATAGCTTATTAGTCGCCGTGATAGGCATCGGTCAAAGGTTCCACTACAACATCAGATACCCCGGATTGTGACTTTAGCCACTGCTCTACTGCCGCTCGATCTTCTTCAGTAGCCGAGCTATAACGCTTGGCTGGAATAATATAACCACTAAATTCGTCTTGAGCACCGCCACCGCCTATTAACAAAGAACGTGATTCTATAAAAAGTAACAGCGCATCAAAAAATGCATCAACCTCTTTAGCGCTCAACCCAGAAAGCGATGCTGAAAACTCAAAGCCCATTACTGCAAATTCACCCACATAAAGTTTTTTTCGTAATCTTCGATTCATTTTTGGATTGTTCATTAGTACTCCATTGTCATTGGTATTTATGTGACAGCTATTCAATTACTCTATTTCTTGTATCATTTAGCCACACAGTTTGTTTGGAGACATATTAGAGTATTTTTCTCCGAAGATCCGTTTTTGTTCTATGAACTACATGTGAATGCGATAGCGACAGATAGGCCTCTGTAAAGAATTCATATACACTAAAATTCAATAATTCCATGTTGTTTAAAATCCATAAATAAGTGTTTGAGTTTTTGTTCTCCCTCCAACGTCAAAATAGCCTTTTCCATTCCGGTTGCATAATGAGCATCCAGGTCTCGACATTTGCTCCTGAATACGTCTAGTTCATTGTCTCCCTGTGCAGGATATACCAGAAATATTTCCCATTCCTGCAACACGGGCTTATGGTCAAGAACCCTTTGTATGAGACTATAGATTTCAATGCGTGACTTGGTTTGCCGTGAACTTGCTGACCAAGCGAGTACAAGGCTAAATAACAATAAAATGAACAATGTGAATAGGAATATTAACATAGCTTACCCCTGACCAATTCCAGGGCACCGCTGAAATCCTACCTGCATCGTTATACCCCCGTTAATAACCGTCTCAAAATGCTCATGAATTCATCTGGAAAAAATGTAAACTGCTTTAGCTGTTCCGCTAGGGCGCAGCACAGGAGGTGCCGAGTCTTTACCCATGTAAACTGCGCTTTTTCGTCGGTTTAGCTTTGCCCCAACTTATTCGGTTGCATTTTACAGAGGTGCCCTCGTCATTTTAGTTCATTTTTTAGCAAGCTATTCAGGATGATCAACTGATGGTTACACAAACTATAGCGTTTTGGCCTGGAATACTGATGACCTGTATTGCTTTCATTTATTAACTTAAAAACCAGGGTATTGCCTGGACGAACAACAGAATCGATCCAATTGCCCGCTTTAGTGCCAATATTAGCCTCTATTATTAACCTTTTTGTCTATTGAATCTGATACAAAACTCCCTTAACCTGCTATGACTTAATTTTTGGGGAACTACAATGCCTAACACTACAACATTGACGAGCCTGATGGGCAATAGCCAAAAACTTGATGGCGGTGCAATGTTTGGCAATGCCCCGAAAGCACTTTGGCAACGCTGGACCGAAACCGACGAACTAAATCGAATCGATTTGGCTTGCCGATGTTTGCTGGTACAAACGGCAACTGAAAACATACTATTTGAAACGGGTGTCGGCGCATTTTTCCATCCGGATATGAAATCTCGATTTGGTGTAGTCGAGTCTAACCATGTGTTACTTGAGCAATTAGAAAAACTGGGATTAGAGCCGAGTGATATTAACAAGGTTGTTTTATCCCATTTACACTTTGATCACGCTGGAGGGCTTCTAACCGAATGGTCTGAAAACCAACCTCCCGAGCTCTTATTTGAAAATGCTACCTTTATTGTAGGGAAGGATGCCTGGGAACGCGCGATAAACCCCCACTTTAGAGATAGGGCATCGTTTATTCCAGACATCCAACGATTACTAGAGTCGTCCGGGCGCCTCGAGTTGGTGGGACCAGAAGATGGCCCGCGAATATTAGGTGCTAATTTTAGATTTCATATTTCCCATGGTCACACACCGGGTATGCTAGTCACTGAAATTCCTACAACTCAGGGACCCGTTCTCTACGCTGCGGATTTGATACCTGGCGCACCCTGGGTTCACTTACCTCTGACCATGGGATACGACCGATTCCCTGAACTACTAATAGAAGAAAAACAAGTGCTGCTAACAGATCTTCTCAATAGAAAGGGCAAAATATTTTTTACGCATGACCCAAAAACTGCCATGGGTGATTTAACTCAAGATGAAAGAGGCAAGTTCTCGGTCAGTAATTTGCAAACTGATTTAACAGCCTACCAGAGTTAAAGACCAAGTCTTTGTCTAGCTATAACCTATTGGTGTAGGAAAATGGATCAGGGCATCGGTTTACGTTGCCCTGATTTGTCAGTGACTGCAAATCAATTGATCTGAAAAATGCTAATCAGGTAATTCTGCCAACAGTTTGTCTATTCGCTTTGCAGATACCGGTTTTTGAGTTCCTAAATTTTGGGCAAATAACGACACGCGATATTCTTCCAACATCCACCGGAACTCTTGAAGTTCAGGTACCACTCGCTGTTGTTGTTCATATCTCTTAGTCAAATCCAGGTATTTCTGCCAATACGATTTTAGAGACTCTATCACCATTTGTTCGTTTACTGGCACCCCCTTACTTCGATCTAATCTATGTTGAATTGCCTTAAAATATCTCGGAAAATGTTCCAGGTGCTGCCTTGGAGTGTGCCTGGCAAAACCAGAATATAACATCTGATCCATTTGAAACTGAATATCAGCATAAACAAAGGCCATTTGAATTGATGTCTTACCTCTGATTAATCGGCCAATGTCATTACGTTGTTTCAGCACGGTATGAATAAAGCCAACCATACGCATACCTTGCTCAAAAAATATTCCCTTACCGTTTTCAACAAATGACTGCCAATCAGCAAGACTTCTGGGTAAGGGCTTCGATGCAGCCAGCCAGGGATCTACAAACCCCCAAAACAAAGCGCCCGCTAAAATGTCTTGCCGAAACGCTGCCGTTTTGCCCAGGGGAGCGTAAAGTAACTCGAGCTGCTTAATCTCTCGAATTTGACGTAGCAGATAATCACATTGATCCTTCACTTCGTTTTGTAATAACCAAAGAATAGCATCTAAATGCATATTTGCCGCGAAATCTTCTGAGTCAAAATGGTTAACCCGAACACCGTCTTCGCCAACCTGAAGTGCTGGATACACTCTAAGTTCAATTCCCGAACGCTGAATGCGATCTTCAATTGGAAGTTCCAGATCTGGAAAATTCTGATATAGCTTGATGTTTTCCTTAACCTTTTCCACAATTTTTGGAATCGCAACGCCACCATTGCGCAATTCATTCAAGTGACGTGTTTGCTTAAGGATCTTGCCTTTGGCTCCCATGAGTTTGATATTCATACGATGATGATCTTCAATCTGAATATCTTCCCAGGCTTCTTCCGGAATTTTCACACCTGTCATACGCAGTAATTTATGGCTCAGAGCTTCCGACAAGCTGCCTTGATATGGGGTAATATCTTGCAATGCTGCATCAATAAAATCGGGTACAGGTACAAAATTTTTCCTTATGGCTTTGGGTAGCGCTTTAACCATCGCAATGCATTTATCTCGTAACATGCCAGGTACAAGCCAATCAAGTTGGCTCTCGGGTATTAAATTTATCGCCTCAACTGGTAAGTGAATACTAACTCCGTCATCAGCATCGCCGGGTACAAAATGATAACTTAATGGAAACCACATTCCCTGGTACTGCAATTTATCTGGAAACTGATTCTTGGTTATTTTACTGGTGTCACCCTGTAGCAGATCTTGTTCAGACATTCTGAGTGACTGTTCATGTTGTCCCTGTTTCAACCAATCTTCGAATCCGGCTTTATTAACAATTTCTGCAGGCAAGCGATGATCATAGAATCCAAAAAGAACCGAATCATCGACCAGAATATTCCTTTTACGAGATTTGGATTCAAGCTCATCCAATCGCTTGATCTGATCAAGATTATGCATCCAAAATGGGCTTTTGGTCTGAAAGTTCTGTTCTACCAGAGCCGACTGAATAAATATTTCTCGCGACATTTCAGGATCTATTTGTCCGTAATGAACTTTTCGTTTGCCAACAATAATAAGCCCAAATAATGAAACCTGTTCATCGGCCATAACCTGGCCTTTGTTTTTTTCCCAATGAGGTTCAAAGTATTGTTTCTTCACGAGATGTTGAGCTAATGGTTCGACCCAACCGGGTTCTATTTTCGCTACAGTACGGGCATATAACTGGGTTGTTTCAACAAGTTCAGCCGCCATAATCCACTTTCGTCTTTTATTGGCAGAGCTTGAAGACGGGTGAATAATACATACCCGGCCCCGTGCGGCAGTGAATGTGCGATCTTCTTTATGTAAAGCAATTTGACTCAATAGACCAGAGAGTATCGCACGATGAATTTGATCGTAACTTGCTTCAGAATTCAGTTGAGCCAATTTTAATTCTTTGCATGCTAACAATAATTGTCTATGAGTATCACGCCATTCACGCATGCGCATATAGTGGATGAAGTGCTCTTTACAATATCGGCGCAATGCCGACTGGCTCAATCTCTGCCTTTGTTCTTCGTATCGATTCCACAGATTTAACAACGAGATAAAATCTGAGTCTGGATCCCTATCAACCGCATGTTTTTGACTGGCTTGCTGTTGTTTCTCCTGAGGCCGTTCTCTCGGGTCCTGAATAGCCAGCGCACTGACGATAATAAGAACTTCATTAAAGCTGCCCTGGTTACTTGCCTCTAGAACCATTCTGCCGAGCCTTGGGTCAATTGGAAGCCTTGCCAGTTTTCTACCGACCTGTGTGAGCTCTCCTTCCTGATTAACAGCACGTAATTCCTTCAGCAGGGTATATCCATCTTTCACAAACCGGTTATCTGGTCGGTCTACCAAAGGAAATTCGGTTAAATTTCCCAGTTTCAGTTGTAGTAGTTGTAATATGACAGAAGCCAGATTAGTACGCAGTATTTCTGCATCAGTAAATTCTGATCTCAGATTAAAATCTTCTTCAGAATACAACCTAATACAAAGGCCCTCGGATACCCGTCCACAGCGGCCCAATCTTTGATTCGCAGATGCCTGGGATATTTTTTCAATGGGTAATCGTTGAACCTTGGATCGGTATGAGTACCGACTCACTCTAGCCAAACCAGGATCGATGACATAGCCTACACCAGGAACCGTTATAGAAGTTTCAGCAACATTAGTGGCCAGTACGACACGTCGGGTGGAATGATCAGCAAATACCTTTTGCTGCTCAGCGTTACTAAGTCTTGCGTAAAGGGGTAAAATATCCAAATGCGGGATGGACGATTTTCTTAATCGTTCCGCTGCTTCTCTTATTTCTCGCTCGCCGGGCAAAAACACCAGAATATCGCCACCACGGTTGGGCGTTTGACCTTTTTTCTCCAGATACAGAATTTCTTCTGTTGCTGCGACAATAGCATCAGATAGATCTGGTGCAGGTTCATCCGGTGATTCAGTTTCCAGTGGCCGATAAAGAGTTTGAACCGGATAGGTTCGACCACTTACTTCAATAACAGGCGCATTATCGAAATGTTCAGAGAATCGCTCAACATCAATTGTAGCTGAGGTGATAATTAATTTTAAATCTTTGCGCTTGGGCAGTAGCCGCTTCAAATAACCCAATAAGAAATCAATATTTAGCGTTCTCTCGTGAGCCTCGTCGATAATTATCGTGTCATATTTTGTTAAAAAACGGTCTTTTTGAATTTCAGCCAACAAGATTCCGTCGGTCATTAACTTAACCTGGCTGTCTTCACTTAGTTGCTCATGAAAACGAACCTGACAACCAACAAGTGTGCCTAGTTCTACGTTCAACTCTTCTGCTATTCGATTTGAAACCGCCCTGGCTGCCAGCCTACGCGGCTGAGTATGGCCAATCAGTCCCTGAGTTCCTCGCCCAAGTTTAAGGCAAATTTTTGGAAGCTGGGTGGTTTTACCTGAACCCGTTTCACCCGCAAGTATAACCACCTGATTCTCTTGTATAGTTTTTGAGATTTCCTCAGCACGCTGGCCAATGGGTAGTTCCTGATTAATATTAATCCTGGGCTGCTGGGATTTTCGAGTTTTTACCCAGTTTAGAGATGACTCATACTGCTGCTGTAATTTAGACAGATCTGCTGATTGGTCATCAGACAAACCTTTTTGATTCGCTAATTTTCTGGCTTTTTGATGAAGAGTCCAGCGATGACGGCAGGCCACCTGGTCAATATTTGAAAGTACGGTTTGGGCACTAAATGCCATAGAATATTCCAGAATTTACAACAAAGAAACGATTATATCCGAGGTCATCACTAGATACATCTTGCGGATTGCTATCCGCAAGATGTTTTTTGCAAAGAAATGTTTATGACTGGGTAGTGCGAAGCTCACGGCGAAGTACTTTCCCAACATTAGTCTTTGGTAGTTCCTCTCTAAATTCAAAACGCTTGGGCACTTTATAGGCTGTCAGATTTTCACGACAATAAGCAATCAGTTCATCTGTAGTCACATCACCATTTGCAACAATGAATACCTGAATGGCCTCACCGGTTGTTTCGTCAGGTACACCTATCGCTGCCGCTTCCACAACTTTTGGATGTGTAGTTACGATATCTTCAATTTCATTCGGGTATACATTAAACCCAGACACAATAATCATGTCTTTCTTCCGGTCTACAATTTTGAAATAGCCGTCATCTTGTTTTATTGCGATATCACCGGTCGCTATATATCCATCTTTATCTATTGTTTTCGCTGTATCATCCGGGCGATTCCAGTAGCCACGCATGACCTGAGGGCCTTTAGCAAATAACTCGCCTGGTTCACCATTAGGCATTTCTTCTCCATTTTCACCTACAATTTTGATTGCCGTTGATGGTGCAGGGAGACCAACAGTACCCAGCTGTTCAGCGCCTGGAGGGTTAAAACTAAGTACCGGGGAGGTTTCTGTCATGCCATAACCTTCGTTAATCGAACACCCTGTTACTTCTTTCCATTTCTTCGCCGCTGCATGGGTCAGCGCCATACCACCAGAAATAGTCAGTTTCAACTTACTAAAATCGAGTTTGGTAAAATCTTCATTATTAGTAAGGGCTACAAATAAGGTATTTAAGCCGGCAAATCCTGAGAACTGCCAGTGTGACAACTCTTTTACGAAACCGGGAATATCCCTCGGATTGGGAATTAAAACAGAATGGTTGCCGGTATAGGGTAACAGCATACCGTGCACAAGAAAGGCGTAAATATGGTACAGGGGTAAAGGCGCTATGAAGGTTTCTTTTCCAGTATTCAATGCCACATTAAAGAATTCACCACTCTGAAGCATGTTGGCAATCAGGTTGCGGTGCGTCAGCATCGCCCCCTTAGAAACACCAGTGGTACCACCGGTATACTGCAATACGGCAACATCTTCTCCAGTCGCAACCGTTTTCTTGTATGCCTTCCCCTTGCCTAACGACAATACACTGTTGAGCTTTAGTACTGCACTACTGTCATAGTCAGGAACCATTTTTTTAACTTTCTTAACAACGGTATTCACCAACATACGCTTCAACGGTTGGTGAAAATCAGCAATCTCGGTTACAACCACTTGTTTAATGCCCGTTTTGGGCTGTACTCGCAATGCCTGTGCCGCCATACCAGCATATACAACCAGTAATTTGGCACCAGAGTCATTAAATTGATGTTCCATTTCACGATCGGTATATAGTGGATTAGTATTCACAACGACTAATCCGGCTTTTAGCGCCCCCCATACAACCACAGGAAACTGCAGAATATTTGGTAACTGAACCGCAATGCGGTCTCCTGGTTGCATATCTGCATAATTTAAACACCAGGCAGCAAAATCATCACTTTTAGTATCAAGTTCGGAAAAACTGATGGTACGTCCCATGCAGCTGAATGCCGGTAAGTCACTATACTTTAGAGAAAACTCGTCAAAAATTTTTACGACATTACTGTAACCATCGGGATCGATAGTGTCGTTAATTCCAAACGGATAATTTTTGTGAAAATGTGGGTCAGACATAAGTAGGGAATCCTTATTTTTTTTATTAATAAATTAATTACACATATTATAGCTTTTCTAGACATTTAATCTTTAAATTTTCATGATTGCCGGTATTTTCATGGCAAATCACAAA
>Ga0224506_10000481_pt1 | contig 33963 bp, 31 predicted proteins | sample SF_Jan12_sed_USG_2_FD_169108 | JGI IMG/M metagenome (GOLD analysis project Ga0224506, IMG submission 169108) | Sediment microbial communities from San Francisco Bay, California, United States - SF_Jan12_sed_USGS_8_1 | ecosystem: Environmental > Aquatic > Marine > Sediment | place: USA... | reverse complement strand
CAAATGGATTAGTCGACTCTTTTGCGCCGATTCCCGCAGACTCTTTTAGCATGGCTTTGATTGCACCTAGTTCATTATTCATTTCACGCTTTTTGGCCTGCAATGCCTGAACATAGCTTTCGAGCTCTTTTTCCTCGGCTGCAAAATTGCCAATTCGTGTTTCCAAAATAGGAATTTGAGCTTCAATATCTAGCTGCTGGGCAATCGCTGCTTCAGCTAGATCATCTCGTTTTTCATTTATAGATAATTCTATTTTCTGCGAAAGGTCTTGATGTTTGCTGTTTTCTTCAAGCAAACGTTGATTCGCGAGGTGCTTATTTGCGATGACTTTACCTAACTCGGCTTTGACATCATTAATCGCCTCGTCGACTTCACGAATTGCTTGCTGCATAACAATCTCTGGTGTTGCGTTTTCAACTGCATCAACCAGTGCATTGATACTGCCCGCAATAATACGACCGACACGGCTAGTTAGTTTCTCGCTCATAGTTCAACTCCTTCAGTTGTTTTTGTTTTATCAATTCAGCTAATTCTAAAATTGGTTTTATCCGCTGTTGCATAATGTTTTTGTTATAACAAGCCGCAGGTTCTGTGGTGCCTAGCTGCATGATCGATTCAAACAGACGGAAAATTCGCTCAATCAAACCGCTTTCAATGACTTGCATATCATGCAAAGTAAGTTTGTCTTGGGAATGAGTTGAGGCTAAAAGAAACGCCATGACATCCGGTAACCAGGTGCTTAATCTGAACAATAATTCTGAATGTTGATTTTGTTCGAGTTCGGCCTGGCGTAAGGTGTTGATAACGGGCAATAGCCATTCGTTAAGCATTTCCAAAGCGGCACGGTAGTCACCTAAACCTTCATTTTGTTTTTTTGCATCATTAATAATATGCCGCAGTTTATCACTGGGTGTATGTGCGCCAGGGATATTGAGTTGGCTAATAAATTCAATGTCCTCTTGGGAAATTCGGGTACTAATCGGTACCATGCGTTTGGACATTATTTCATTTCATCCTGTTTTAGTTTTAATGGTGATTTCAGTATAACAACATATGTATACATATGTAAACAAAAGCTCAATTAAAAAATAAGAATTAAAGACCCAGAAATACTGTAAGGAAATAAGAAGACTAATAAACCCAAGACCTGTCATATTTGTTTGGCAAAAAAATTAAAAGCATTGGTGGTGCGATGTAATAGGTGAAGTCAGATAATCCTCGATTTTGCAAGGATTTTTAATCAAGCGTGATCGTTAGTCGTGGTGGTAAGGTTTGATTGCACAATATAAACTATTCATTCACGAATCAATCCCCACTCCATGGCTTGTGTCTGATTCTCAAAAATTGCCATGGCAGTGGTCATGGGTTTGAAGCCTAGTTTTTCATAAAATGTTTGTTTGCCTGGGTAGGCGTAAAGAATGATTTTTTTATGGCCGCGGGAGCTTTCTACTAAGTGCTGTACAATCTTTTTACCCAAGCCGGCACCTTGATAATTCGGCAAAACAGCGATATCACAAATATAGGAACAGTCTACACCGTCGGCAAGAGCGCGGCCGACAGCAACTAATTTATTGTTGTCAAATACAAAGCATTTGAAAAGGCTATTGTTGAACGCTTGTTGCAAAGCATTGGGTTTTTTTTCACCTAGTGGCGCTTGACGATAGAGTTCGGACAATTCCTGCCAGTCAATATTGTCTAGTGAATATTGCCAGTGTAAATTCATAAATCCTCTTTGATGATTAACTAACGGCTAAATTCAGTCGGCTTTTCTAATTCGTAAATGGCTTCTGTTAAACTTTCCATGCGTTTTTCAAGAACCGCTTGGGCATCGAATAGGCCTCGATTATAAAAATAGGCACCTATTTCTTCACCAATAAAATCTAAAAAAAACTCAGCATCAAATTGACCAATTTTCTGATCCAGTTCTTCCTGGAAATACATTTGGATTTTTTTAACAATAATTTCTTTTTCGTTTTTATTGAATTTGATTTCGCTCAAATGCTGCCTCCTTTGATTGGGGGGATCGTCAAGGTAAATTACCCGTAAAATGACGATTATTTTGTTGAACTCTTTTTGCTAGATAGCAAGCGTTTGCTTCATGAATATAATCCCCGCCTTGACGGCGACACCAAGGCCAGTTACTTCCTCGCTAAGCATGGTTTCCAACAGTGGGCCATAAAGTCAGTGCTTTAGAAAAAAATGGATTCTTTTTTGTGGATTGTTAACATGCTTCACTGACACAGGCAGGAATGTGCGCAAATAATTTGCCATTGATTCGCTGCCGATTGCTGCCAAATCCGTGTGAAACGAAAATCGCTTTCATTGCTTTCACCAGCAAAGCTTCCCAGAATGCGCGCTTTAACTGTGACGATAATGACATCGCCCGCTACTTGAAATTGTTGTTCCGAAGTCTCAATGCGCTCAATTTTTAATAGACCCGATTGGTGAGCACCAAGATCATCTTGCTTGTGCATGATATGCCCTAAGTGATTAGTAAATATGAGATCGGGTGATAATAATTCATCAAGCAAAGCCACGTTGGAATCCAACATGGCCTGCTTTAATTGATTTTCTTTGTGATTAATTTGTTCTTGCAGATCCTGATGCATAATTGTCCCTCAAAAAATTAGTTATTGCCTGCGAGTGAGAATTGTTTGTTATAACTCGAGCGAATGACAAAATATAGTAATAAGCCAATAGGACCTAGCATAAAACAAAATGGCAAACACAGCCACATCCATCCGTGGGATATGTTTTGTTTTTGCGCATCTTGCACCATCCAGGCACCAATAAACAAATCAAAGGCCAAATAATGCAACCAACCGGCGAGCAATGCGTATGGATGTTGAAACAGACTGGCCACATTGCTTAAGCTTTGAAAATCGCCCTGTGCATCGGGCAGATAAACTATGACTAATAACGTATAAGCCAATGCAATGATCAAACTGACATAGCCCGGGATGATCAATCGCTGGGTAATAAACCATTTTGGCGCTAACAGTAGTAATAACCATGCAGGTAAAACCAAGGTGTTAAACAATTGAAATAAACTATCTGCACTAATCATGAGTGTTCCTTTCCTTGTTATTAAGCTTGTTTGTCCGAGAGAATATTTGAAGAGAGCTTGCCCAAACGGCTTCGATTTTGTTGTTTACTCCAATAGAGTCGAAGCACAACTAAATTAACAAGCAAGCCGATAACCATGGTTTCGACAAAGACCTCACGTCCTGATATTCCGGTGAAAAATATATAAGGGCTGAAAATGAAGCGCATGGTCACGGGTGTGAAACCTACGGCGACACTGACAAACATCCATTTTTTGTGTAAGTCAAAGCGTTTTTGTCGGGCATAAACAAACCCTTTATATAATGAAAAAAGAAATAGGACGCTAAAAGGCACAACAAAAATACTTTCTTTAATGCCCGCAAAAGGATAAACCAATCCTATATATAAACCAGCAAGCCCCATAACGAGTCCAAGCAGTACAAAACTACGGCCTAAATAACGATGCAGACGTGGTTTGGATTGGCGTAAACGCTTGGATAATTGGAACGGTATAATTAATAAGAACAATACTGCTGGAATGATATGCAAAAACTCGCTCATCGGGTGCGCATCATATTGTGGACGTTGCTCTAAAAACCATTCTTTGCCTGGCGGTGGATTAAATTCCATAACCACTTCTGTTGATGGCTGCGGCAAGTAATGTGAAGCAGCGGAAATCGCGCCTAGAATAATCAGAAATACAAAAGCCGAGTAGGCAATTTTTTTTAAATTGAGTTTAAACATCAGTGTCTCTCCTTTGCTTGAGTCAGTATCGTTATCGGCCGCTATGTTGGCAATGTAAACATAAATGTGAGCACTGTCAACATAAATGTTGTCATTGTTTACATTGACTGCTATTATTTAGCCAGGAGGTGTATATAAGTGCCTAAAAAATCAAAAGATTCTTACCATCACGGGGATTTGCGCCAGGCTCTGATTGATGCTGCTATCGTTTTATTGCGTGAACGAGGCATCAATGACCTGAGTTTGCGCGAAGTGGCTAAACGTGCGGGTGTGAGTCATACCGCACCCTATCGCCATTTCAATGATAAACATGCGTTGTTGTGCGCAATCGCTGCAGTTGGTTTTAAACGTTTGGCTGATGCGATGCAGCAATGCATCGCGCAAGATCCGCAAAATCCATTAAAACAACTTCAAGCGAGTGGTCTGGCTTATGTACGTTTGGCGGTGCAATATCCAGATATCACTCATTTAATGTTCGGTGGAGCCCTGGGTTATGAAAATTTACCCGCAGACTTAATCGAGGTTTCCGATGCAGCTTTTGGCGGATTATTGCAGATAATTGATAATGGTAAACAAGCGGGTTTATACCAAGACGAAGATACAATGAGCCTGGCTTTAGTGGTGTGGTCATCGGTGCATGGGTTATCCATGTTAATTAGCGCCGGAAAACTACAAGACCATGTCAAAAACCAAGACGATGTCGATTGCATGGCGGAATTAGTCACTCGATTTTTACTCTCAGGAATAAAAAGTGATAAGCTAGGCGCGCCTGAATAATTCTCCTGGGAAGGATACTATATGTTGCGCTTATTGGCGGCTGGATTACTCATACTACTTAGCACAACGCTTAATGCACAAAGTATTTTACATCACCAATTGAAAGTCGAACTCAATCCTGAGACAGGCGACATTCATGTTACAGATTTCATTACCTTACCCACCCAAATTGACGCTGCTGATATACAATTTTTATTAAACCAAAACCTGGAAATTACTCATAGCTCACTCAAACTCAAAAAAACGCAAAACAAAATAATTACATCGACCTTAGGCGCCGTCGCCAGTCAATATCGCTTGGAGGCAAAAGGTCAATCCGAACTAGAAATTAGCTATCACGGCCGGATTCAAAATCAATTGAGCGCAGCCAATGAAAACTATGCAAGAAACTTTGATGAAACCGCTGGCATCATTAGCGAGGAGGGTGTTTTTCTCGCGACGCAGAGTTTGTGGTTTCCATTGTTTGACGAGCAAATGCTGTCATTTGAACTTGAAGTTAAGTTGCCAAAGGATTGGCTCAGTATTAGCCAAGGTGAACGCAAACAAAGCCAGATTGTGAAATCTCAACGCATAGACATGTGGTCCATGCCAAAAGCACAAGATGATATTTATTTAATTGCGGGCCGTTTCAAACAATACGAACAAGTCGGGGAAGCGGTAAAAGCCATGGTATTTTTGCGCCAAGCTGATCCCGCTTTAGCACAAAAATATTTGGATACGACCGAAACTTACGTTGAATTATATGAACGTCTTATCGGTGAATATCCTTATGAAAAATTTGCCATGGTGGAAAACTTCTGGGAAACCGGCTATGGCATGCCGTCGTTCACTTTACTGGGTTCTCAAGTTATTCGTTTTCCTTTTATTTTGCATTCGTCCTATCCTCATGAGATTTTGCATAACTGGTGGGGCAATAGTGTGTTTGTGGATTATGAGCGAGGCAATTGGGCGGAAGGTTTAACAGCCTATTTGGCTGATCATTTAATTCAAGCGCAGAAAGGCCAAGGCATGATGTATCGCCGCGGTGTATTGCAAAAATACAGTGATTATGTGAATGATGGGAAAGATTTTGCACTCACGGATTTTCAAAGTCGTCATAGTTCTGCATCAGAAGCCGTGGGTTATGGTAAAACCCTGATGCTATTTCATATGTTACGTCTAAAAATTGGTGATGAACATTTTAGACAAGGACTGCGACAGCTTTATCGGGATTATCGGTTCAAGCAAGCGGGTTACGCCGATCTTCAGGCAGTGTTCAGCGAGGTATCCTCTCAAGGTTTAAGTCATTTCTTCCAACAATGGCAAACCCGCATAGGCGCACCGCAGTTAAAAATTGTTCGTGCTCAACAAAAAAATAATCAATTACATATTCAATTGCAGCAAACCCAAAATGAACCGGCGTACGAATTGGATATTCCATTGGCGATTAGTTTGTCGGGGCAAAAAACAGCCGAGCAAGTCGTTTTACATATGCAGCAAAAATCCCAATCCTTTGATGTGCTCATTGAAGGGCAAGCAAACCGCATTGATTTAGATCCCGAATTCGATGTTTTTCGTCGCTTGGCACCACAAGAAATTCCACCGGCCTTATCCCAAGGTTTTGGTTCAGCAAAAGTATTAATTGTATTGCCCAGCAGGGGTGACCGTGGTTTTAAACGCGCATATGAATCATTAGCACAGCAATGGCAACAGTCCCAAGCGGGTGCTTGGGAGATTGTTTGGGATAATCAAATCAAACAATTGCCCGATGATCGTGCCGTGTGGTTAATCGGTTGGCGCAATCAATTTCTCCCAGCATTTCAACAGCGTTTTGCCGATACGGATGTCAGTTGGCAAAAACAGTCGGTTACTATTGCGGGAAAAAACTGGAATGCGAATCAGCACGCCATTGTTTTAACCGCTCGCCATAAAAACAATCCGGCACAAACATTATTATGGCTAGGCAGTCATGATATTAATGCGATAGCAGGTCTAGCACGCAAGTTACCTCATTATCGTAAATACAGTTATCTGGCATTTACCGGTGATGCACCCGATAATGTGTTAAAAGGTCAGTGGCAAGTGTTGTTATCGCCTATGTCGCAGGTTTTTGATGCAACTCAGGCAATACCGGCACAAATGCAAAAACGTGAACCTTTAATTCAAGCCGCAGAACATTTTTCCAAAAAACGCATGATGGGTGATATTCGTTTTCTTGCGAGTGAACAACTAAAAGGCCGTGGCATTGGTACAAAGGCGCTGGATCGCGCTGCGAATTATATCGTAGAACAATTCAAATTAAGTGGCTTACGGCCCGCTTGGAATAATCAGTATCGCCAAACGTGGACTGCCGATTTGGGCGCAGACAAGGGCAAAACGAACTTGAGCAATGTGCTGGCAATGGTGCCGGGTACTAATCCTAAATATAAAGACCAAGTGGTTATTGTTAGTGCGCACTATGATCATTTAGGTTTAGGTTGGCCGGATGTGCATAAAGGGGACGAAGGTAAAATTCACTATGGCGCAGATGATAATGCTAGCGGCGTTGCGGTCATGCTGGAGTTTGCACGTTATGTTAAGGATACCTGGAAACCTGAACGAAGTATTTTGTTTGTAGCATTTAGCGCTGAAGAAGCGAATCGTTTGGGTTCTGAATATTTTGTGCAACATGCAGGATATCAACCGGAGCAAATTATAGGGGTGGTGAACCTGGATACGGTAGGACGTCTGGGTGCTAAGCCATTGCAAGTGTTTGGTATTGATTCGGCCAGTGAGTGGGTGCATATTTTTCGTGGCATTGGTTTTGTCACCGGCATAAAAATAAACCCTATACGTGAAGATATTGGTAGTAGCGATCAAACCTCGTTTATTAATCGTGGAATTGCCGCAGTGCAATTATTTTCCGGTGCTCATGAAGATTTTCATCGTCCGAGTGACACGATTGAAAAAATCGATGCAGAAGGTTTGGTGAAAGTTGCAGAAGTGTTACTTCAAGCGGTGGATTATCTGGCTTCACGCGAAACACTAATGACCTTGCCGGGGCAACAACCATCAAGTGCGTCCAAATCCAGCTCAGGACGGAAAGTCAGTGTAGGTACTATCCCGGATTTTAGTTTTGTGGGTGAAGGCGTGCGAATTCAGGACATTATTGCCGGATCACCAGCAGAGAAGGTGGGTTTAGCTGAGGCTGATGTTTTAGTCAAACTTAATCAGAATGTAATTAAAAATCTGCGCGATTATGCCCAAGCCTTACGTCAGCTACAGCCGGGTGAAACGATTACACTGGTTTATTTACGTAAAGGCAAACAACATCAAGTCAAATTGAAAGTTGAAGCACGTTAGTCTGCTTCGTTGTCAACATGGTTTCACTTCCATCTAAGATCTGATTACGCTATGCAATCTCCTGTTTGCTCAAACATTGGATTAAACATATTTTGATTCGTGAAAAACAGTAAAAGCAATGACTACCTTTTAGCCTATATTGTTTTTGCACGAATCCTATTTCTGATGCAAAATCAGATAATCAGATAATCGTGTAATGAAAAAATCAATGAGGGCGTAAAATGGGTCCCAGGCAATTAATGCCGTTATATATAGGTAAAACGCCACACCGTTAAAACCAACAAACCAGATGGTGCCAAGCAAATGAGTGTAAGCAATAAATAATAAAAAACTAGCTAACACGGGACGTGAGGCCCGTTCTAAAGGACCTACTGCAAGATGTCGTAAGCGTTCCATAGTTCAACCTCGCACTTATCTTATATATATAAGGCTAGGAGCAATGCTTATGCCAGTGGTTTTAAGTTGCGGAAGCTATTGTTTTGCAATTACTGTTAACGCCGAATTGAGCACGGTGGCAGAAATTCGGCGTCGATTTTTAATTGCTGAATGAGGATGTTGTTAGCGAGTGGGTAAAATTGCTTTTAATTGTTGGTGTGCGTACCGCACCACGCGTTCCGTGGTTTCCCAATCAATACAAGCGTCAGTAACCGAAACACCGTATTTCAGTTGTGATAAATCAGCCGGAATGTTTTGGTTGCCCCAGTGCAGATTGCTTTCCAGCATCATGGCAATAATGGATTTATTTCCATTTTTGATTTGTTCAATGCAATTATTGACCACTTCTTCCTGACGGGCCGGGTCTTTGTGTGAATTTCCATGACTACAATCCACGGTTAAATTCACTGGGGAATCGGATTTAATGAGTTCCTGTTCGCATCGAGCAATGTTTTCTGCATCATAATTGGGTTGACCGCCACCGCCACGCAAAACTACATGTCCGTAACGATTGCCTGCCGTATGAAAAACAGCACATTGGCCGTTTTGATTAATACCTAAGAAATGGTGACTGCGTGCGGCTGAATGAAGCGCATTAATCGCCACACTCAAACTGCCATCGGTGCCATTCTTAAATCCGACAGGTGTTGATAAGCCACTGGCCATTTCACGATGGGTTTGTGATTCAGTAGTGCGTGCGCCTATGGCGGTCCAGGTAATCAGGTCTTGAATGTATTGCGGCGAAATAGGATCGAGCGCTTCGGTAGCACAGGGTAAATCCATCTCATTCAGCTGCAATAAAAGTTTGCGAGCAATGTTCAAACCCTTTTCAATGTGAAAAGAATCATCCATGTAGGGGTCGTTGATCAAACCCTTCCAGCCAACGGTAGTGCGTGGCTTTTCAAAATAAACACGCATTACTAGATACAAGGTGTCTTGTACTTCATTCGCGAGTTTTTTTAAGCGTTGTGCATAATCTAGAGCGGCATCAGTGTCGTGGATTGAGCACGGCCCAATGACCATGAATAGACGATGATCATTACGATCAAGAATATTCTGTAACACCTGACGACCTTTTAAAACCGTCTGTTCAGCTTTATCACTACGCGGATAAGCACTCTTTACGGCCTCGGGTGTGGGCAGTAAAGTTTGTGATAACACATTGATGTTACTTACTTGTTCTTCAGTCATGCTAAGATTGCCTGTAGTTTCCAGGATTGCACAGGGCTGTGAATTATAGTGTTTTTAAACTGAGAGCGCGAGTGAAAATAGGGCTTAAAAAGCCTGTCAGGCGTGATTCTTGCCCTGGCACTAGCGGTTTAGCTGGGAATTTCCTTAAAAAGTAACAGAAACTGCGTATGATGGCGTTTAAATGTTTAAGACCGCATCTAAGCTACTGGAAAACCATGTAAAAACGGTCTAAGGTTTTAGGCATTAAAGCCGACTTGAACACAGTAATGCCGAACCCGCTATATATAGTATAGGAAACGCAGGTTACAAGCGGCGAACAGGGAAAGGTCTGAACATCAGACAGACGATATTGGCGGTAAACAGGAGACTAGCCTTATGAAACGATTGAAATTGGTATGTGGTTTTTTATTAGCATTAACAACCGGCCCCACCTGGGCGCTAGGCTTTGGTGATTTAGCGCAAGCTGAAGCGCAAAAAGGCTTTGATGGTTTCGCTGCGGATTTCGCAAATGCATTGCAATATCGGGCTGTCGCACCTGCTGAACCTTTAGGTTTATTAGGCATCGATATTGGTGCAGAAGTGACGGTCGCACAAGTATTAAACGTAGCTGACTATGCTGCTGTTGTCGGTGGCGTAACCGATAAATTGAAATTCACGTTGATCCCTCGTTTGCATGTTCACAAAGGTTTGCCTTTTGGTTTGGATGTGGGTGCCATGTATATGAAAATTCCCAAAGTGGATTTTGGCTATTGGGGTGGAGAAATTCGTTATAGTTTTATCAGTGGCAACCTAGCTATTCCAGCAGTTGCCGTGCGCGGTACCTATTCAACTATCATGGGATTTGATGCGGCGGATTTATCAACCATGGGGCTTGAGTTGACTGTCTCAAAAGGCTTCTTGATGTTAACACCTTATGCTGGCGCTGGTATGGTTAAATCCAATGCAAGTACCACAGCGAAAATTCCTGTATTGAATACAGCATTCAAAGACTATAGTGAAACCGTTACAAAATGGTTTGTTGGTTTTAATTTCAATATGGGTTTATTGAATTTCGCTGGCGAAATGGACCAAACAGGTGAATATCGGAATTACAGCGCGAAGCTTGGTTTCCGTTTCTAATTTATTATCCAAGTATTGTTAACAGCCCCACTAAAATAGTGGGGCTTTTTTGTGCAATCAAGCTAAATATAGGTTGATTTAAGCTTGAGACCAGCATTTTTTAAGGAAAGAATAAACAAACTCGACTATGATACACCGGATTCCTAAAAAAAAGACCCATTTTTCAGGTGATGTTCAATTTATTGCTTCCAATATTCTTGCTGCTTATGTCCTGCAGTTTCATTGCATCGGCATCGACGATGCTTGGTGTGCCTGGACAAATCATTGTCAAATACAAGCCAGGTTATAACGCCAAGCAAAAATCCTCATTACAAAAAATTAAACAAGCACAAGTTAAAGCACGATTTAAACAATTTGATTTGGAATTATGGCAGTTGAAGCCAAATCAATCGGTGGCCGCCGTATTAAATGAACTGAAAAACAATCCAGCCATCGCACTTGCCGAGCCTAATTATCGTCGTTACCCCTATCGTTTACCCATCGATCCAGAATTTATTGTGCAACAACAAGAAGACTTTGTCCGACTGCAGTTAGACCAAGCTTGGGAATTAAGTACGGGTTCGCGAAATGTACGTGTTGCGATCATTGATGATGCTATAGATATTGATCATCCCGACTTAAAAAATAATATCAATGCTAATTTGGCGAAAAATTTTGTTAAGGATGATCAAGCTCAGAATAATCCACGTCCAGGGATTTGTTTTGATCCAATCACAGGGCAGGTGGATAGGAACTACCCTGAAGAACACGGAACTGCGGTTGCGGGTGTCTTGGGTGCGCAAGGCAATAACGGAATTGGCTTAACTGGTGTTGCCTGGGAAGTTGATATTGTGCCGATTCGAATTGGTTGCGCCTATAGTGTTGCGGCAGAGTTGGCAGCATTTGAATACGCAGTGGAACAGCAAGTCCATATCATTAATACCAGCTATGGTGGTCCTTACTATTCAGAAGCAGAGCGCCAAGCGATTTTCCGTTTACAGCAACAAAATATCTTATTAGTGGCTGCTGCTGGAAATTTTGCTGTTAATAATGATCGCTTACCAGACTATCCATCTAGCATCGATTTGCCGAATATAATTTCAGTCGCAGCAGCGAATTGGAACGGACAATTACTTAGTTGGAGTCAATATGGACAAACCAGTGTTGACATCGCTGCGCCTGGGGAATTTATTGCCACCACTTTAATCAATGGCAAATATACACAAGTATCGAGCCTAGTCGAGTCACTTTCAGGCACCTCGTTTTCAGCGCCTTTTGTTTCAGGTGTCGCTGCACTTCTGAAAAGTTATCAGCCGAATGCGAGTTTTTACGACCTAAAGGCGGCTATGATGGCAAGTGTGGACCCAATTAAACAAATGATCGGTCCACCGTATATGGATATTCAAGCACGTTTGGTGAGTGACGGCTTCATTAATCCAAGAGCGGCTTTACAGAAAATAAGAAATCCTGAACCCTTGATCGTGATTAAAGACATTCAAATCGATGACACGGGCGCTTCTGGTAATCGCAATCAAATATTGGATCATGGCGAGAAAGTTCGACTGAATTTACTCATGCAAAACCTCTGGGCCGATGCTAGTTCAGTATTGTTTGAATTGAAATCCCTATCAGACTACATACAAGTCACAGGGGAACGTAAATCCATTAGTATTTTTCCCGGTCGTGCAGGTGAGCAGGTGGTGTCTTTTTGGTTGGATGCGCAATTGGAGTCGATTTACCAACGGCATTTATTTCAGCTCGATATGAGTATTGCAGGCCAAAGCCAAACACGCTTTTTTGAATTAGAGACAGGTTCGCTTGAACTCGATCAAAGCGTTTTTGATAGCATTCAAAACCAGGGACTGGATCACAATCAAATCCAATATTACCACATTGATGTAGCATCACCAGGCACACTAGTATTTGAGTTATATACACCTGATGCAAATATTGGGGGGCAGCATTTGGACTTATTAGTCAGGCACGGCGGATACCCAGAATTTAATTTTGAATATTATGCAGAACCCGATGCCAAGCTTAACTTAGGTATTGGGCGTGATACCTATGTCAGTGCTGGATTAGGGCTAACTGAAACGATCCGTATTCCGGGTGCAACGAAGGGCACTTATTATATTGCGGTTGTAGCGCCTCATGGCAGTGGTCAAACCAATCATGATTTTGAGTTACTCGTGACACGCCCTAAATTACAACGCACATTCACTGGAGGCTGTGCACTTGGCAATGGCAGTACTACAGATCCAATGTTATATATACTTATCGTAATTGCTCTCGCTGGTCTGTATAGCCGTAGACAATCCTCAGCATCGTAATTCGTCCTTAGCAAGTCATTTCTTCCCACTACATGCGTTTGCCACATGAAAAAGCACAGCTTTCTTCCCTGATCGCTCATGATTTGATTAATACCCTATTATAAATGAGCACCATTAACATTTTTGACTTATCGCTTGAGCGCGTAAAGAAATTAATGACATTTGGGTCAACAAACCAATTGTTATCACCCAATGAGCCTTTGGTTCGAGCATTCAGATGTATTTGTGAAAACCTCGTTCTGATTTAGTACTGACGATTTTGAGTTCGATGCTAGCGCACCAAACAACGCTTTTATTCTGATGTTGATAAACAATGTCGGTCTTATTCACGTTTGAGAAGAAAATAATTGCCAGTGTAAGCGCATGGAGAGAAGCGATAGGATTATTTTAAGCATGTTAAATAAGTACGGCTAATGCAAGGCCTTACAAATGACAAACATGTGTCTTATTTTCTCTTTATCCTCTTAATGAGCATCGAGATTCCAATATTGGCAGTTGAGCGGGATCGAAACTGTGTTAACTCGTCATATTTTTTGTCATTAAGAGTAGGATTTGATGTTGAGGGACCTCTATATGATGTCTTTTCCTTCGTTTTAACAAATGCGCAGATAATTTTTGGGATTTTGTAACTTGGATTTTACGTTTTAAGCAAGAATTTTCTGTTGAGAAGGGGCGATTGAGATTTGTTTTCGTCAAAAAAGACGCTTTGAATGAGTTTGGCGAAAAAAATTCGGAGGAACTGACCTCGAAAGAACAAACTGAGCATGTTATTGGGTAACTTTTTTTGGTAGTCGAATGTATTTTACCTCGTAATTGAAAAAATTTAGGGTGTGATTTTCAAAAAACGAATGAAAAATTCGAAAGTGCATGTTCAATTTTCATAAATTTTGAATTTTTTTTGCCTCAAAAGAGAAAAAAATACATTTTTTTTTGAATTCGGAAGAAAATTTGCAAAAAAAGTCTAAAATACTTTAAAGTAATGAAAATTTTTACCGAAGAAGTTTGCATAGTAAGTATTTTTTTGTGATCATACGAACTATCGTTTGGGGACCCTAGCAAGGAGTAATTAAATATGGCAAAGAAGAAGGCAACCAAGAAGAAGGCAGCTACCAAGAAAAAGGCAGCTACCAAAAAAGTGGCTACTAAGAAAAAGGTAGCAACTAAGAAGGTAGCAACTAAGAAGGTAGCTACCAAAAAAGCAGCGACGACCAAGAAAAAGGCCGCCGCTACTAAGAAGAAGGCAGCAGCCGCAGCGAAGAAAAAAGCTGCAGCCGCTAAGAAAAAGGCCATGATGGCCAAGAAGAAAGCCGCCGCAGCGAAGAAACGCGCCGCAGCAGCTAAGAAGAAGGAAGCCGCTGCTAAGCGTAAAGAAGCAGCAGCAGTAAAAGCACTTGCGAAAAAGAAAACAGCCGCTAAGAAAAAAGCCTTAGCAGCTGCTGAAGCGAAGTTTGAACGTGATTGGGCTAAGAAAACTAAGCCTAAGAAGAAAAAAGCTTCTGCTAAACGCAAAAGTGCTAAAAAAAAGCCTAAAACGGCTACTCGTGTAAAGAAGGAGTCGGCACCGGCTAAACCAAGTGTACCTAGTGCACCAGTTGAATCGAGTACCCCTTCTGAAAGTACACCAAGTAGTAGTACCCCATCAATTTTCGGCGGGTTTTCTCGCTAGAATTGATTTGCTTGGACGGGTAGCCGATAAAAATCGGCTAAGAAAGGCCGCAGTTGTTAAAACTGCGGCCTTTTTAATTGAGTAAGCTGAAAAAAAATAAAATGAATGTCTTATTCAACTAAATAAATGACAAAATGGCTCGACTTTGACACGTTCACCGACTTCAATATTCCCTGATTCTAACGGTAGTACAATAAAACAATTCGCCAGACTCATCGACGTGAGCATGTGGGAACCCTGTTGCCCAGTTGTTTTAACCACGGTTTCTCCGGTTTCATTTACAAATAAAATTCCGCGCTGATAATCTACCCGACCCGGTCGTTTTTTCAGTGTGCTGACAGTCGTCACCTGTAGAAATTGTGATTCTGTTTGTGTGCGACCAGTCAATTTTGCGATTGCCGGTTTTACAAAATGCAGAAACGTAACCATGGCGGACACTGGATTACCGGGTAAACCAAAAAAGAAACTGTTTTTAAGTTGCCCAAAAGCCAGTGGTCGACCAGGTTTCATTGAAATCTTCCAAAAACCAACCTCGCCTAGTTTATCCAAGGTTTGTTTAACAAAATCCGCTTCTCCAACAGACACACCACCACTGGTAATGATTAGGTCTGCTTGATTAATGGCATTTTCAAATGCCGTTTCGATAGCTTGTTTATCATCTGGGATGATGCCAAGGTTAATCGCCGATATAGCGGGTGAAAGCAGTAATGCACTCAGTGTGTAACGGTTGCTATCATAGATTTCACCTGTGCTTAGGGGTTCGCCCAAGGACTTGAGTTCATCACCGGTGGAGAAAAAAGCGACTCGTACTTTAGGTTTGACATCAACACTCGCGATACCTAAAGAGGCGCACAAACCGACATCAGCAGCGGTAAGACAATGTCCACTGTTTAAAACCGGACTATTGATCTCAATTTCTTCACCAGCGTATCGAACGTTTTGCCCACTTTGGTGTGAGTCATCAATTTTGATCTGATTATTTTCAAGTGTTACGTGCTCCTGCATGACAACACTATCACAATGATCAGGTAGTTTAGCGCCTGTCATAATACGAACACACTCACCCGCTTGTACTTCACCTTCAAAAACATGCCCAGCAAATACTTTGCCTACGATTTGTAGTTGAGTGGGACTGTTTTTGCGCAGGTCGCTGCCACGAAATGCATAACCGTCCATAGCGGAGTTGGTGAATGCAGGGATTTGCATCGGTGACAAAATGGGTTCTGCCAGTACTCGGCCTACGGCCTCACTAATGCTGATAGACTCGCTGCCTTGAATTGCAGTAATGCGACTTTGAATTGATTCTAAGGCTGCGTCAACGGAGAGTGAATTCGGATCAAATTCACTATGGCAATTGGCTTGTTGATTCATGGTGTCCTCGTTTGTTGCTCGTACCACTGGATAATAAATTGAAGAATAGATGTCACGTCATTTATATCAAACCTGGGAATAGTTATGTTTGCCACGGTTTCATCACTAATCAGCGCAATTTGTTGTTCTAGGTCAGTTAAAATAGGTTTGTTGTTCGCTTGGCGATGCACCACAATCTTATCTATAGGTTCATGTTTAAAGCCCTCAACCAATAATAAATCGAATGAGTTTCGTTTGAAGTGCTGTAATAATTCTGATAGATCGGGTTCCTCTGTATTCTTTTCGTGTTCATGTAATAAAACCGAACGTGAATGTGAGGCTAACATCACCTGTGCAACCCCTGCCTGTCTAAAACGAAAGCTGTCTTTTCCCGGTTGATCCAAGTCCACCGTGTGATGGGTGTGTTTGATGACAGCTAGGCGCAAACCATATCGTTGCAAACCAGGTATAAGTTTTTCAATCAGAGTGGTTTTACCGGAACCGCTGCGGCCAACAAAACCGAGTAAAGGGTATTTATGAAGATGCATGTTTGTTTATAGTGTTGTTTTGAGCTTTATCCAGTTGTTCGGGGGTATTGATATTATAGAATGCTTCTGCCTGGTCACTGAAATCGACTTGAATAGCGGCTTGCGACAGCACCCATTCAATTGCTCGGCGTTGACCACTGGCTAAATACGCTTTTAATTCTGGAACACAAGCGCGATGGAACAAGCTAAACAGTGGTTGAATGCGTTGACCATCATGCACACAAGCCCAGTGTTTGTCTGATTGCTCAAGCGCTTGATGCAATCGACTATACAAATCGATGGGAATGTTGGGGCTATCGCAAGTTACACAAATAATTTCTTCGCTTTGGATTTCGCTTGCACAGCTTAAGAGACCCGCGAGTGGGCCATTCATTTGTTGATCAAGATCGCTAATCACCGGTAGTCCAAATTGCGCATATTGCTGCAAATCATGGTTGGCACTAATAACAATTTGCCCACATTGGGCTGTGATGCGGTCAATTACATGTTGAATCAGGGGGTGACCGTCAAGCTGTACAAAACTTTTATTTACTCCACCCATGCGGCGGGAACGACCACCGGCAAGAATTATAGCTGTCACTGTGTTCTGATGCATTGGCAAATTAATATGTGGTGCCAGAGGTGTTGTTTTTCCAGGCCTGGAGTAGGTCTAAACATTCATCGCGCATAAAATCAGTGTTAATTTTCACATTGCTCTTGCCTTCCGAGCGCATGGTTTCATTGGATATTTCAAGTTCTTTAAACCCCAACGCCTTGACGTCAGCTATGCGGGTACCAAAAATAATTCGGTTAATGCCGGCCCAATGAATTGCACTAAAACACATGGGACAAGGTTCAGTTGTAGAATATATTTCACAGCCATCTAGCTCGTGGGTGCCTAATTTAACACAGGCTTCACGAATTGCATTGACCTCGGCGTGGCATGTGGGGTCATTGTTTTCTAATACGGTGTTATGACCCATTGCGATGATTTGATCATCTTTGACAATACACGCGCCAAAAGGCCCACCATGTTCTAATGTGAGGCGGGATTTAACGTGGTCTATTGCTGCTTGCATGTGTTGCTGTTGTTTGGATGAAGTCATTAGGTTCATGGCCTTTTGAATTTGTCATATTTTTATCATGCTTAGGCTGGTCAAGCAATGTTTAGCCCAGGAACAAAACCCTTCATGCTATGATTTTAAAAACTCAATATTCATAATATGGCAAGATCGAACCATGCAGCAATTGATTTCAGTTTTAAAACGCATCGATGGCAAGGGATATAAGGCGTATAAAGATATCCAGGGAATTTATACTTTTGATGGATTTAAATTGCGCGTTGATCACGTTCAGGGTGATCCTTTTGCCGCACCTAGCCGAATTGCAGTCATTATTAAGACCGATGAGAGCGGTTTTGAGCCAGCCTGGTATGCAAATCCGAGTCGACGCATTGCACTTGAAGATTTTCTCTTGCGCGTGTTTCTACGCCATTGTGGCACCCAGCGGGCGGGTAGTTGTGGCAGTGGAAAAAGCGGCTTATTAACGGCGGCTGCCGTGGGCCAACAAATACTCCAACGTAATGCGGTGATCTTGAATTCAGAGACTCTGGAATTGCGTTGTTTGGTTGGTTTACCCGCTAATGGTCGACGAATCCTGGCACAGCCAGCCCAAAAACTCTTATGTGAAATTTTGCCGCGAATCGTGCAACAGAGTTTGTTTGCGTCATCCTTGGATATTTCAAGCCTACTTCAACAAGTGAAAAGTGTTGAGGATCAGGATGTTTTGCGCAATCAATTGGCGAGTCAAAAACTGCTTTCTTTTATTGCTGATGGCAGTTCTTTAGCCCGATTGACTGGGGTGAATGATCAACCGTTACCAGGTGCAGTGAAATTTATCAGTCCTGAATCTTTGCGCTGCGAGTTTGACTTGCCGAATCGAGGTAAAGTGAGCGGCATGGGATTAGCCGAAGGGGTTAACTTAATTGTCGGTGGCGGCTTTCATGGTAAAAGTACCTTGTTACATGCAATCGAGCGTGGCATTTACAATCATATTCCCGGTGATGGCCGGGAACTCGTGGTAACCCGCACCGATGCAGTAAAAGTTCGTGCTGAAGATGGACGTGCCGTGAATGCCTTGGATATAAGTTATTTTATCAATAATCTGCCAATGCAACGCGATACTCGAAAATTTTCCACGGCGAATGCTAGTGGCAGCACCTCACAAGCAGCATCTATTCTCGAAGCACTTGCCTGTGGTAGTCGTTTGTTGTTAATGGATGAAGATACCTCGGCGACCAATTTTATGATTCGTGATGCCCGTATGCAGGCTCTCGTTGCTGCGGATAAAGAACCAATTACACCGTTTCTGGCCAGTGTGCGAGATTGTTTTGATAAACAAGGCATTTCCAGTATTTTGGTCATGGGAGGCAGCGGTGATTATTTTTCTGTGAGCGATACCGTCATTATGTTGGATAATTACCGAGTCATTGACGTTAGCGAGCGTGCTAAATCACTGGCGAGTGAATTAACCATACAAAATAACCAAGCCGCATTGAATTTATCAGCTCGCCAACCACAAAGTGATGTTTTGCAGGGGCGTCGAGGAACACGCGAGTTTAAATTTGATATCTATGGTGTGCATGAGTTGATTTATGGTGATTCAACAATAGATTTAAGCGGTTTGCAGCAACTAGTGGATCGTGCTCAGGTGGAGACAATTGCCTGGGTTATGCGTCACTATGAAAAGTCATTCATGAATAATTCGGCAGATTTGTTGACGAATGTGCAAATCATTTTAGACAGAATGCAAACCGAGGGATTTGATTGTTTGCCTGATTATACGCTGGGGAGTCTGGCCGAGGTGCGTGCATTCGACATTTGCGCGACAATTAATCGTATTCGTGAGGGCCAGTGGCGGCAACTTTAGTTTAAGTCTACATGCGCGGCACGGCGTCCACGTTCCACATTCACAAACATGAGTAAAATAATTCCCAGTAGAAAAAATACGGCCGTCGACAAAATTGCACTACGGTGATCGCCTTGAGTTAAATAGGTGGTTAAGCCGTAAACCATGGGGCCAATAATCGCAGATAGTTTAGTGGCGAGTCCCCATAAACCGAAAAATTCACCACTACGCTCGGGCGGGGAGAATTGTCCGACCAAGGCACGTCCTGCACTTTGACTTGCGCCCATAGCAACGCCCACAAGATTAGCCACCACCCAAAACCAAAACCGTTGTTCAGTATAATGCGCTAAAACAGCCGCACACAACCAAATGAACAACGTAAACATCAAGGTTGGTTTTGATCCCCAGCGGTCCTGTAACCATCCGAAACAAAACGCGCCTGCCGCCGCCGTGATGTTTACCACTAAAATTAATTTTATCGAATCCTCGGTGGTGAAGCCCATGACTTCCTGGGCGTATACACTGGCCAGGACAATCACAGTATAAACCCCGCATTGGTAAACAGTTAAGGTGATTAAAAAAGTAAACATGTCGCGATACAGCGGTAGATGCGTGAGTGTCAGGCGTAATCGTTGATAACCAATTTGCAGATAATTCAATTCACCTTTATGTTGGGCATGAGCACGTTCTTTTAACCATAAAAATGTGGGCAGGCTGGCTAGAAAAAAAATGGCAGCCACAACTAACATGGTTTGGGGCACATAGACCTCAGCGCTTAGGCCAGCGGCTTTGGCCGAGGTAACTATGTAGAGACATACACCAAGTGTCAACATGCCACCAAGGTAACCCAGAGTCCAACCATAGGCGGAAATCCGCCCCATTTTTTCCGGTGGACATATTTCTGGTAAAAACGCTGAAATCAAATTTTCACTAGTGAAAAACATGAGACTGGATAAAATAATTAATATCATGGCGAGGACAATTTCGCCGGGGCCACATAAGGCGAGTAAAGCGGTAAACACTACACAGCCCAAGGTACTAATCAATAAGAAACGTTTTTTTAAGGCGCTGTGATCGGCGATTGCACCAATGACGGGGGCACTTAGAAAAACAATGCCGTTAGCGATGGCAATGGCGAGTGTCCACAATAAGGTAGCCTGCCCATTATCACCACTTCCATTGGCGATCACGCCAACAAAATAGGCATTAAAAATAGCCGTGAGGACCACTGTGGTGTAGCCGGAATTAGCAAAGTCATACATGGCCCAAGAAAATAATTCTTTTTTACTCGCGCTTGTTGTTATGACTTGTGATTTCATAAATCAGAGTTTACTTTAATCATTGGCATTATTCTAAATCTAATTCTGAAAAAGCCCTAAAAATCTTATGGTCTCTTAAGCAAGGGTAAATCCATCGCCTTTACAATTCCTGACCATAAGATTCTAGGTATTGGAGTTTAACTATGCGAACTAGCCGTCTAACTAATTCTGATTTACGAACGACAATTTTGCTTTTTGCTTTAATGTTTCTATTTATTGTTTTCACTGGGCAATCACATGCAGCCATGTCGAGCCAAAAAGAAAGTTTACCTCAATTAGTAGATGAAACTACGACTGGGGCGCAATCAGGTGATGCTCGTGCACAATATTTGTTAGCACGAAAATACCGCGACGGTGAGGGTGTGATTCGTAATTATAATCGTGCAATTACTTGGTATGAAAAATCAGCGCAGCAAGAATTTGGACCTGCACAAATCGATTTAGGTTATTTATATGCCAACGGCCAAGGCGTGGAAGTGGATTATGAACTTGCGGCGTATTGGTTTCAAAAAGCGGCAGACCAAGGTTTTGCTACCGCACAATTCAACTTGGGCAATATGTATCGTGGTGGCCAAGGCGTGAAAAAAGATGATAAACAAGCAGCGAAATGGTATGAGCTTGCGGCACAAGACGGTTTTGTGAATGCCCAATACAATCTTGCATTAATGTATCACTATGGTATGGGCGTAGAAAAAAGTCTAGAAAAAGAAATCTATTGGTACCAACAAGCTGCTAATTTAGGTTTGGCCCGTGCACAATTCTTTTTAGCTTCGGCTTACGAAGAAGGTCGTGGCGTGAAAAAAGATTTAGTCGCGGCTTATCGCTGGTATGAAAAGGCTTCAAAAAATGGTGACGCCGATGCCTATAATAATTTGGTGTTATTACGTACGCAAATGTCACAAGATGAAATAAAAACTGCTGAAAACCAAATCAGTCATGATAACGGTTTAGTCAGTCAATAACGTTCCCTATAAAAACGATAAAGAAATAATAATAAAGAAACTAACGCTCATACCCGCTAAGGGCATGGGCGTTTTTGTTTTGCTAACAAAAACCATCCATGGACAACGGGGCATGCAGATTATTCTGCAAAGCCAAGGAGAACACGATGGACAAGCTGAGCACCCTGGGATGGGTATTTTTATTATTGCCAACACTGGCAACCGCCACTAGCCTTCAAGTGAATCAATCTGAATTACAATGTGATGACCGCCAAGGTCCGATTTATTGCAGTCTGAGTGCGGCTATTGATGCGTCAAACCCTGGCGACGACATTCATTTAAGCCCTGGGGTTTATGCTGGTGTGTTGGAGTTGAATCATGATTTGCAGATTCATGCTGAATCGGCAGAGCACACCATTATCGACGGACAGGGCTTCGGCCCAGTGCTTAGAGTGGCAAAAAGTGCCAAGGTATCATTAAGCCATTTATCGATTATCAATGGGGTGGCGAATGTCGGTGCGGGAATATTTAATCATGGTCAATTGAACTTGCAACAAGTGGTGGTGCGCGATAATACAGCGAATCATCGTGGTGGCGGAATTTATAATGGTGGCCATGGGCAGGTTAATTTGCAAATTCAGCATAGTCGTATCGAAAATAATGTTTCCCTCGGCGATGACGGTTTTAATATTCGTTATGGTGGCGGTGGAATTTATAATAGTGCACAACTGCGGATTGAAGATAGCTTGATACAGGGTAACCGTGCGTTTGAAAATGGTGGCGGTTTATTTACTAATACCCGTTTGCTTGACAAACAATCCCAGGTAACCCTTAAGCGTGTCATTATTCGTCAAAATGAAGCGGATTACGGTGGCGGTATTAATACCCATGGTGGCATCGAAATTACGGATAGTCGAATTGTGCAAAATCGTGCGGCACAACAAGCGCGTTCTGCGGGTGGCGGAATATTCGCGCATCATAGTGCCGCATTAGATGTGATTAATTCCACTATTGCACAAAACCATGCAAATGCTTACGGCGGTGGAATTCGTTATTACGGCATTAACGAAGCTTTTTTACAAAACGTCACCGTGGTAGATAATAGTGTCGATGAAAATGGTTACGGTGCTGGTTTGTTTGTATTAAAGCAATCGTCTGCTTTTCATATTGGTCATTCTATAGTCGCGGATAATCATGATAGCAAATCACGACTCGCTGATTGCCGTGGACCGTTATCGTCATACGGCTTTAATATGATTAATCAAGTAAAACTATGCGATTTTCAGCAACAGTATGGCGATATTATTGGCTCGGAAGCACAGCCTGTGCAAGCAGGTTTAGTCGCCCAATTAGATGCTGAGGGGCAATTACTCGCTTATAAGCCAAGTGGCCAAAGTCAAGTGATTGATGCGGGTGATCGCGCAGGTTGTTTATCGCATTCAGGTGAAATTTTAAAACGGGATCAACTAGGCGCCGCCCGTATCCTTGATGGCAATCTAGACGGCGCTGCAGTTTGTGACATTGGTGCAGTTGAATTTGCCCAATAGTTTGAATCTATGCGTTTAAAGGCATACCGCGCGCCATGACTTGTTTCTTGGCTTCATGCGCGGTTTCTGCCATTAACAACTCGTGTTCCCAAAAATACTTGTCATTATTATCGATGCTGGGTTGAACCAAGTTTTTCACATCATCGCGTGCAAAAATCCGCACGGTTCGGGTTTCTTCAATATTCGGTGTTAAGTCAGGCCAAACACCGTGAAATAAATCCGCATAGCGCGTAACTTCCCATTCATCAACTAAGTGATATGCTGAACTGAGTTTCTCACCAAAACCATCATCAATTCCCGTCTGGCGTAGTTGAGTGTCTTCGCTACGATGGTGCGTAAAAATGAACACCACCAATTTTGGTTGGACGTTTAAAATGCTATCACTTAAGTCCATACCTTCAGGTGTCCATGTGGCTAATAACAAATCGATGTCTTGCTGTTGTTCCAAGGGAGTGTCGGTAAATTCATAAACACTGGAATCATAAAAAGAAGAAATTTGATTAGGTTTTTCTTCGGGGGCACGAATGCCTGTGATCCTCAAACCTTCATTTGCTAAGAGGCTGCCAATAAAACCATTGCGCGCATGTGCATCGATAACTTTTGCTTGTGCTTGTACTTGTTTGGCATAGGCGGCAATTGTACGCATTTCCTGGCGTAAGGGATAAAAATGCGCCACCGTCGGACCAAATTTTTCAGGGTCACGATCGGCATTACTAAATACCAAATAGTGTAGGGGTAAACGCGCAATACGCTCGGCAAAATTTAACTCCACATTCCAAGCAGGATGTTTTTTTTCTTGAAAATCAATAATGTTATTAAACATTTCCTGGGTGAATTGCTCCATGTCGCGGAGTATTTCAAAATCCATAATCGCCTCGCTAGTCAATGCAAAACGAGCATTATAACGGATTATCGCTGACTTGGCGCGTAGCCTTATGCCGACACAATTGACAGGGTTTGTGGTCTACTGGCGAAAAGCCTCGGGCCATAGCACGCGTTGTTCAAACAGGAGTTGGTTATTGAGATTGCGTTTGATCCACGGAATGACTTTTTCACTGGCGATTGGATGACTGAAGAAAAATCCCTGAGCGAGATCACAGCCCCGACCTTTGAGAAAAAACACTTGTTCATGATCTTCCACACCTTCGGCAATAACACTTAAGTTCAGACTTTGACCCAAGGCAATAATCGCCTCAGCGATAGTGGCTCCATCGGGGTCGGTGGTAATATCCCGTACGAAACTTTGATCGATTTTCAATGTATTCAATGGAAAGCGCTTTAAATAACTCAATGACGAATAACCAGTGCCGAAATCATCGATGGATAGATGTACGCCGAGTTTGTGCAAATCTCGTAAAATTTCCGTGGCTTGCTCTACATTATGGGCAAGAAAACTTTCGGTAATTTCTAGTTCCAAATACTGAGGCGCTAATCCGGTTTCCTGAAGCGCATCCGCAATTAATTGCACAAAATCTTTTTGTCGAAATTGACGCATGGATAAATTGACAGCGACACGAACGGGCGGCAAGCCGGCTTTTTGCCAGGACACGGCGTGACGACAGGCTGAACGTAAAACCCATTCCCCGATAGGAATGATTAGTCCAGTCTCTTCGGCAAAGGGGATAAAATTCTCCGGTTGCAATAAACCTTGCTCCGGATGTTCCCAGCGTAACAATGCTTCGATTCCAATGATGCCTTGTGTGTGCAAATCGATTTGCGGTTGAAAATAAAGTCGAAATTCTTCACGATCCAGGGCGTGACGTAAGTTATTTTCTAACAATAAGTATTCATAGGCTTTAGCGTTCATGTCCGCGGTATAAAACTGATAATGATTGCGACCTTTTTCTTTGGAGCGATACATCGCGGTGTCCGCATTTTTTAATAAGGTACGCATATCGGCTGCATCATCGGGATATAAAGTGATACCAATGCTGGTGGAGGCGGCGACTTCATGGCCATCAACTTTAAAGGGTGGCTCCATGAGTTCGAGAATTTTTTTCGCAACAACCGCTGCATCGTCGGCGTTATTAATGCCTTCAAGAATTACTGTGAATTCATCGCCGCCAAGTCTTGCAATGGTGTCACCTTTGCGCGCGTATTGTTTAAGTCGACGCGCCACGCCTCGCAATAGTTGATCACCGGCGTGATGACCAAGGGAGTCATTAATGTTTTTAAAACGATCCAAATCCAGAAACATTAATGCAACATGACTATCGTTACGTTGCGCACGGGCAATTGCGCGACGCAAACGGTCGCGGAAAAGTGCACGATTCGGTAAACCGGTGAGTGAGTCATAGTTTGCGAGATAAAGCAGACGTTCTTCTGTTTCTTTGCGTTCAGTGATATCGCGAGATACGGCAATCACTTCATGGCTGGAATGATGATGACTGGAGTCGATTAATGTGATATTCGTTTCCAGCCAAATATGTTCACCATCTTTGCGGCGCACACGATAACAAATGGTTTGATCACTCGGGTCTTCAAGTAAGTTTTTAAACAAGCGACGTTTGGATTTTAAGTCATCAGGATGAAAAAACTCGAACAAAGGTTTATTCAGTAATTCATCTGTCTCATAACCAAGTACTTTTTCGACAGTTGGGGAAACGTAAGTGCAGATACCCTCGGGGGTATATTTGGTCACAATGTCCTTGGTATATTCGGCGAATAAAAAATAGTGTTTTTGAATTTCTTGCAGTGATGATTGATAATGATCCGGTTGGCTAATCGCCAAACAAAATACCACGGCACTGGAAATGTCCTGATTACTGGTTTGTTGTGGCGCCATCCAAACATTAAAACGTTCGCCATTAATCACTAAACTAAGATTATGGGTTTCGCCATTTAAAGTTTCTTTGATTTCATGAGTAATCGCCGCAAAGGCATCGTTTAACTCAAAAATGGATAATCCAACATATTGTTCCGCTCGTTTGAATACGCCTTGTGTATTGCCTTCACTTTGAAACACGATGCCGTCTTCATTAATCACAAAACAATGAAACGGAATATCTTTAATATATTGTGACCAGTTTTCCATGATAGACGAATGTTTAGCTGGTGCTTGTGGACTTTGGTCAGTAATACTATCAATCGTCATGGGCAAACAATTCTCCTGCGAAGCAAATCGCATTAGTAGAAGTTAATCGTAATGAGTTACTGCGTTATAGTCGTTATGAGTTGTTGTCTGGAGGTGGGCTTATTGGAAATGTTTGTGCTTTTCATTTGGAACCGTCTCCTCAACTGCTAATCGCAAGCTTTATGCCGTTAATAGGGTTGCGATGAATTTCCCCAGATCAGCTGCTACCCGGATCTAATTTCGTTGCAGCAGAGTAACATATTTTTAGTAAAGTCTTGTGTTCGAATCAAGCTCGAAATCAAAATAATTTTAACTAAATTATTTTTATGTTTAAGCTCAGTGAGCTAGCGAAATGTTCTCAGGTTGTGTTTTAGAAAATAAATAGATTAGTCACGAAAATTAACGAATTGCATAGCGATACCAAGATTGGCCTGTTTGATGTCGCTCATGATTTGCTGTAAGTCATCACGATTTTTACCTGTTATACGCACTTGCTCGCCTTGAATAGCCGCTTGTACCTTAAGTTTGCGGTCTTTCACGAGTTTGACAATTTTCCGTCCTATTTCTTTGTCTATGCCTTGTTTAACACTAATGGTCTGTTGTGCTTTTTTTGGCGCGGCGTCAATTTTTCCTTCGTCTAAAGCAAGAATGTCAATATTTCGTTTTGCCATTTTTTTATAAAGGATGTCTTGAATCTGTTGGATTTGAAATTCACTTTCGGCCAAAAGATTTAAGCTAGTATCGGTTTGCTCAATTCTGGCGTTGCTGCCCTTGAAGTCATAGCGGGTGTTTATTTCCCGACTGGCTTGATCCACGGCATTGCGAAGCTCGTGTAAATCCACTTCAGAGACAACATCAAAACTGGGCATAGTTCACTCCAATCAGAGAAAAATCCAATAAACCTTAACCAATTTGTTCCTTGTCTGCAAGCCGCTAAGGCGTGGCTTTACGGGCTTAAACTATTACCTTATTAGGTAAATATGGTTTAGAATGATTTCTCAGCGATAATCGAATATAAGGTCAATCAAATGAAACATCGGGCTCAAATTTTTATGTTTTGTGGGGTTATTTTTGCCGGCACATGTGCGGCTGAGATTAATGATGGTCTTGGCGGTTCGAGCATAGGCAGCAGCAGCAAGCCTAAAGCACCTGCGGTGGCTAATCCTCATCCTATGAATGCTCCACAAATGGCCCCTCAGAGTGAAGCTCAGGGCGAAGTGATGGAGGTGATTCAAGTATCCGGTTTTACTTACCTGCGATTGCATAATCAAGGAAAAGATTTTTGGATTGCTGGGACTCAAACCCAAGCCAAAAAAGGTGACACCGCTCGATTTGTGGAAAATGTCACTATGCAAAATTTTACCAGCAAAACCCTAAATCGCACCTTTGACAGCATTATTTTTGCCTCATCCGTGGTGATTGAAGCAAAATAGTCGCTGATTCAACACCAACATAAGCATTTTTCAAAATATTAGTTGTTCAGGTGATTAATCAAGGCTGTTCTTGCGCGGGCTGTGCAAGTGCGGTCTGTATCGCATGTTCGAAGCGTGACAACCGCGCCTCACTTTGGATTTCGGCATGAAATACACCATTCGCATATAGATAGATTGCTGGAAGGTGAAAAATTTCAAGTTCGTGGATCAGCGCCGATTCGCGTTGGGCGTCTACGCAGTATAAGTTAATCGCAGGGTGGTGTTGCTGATAATTGTCCAGTAATTGTTGCCAGGCTCGGCATGATGCACAGCCCTCACTGGTAAATAAAACCAAAGCAATACCCTTGGTTTCTGCCAAGGTGTGATGAAATTCAAATTGATCGAGTTGATTAAAAGGTTGGCTATCCATGTGTATGTCGGTCATCCACTATTTATTGGTGTATTTTTAAACCGTATTGTGGCCAATTCGTTGACAGTTTGTCTAGGCGTTTTTAGCGAATTTTGCAGATTTGGGAACGATTTTACAAACTGGAGAGCTTTCGCTAGCGACAAATGATGACCATCACTGTCGCTAGCGTTAAAATGCTTTAGACTTTTAGTAAGTTTTCTAAACGCTCAAGATCATTTAACACTGTCCATTTACCACCACCGTCTAAAACTTTTTTCTCCCACATATCAAGGCGATTGAGATATTCGCGCGGATCGACGATGTCCATGCGTAATTTAGTAACATTAAGCGCAACGACTTTGATGCCCACCAGTGGTATTGAAAAATCACGTACATGACCTTTTTTTAAGTCTTCTTCCATATCTGAAAATATTAAGACAAATTTCTCGCTGGCACCTGTCTCATTCAGAAATTCGGTTGCTTGTAACAAGCCACCGGAAATATCGGTATGGGAGGCGCTTTTTACACTTGCGACAAATTCATCGACTTTTCGTTTAAATGCACGTTTTTGTTCGTTTGCACGACTTGGACGACTATCGAAGGTCACTTTGTGGAGAATATCTTTCTCACTAAAACTGCCACTATCAATTCTTGCCACCGCCAGTGAATCACCATTGGCTAGATTACCCAAGAGGTAATTAATAATGGTTTGCGCCTTTTTTAATTCTTCGGTGTAAGTGCCGGAGGTGTCGAGCAGCATATAGACCGCTCTTGTTTTAGGCGCTGTTTCAGTACAAGCACTGAGTCCGAAAATCGTTATCAATATGAATAATAAAATCAATTTCTTCATAGCGTGTGTACTCCATCAGATGATTTGACTGACTCAGTTTTTTTCTTATCAGTAGCTAATTTTTTCATGTCTGGTTTTTCAGCTTTAATTAAATTCAATTGTTGTCGTTGGTGTAAATGATGTTCAATTTTCAACGGTAAAAATATGACTAAGTCATAAAAATTGACGAGTAAGTTACCACCTTGGAAAGCAATGTGGCCGCATAAGCGTGCCAAGAAGGAAAGTAGGCGTAACACGGCAATTCCCGTCAAACCAAGCACTGTACGCGAGGAATGAATAAAAGACTCAAGCGGAATAGCAACGAAAGCCAACGCAAACGGTAGAATAAAACCCATAACCATTTGTCCAATCGATGGGATCCAACGAAATTGTGCTTGAACAATTTCCATTCCTGCCAATGATTGCGTTAAGGCTTCCCGATCCGCTGCAAGCAAATCTCGCATGTATGCAAGCGATGCTTCCACCGATGCGAGAATTGCGAGAATGGTAAATGTGATAAGAATCATGCGACGACGCATTTGATCTTCCATAGTGCCAATAATGGGAAAAAGCCGGGTGATACGCAGTGATTCCATGAGGAATAAACCCATAGCGACTTCGACCATTATAATAACCAGCGCAGCAACATCAGCCGTACTTAGGGGGCCGAGTTGGGCAGTTCCGCCCACCATTTCTGACATGGGAAGCGCGATTAGTTGAAAATTGATAATACCGCCCATGATGGCGATAAACAAAACCAAACCAGAAATAAAGAATTGAGTTAATGAAGATGACGTTAACATGCGCGCAGCACGATCGTTGCCTTGTCGAATTTCTTCGTAGGTTTCCATTTGATGATCAATAATTTTTGAACGTTCTTGAATACCTTCTATTGTGCTTTTAACATCATTTAAATCTTGGCTTAAGCGGCGCCACGCGGGCAACATTTTTTTCAGTAAATCGTGACGTCCTAAACTGCTTTTACGATATTCCTTTAAAGTGTCTTTGTGCGCACGCTCAATTGTATCGTGTATATCATCAAGAATGCGGCCAATGGTGGGGTCGCCAGTGCGTGGAATTTTGGCAATGGTTTCCACCGCATCTAACCATGCGGGTGGTGAAGGTGGTGTCTCGGTGGAGCCACGATAATCTTCTTCGATTCTATTGATTGAGTCACTAATTTGTCGATGTAAAGCTGGGTAGCTGCTCAAGTCACGTTCAACCACTGCATTGACGCGATGGAATTCACGTTCAATTAAGCGCTCAGTGGATTCTTTTCCTGCGGTTAAAATGACTTCTTTATTACGTTGCTGCAAACGCTTTGATAATGAATTAATCGATCTTGAGGTGTACCGAAAGCCATTGCGCAATAAGCGCGCTAAACCACGTAAGATTTCGTGTGCGGGTGTGCGTCCAAAATACATGAGCGTAACAATGATGATGAACCAAATGCCAGTTGATACGCCGGCATTGTTGGACCAGAGTAGCCATAGATTCGATGAAGACATACTTCTCTCCCTTTTGAATAGAGCGGATAACTAATAAATTCTATGCTATCAAAAACATTGTCCTCGATTGCATCCCTGAGCTGACAGCGCGGACAAAGTATTCATTTCGCTAAGGCAATTTACTGACCATCTGAAAAATTATCTCTTGAGATCGGTAGTTGCTTAATTTTGCTTGAGGTTTTTTCATCCTCTATAGTTTAGTTTTTGCCTCAGAGTAAGCCGATTAAAACAAAAATTCATCTGTAATCAATTGAGTATAGTTATTCTGTAAGAAATAGTAGTAGGTGGTTTGGATAACTCGTGCATGTAGTCCAATTCAGGCTGAGTTCGTGCTGGGATTCTAGACTAGGGTGTAAAGCAAATCAAGCATCTATAAATCAGTTGGCTGTCGTAGTAATGCGACAGAATGTGGTACGTTTTGGTTGGTGCAATCAATTGAAATTTAGAGTGACGCTTATTCTAACGCTAATACATTGAAAGACCATTATTCACAATACAGTAAATTTGTTTGTGATGTATTTCACATTATAGTTTGTGAAAGCTTGTCACACCCAAGTCTTAGACGATGTTGAACACAATGAGCAGCATCATGAGTTGGATAATGAAATTAGTAATGAAAAATCAAACAGGTTTTACCTTAATTACTTTTGCTTTGGCAGTAGTTAGTTCTGGAATCGTTTTAGGCTTTGTTGTACAGGGAAAAGATTTAGTGGATCGTCTGCAGTATACTAATTTTAAGAATGAAATTGTTGAGCTTGAAAACAAGGTATGGTCTTATAAGCTCGATCATGGTCGTTGGCCCGGTGATTGTAATGCAAATGGGATAATCGAAATTCAACCTCAAGCTGGAATTCAGCTTTCTCGCGCCAATGAAGAAAAATTAAATAAAGAAAAAGATAAATTCGTAGATGCCTGCTCCAATCGCTTGATGCAAACAACAATCGAATCAGAAAACAGTGTTTTCTCAGATTTGCGTATTGACGGCTATATGCCAAAAAGTGATTCCAACCAAACGGTGGCTAAACACGGCGCAGGTAATTATTTTATTGTCGGAGCTGTCGAATTCAATCAGCAAATGCAAAATGTAATTGTGGTATACACAGTGCCAGCAAAAATGGCGCAATGGATAGACGTTGTAATCGATGGAAAATTGGACGGTAAACAAGGGCGGGTACGTCGTTGGGATGAAAATGCCGCTGGTTCGAATTGGCCTTTAGCAACAAACCATGAAATGGTTTCCATGGTTTACTTTTTTGACTCTGATGATGCGATAAACTCAACCGCACTAAACTAGATATTCGGTTGAGTTATCGTTGCTACATCGTTGACCTAGATTTTATAATACTCGCGATACCAAGCAACAAAATTAGCAATGCCTTGTTCAATTGGCATTGCGGGCTTAAACCCAACATCATTTATCAAATCGTCAACATTCGCGTACGTGGCCGGAACATCGCCAGGCTGTAGCGGCAGGAAATTCTTTTTCGCTTCCATGCCTAATTCTTTTTCTAAGCATTCAATAAAATACATGAGTTCGACAGGCTGATTATTGCCAATATTGTAAACCCGATAGGGTGCAGCAGCGGTGGCTGGGTCAGGATTGTCGCTACTCCATGTGGGATTTGGTTTGGCCACGTTATTCATGGTGCGAATCACGCCTTCGACGATGTCGTCAATATAAGTAAAGTCGCGTTGGTGTTTGCCATGATTAAAAATATCAATGGGTTCGCCAGAAAGTATTTTTTTAGTAAACAGGAAAAGTGACATATCAGGACGACCCCAGGGGCCATACACCGTGAAGAAGCGTAGGCCGGTTGTCGGGATATTATATAAGTGGCTATAGGTATGTGCCATTAACTCATTACTTTTCTTGCTTGCGGCGTATAAGCTCAATGGGTGATCAACATTATGGTGGACGGAAAATGGCATGTTGGTATTGCTGCCATAGACCGAGCTACTGGATGCATAGACCAAGTGTTGTACTTGATTATTGCGACAACCTTCGAGAATATTCAGGAAACCGACAATATTAGCATCAACATAAGCACGGGGATTTTCCAATGAATAACGCACACCTGCTTGTGCTGCAAGATTGACAACATATTTTGGACGATGAGTTTCAAATGTTTTTAGTATTGTGTCCGTATCTTCCAAGCTGGCACGCACTTCAGTAAAATTTTCATGTTGTTTGATTCGGGCCAGTCGAGCTTCTTTAAGCGTAGGGTCATAATAGTCATTGAGATTATCTATCCCTATGACTGTTTCACCTGCCTCTAATAAACGTCTGGCTAGCTCGCTACCAATAAATCCTGCTGTGCCGGTAATTAAAATGCTCATGATTGCTCCTATAAACGGCCCGATGTTGTATGGCTGGGGAAAACGGATTTGATATCATAAATAACACAGTCTTTTGAGCCCAAAGCCTTTATTTTATCGATCCCCATGTCAACATATTGCTGGTGGTTTACGGCAATAATAATGGCATCAAAATAATTTGGCTTAAGGTCATTGACTAAATCAACACCATACTCTGCTTTAACCTCTTCATTTGAAGCCATGGGGTCATGTATTGAGATATTTATGTTATAAAGTTCTAAAGCCTGAATAATATCAATTACGCGAGTATTACGAATATCTGGACAATTTTCTTTAAATGTTAAACCCAGAATCAATACGTTTGCACCTGCTACTGGTTTGTTATTTTGTGCTAAGAGTTTAATTGTATTATCGGCAACAAATTGACCCATGCCATCATTAATACGTCGACCTGCAAGAATCACTTCAGGGTGATAACCGAGCGATTGTGCTTTATGGGTAAGATAATAGGGATCAACACCAATACAATGGCCTCCGACGAGTCCGGGTCGAAAGGGCAGAAAGTTCCATTTGGTTCCGGCGGCTTCCAATACTTCCAAAGTATCAATGCCTATGCGGTTAAAAATCAGCGAAAGCTCATTTATTAATGCAATGTTAATATCGCGCTGTGTGTTCTCAATGACTTTGGCTGCTTCTGCTACTTTTATACTGCTGGCTTTATGTGTACCTGCAGTGATTATTTTCCGATATAGCTGATCAACAAACTCAGCAGCTTCATCGGTCGACCCCGCGGTGACTTTGACAATTGTAGTTAAGCGATGTTCTTTATCACCAGGGTTGATTCGTTCTGGACTATAACCAAGAAAAAAGTCCTGATTGAATTTGAGTCCGGAATGCTTTTCCAAAATAGGTACACATTCATCATCGGTAACACCAGGATAGACGGTGGATTCATAAATAATCACATCGCCTGGTTTGATTATGCCTGCGACCGCTTCGGTTGCTTTGTAGATTGGGGTTAGGTCGGGTCGCTTGTACTTATCAATTGGTGTTGGCACGGTGACGATAAAAACATTGCAATCTCTCAGCTCGCTAATGTTATCGGTATAACTGAGGTGTTTCGCATCAGTCAGTTCTTTATCCGTCGTTTCTAGAGTCGAGTCGCGACCTTGGCGTAATTCTTCTACGCGGTGCGCTTTAATATCGAATCCAACCGTG
>Ga0224506_10000480_pt1 | contig 33991 bp, 38 predicted proteins | sample SF_Jan12_sed_USG_2_FD_169108 | JGI IMG/M metagenome (GOLD analysis project Ga0224506, IMG submission 169108) | Sediment microbial communities from San Francisco Bay, California, United States - SF_Jan12_sed_USGS_8_1 | ecosystem: Environmental > Aquatic > Marine > Sediment | place: USA... | reverse complement strand
CCCAGAAATAAAATACATAACCCCACCAGCAAAAATCATAACCAAAAAAGTCCCCGTATCTGGCTGTAACAATAACAAAATTCCAGCTACTCCTGTTACCGCCATAAACGGCATAATTCCCCATTTCCATTCTGATATTTTATCCTTGATCCAAGTAAACCAAGACGCCAAATAAATGATATAAACGATTTTTAATAATTCCGCAGGCTGAAAAGAAAACGGCCCCAGGCTCAGCCAACGACGCGCACCATTAAATTCAACACCAACACCAGGAACAAAAACCAAACCCGTTACAATCATACCTAGCCCCAGCAAAACCCATGCGTATTTTTTAAAAATATGATAATCGGTTCTTTGTAAAATATATGCGACTGCCCCACCACCAATCAACCCCAAAACAATCTGGTTAACCAGCATCCGAAAAAAGAATGACCTGTCTTCGGCTAAAACAGCCATACCTGCCGTAGCAAAAGCAAAAACACCAATGATTACCAAAATAATAACTAACCCCAAAAACACTCGGTCTATTTTTCCTTTGTGGGGTGAACCAGTCATATGTGTCCTACAAAAATGCAATCATCAATCCAACAAACGCGCAGAACACCGTCAAAACCCAATATCGCATGGTAATTTTTTCTCGTGACCAACCCAGAGCTTCGAAATGATGATGGAGTGGTGCGATTTTAAATACTTTTTTACCGCCAAAAAACTTTTTCGAAACCAATTGAATCGCAGATGACAATGATGTCGCAACCAACGGAAATGCAATCACAGGGAGCAACAAAACGCTGTCCGTCAGAAATGCAACAATCGCCAATGTAATAGTCAGACCCAACATTCCGGTCTCTCCCATATAAAATCTGGCAGGCGGAATATTAAACCACAAAAATGCCAGTGTCCCCCCGGCGATTACTCCACAAAGAGCAGCAATATCATACAACCCTGTGAAATATGCAATCATTGCAAATGCCGAATAAATAATAGCCAAAACACCACCAGACAATCCATCAATACCGTCTATAACTCCGGATGAAAAAGTCCCTAAAACAACCACAACAAAAAATGGAACAAACATCCAGCCCATTTCCCATCTGATTTCAGTGAACGGGATCGCGATGCTGGAAATATCCAATTTCAAGAAAAACCACAATGCTCCAATCAATCCGATAACGACAACAACGCCAAATCGAGTATAACGACTGAGCCCCTCGAAACCACTGCGTCCACCACCAAAAATTTGCAATAAATCATCAGCCAGCCCAATGAGTGACGCAACCAAAAACGCAAACAATGGAATCAATGTTTGACCGCGACTGAAAAAGTCCAAGATTTCGCTGACATTCTCGGGTACAAAATTTGAAACTATCCACAACAATACAACAGTCAAAGTGATAGCAATCCAAATAATAATTCCACCAATGCGGGGTGTCGAAAGTTCCGCCGTTGTATTATGAATTTTTTTAAAGTCAGGATTAATGGCGTCCTCGGGTTTGTCTGTTACATCGTCTTTGCGTGCCTTGCGCTTCCATAGACGATGTTTGTACATCATATTGGTAAGTGTTGGTGTTATTGCGATACCAATCCAAAAAGCCAATAATGACGGGATAATAATTTTTAAAGCATTTGAAATCATATTATTTTATTATACCTGAATTATAAATTTTCATAAATCGTATTAACAATTTTCTCGGCGTCATCGAACCGTTCGTCATAACCTGAACCCAAAATTACCACAGCAAATGGCCTGGCGATTTCTGGCTCGAATACAAACACCAGATTTCCTCCTGCCAAATCTGTAAATCCTGTTTTTGATATTCGTAAACCAGACAAAGAGCTTCTGATTTTATTTGTGTTGTTCGCGCGCGATTCCAGCAACGTTGCCAATTCTGCAACAGCAACATCTGTAGACGTTTCAAAAACATCGATATTCTCTGTCGCAACAAGAGTCAGCAATTCTGTTATGTCTTTGGCACTACCTGTTGCGCCAGAAATATCATCACCATTGTCCGCGGTGATATCTAACCCTGTTGGATTATTAAAATGCAATGTCTCCCATCCATTATCCCCAGCAAACCAATTCAATGCATCAACGATAGATATGTTGGTATTTTGCTCGTAAGCTTCGCCCAACGCATAGGCGGCATCGTTTGACGAAACAACCAAAGCCATCCGAATCAAATCATCTCGGGATACTTTTTGCCCAACAGATAACCCAAAATCTCCTAGCTGAGAAATTGCCGAATTTGAAATTGTGATAATTTCATTCGTGATACCTTTGTGCGCAACATAAGTTGTGGCAAGTTTTGCAACCGACGCCAACGGAACAGGAGAATAAGAATCTCGTTCAAACCAGACTTCCCCGGTTACCAAATCTGTAACTAAAATATTTTGAGCCTGTATATCCAGCTCGTCAAATGCCTTGGTGCGAATATCTAAAATTGTTTCCTGTTTGTATTCCAATATTTCTGAAACAGCAGTTGTAATCTGAGCTTTGGCTAATTTCTGATGACCTGCCACGGCCCCGCCCAATATCCCAGCACCAACAACAGCTATCCCAAACATCGCCACAACACCAATTGCCAACCCTTGGATTGATGATTTTTGACGATGTATACGCCGGGCAAACGGCGAACGATGACGAAATGATTTTTTAAAAAAACGTGACATATTATTTATTATTCCGCATCGTCGGTTTTCATCTCGCTGGTAACACCGGTCAATTCTGTTTGTACATCTGCAAATTCTGGCATCTGATCCAGAGTCGTTACGCCCAGCTCGGCCAATGCGTCCGATGACATACGATATTTTGATGAACGCTTGTCATCTGGATTTGCCATTTTTTCAATCAAGCCACGGACCAACAATGTACGCAGTGCGTGCCCACAGTTAACCCCGCGGATATAATCAATCTCGGGTTTGGTTATACCATCGGTGCTATACGCAATAGTTGCAAAAGTTTCCAAAACAGCGCGGGTCAATGGCGCTGACAGTTCATCCTTGCGAAGTTTCGCCAACAGTTCCCCGGCGTCTGGATGTGTGACCAATGACACCGATGTTTTTTCGTCAGTGATGTCACCATTAACTAAAAGTTGAATTCCACGGTCACCCAAATTATTCTGCAAATTCTCCAGGGCCTCGCTCGCCTGGTTTGGCTTCCATCCCAGTTTTTTTGCTAGGTCAGAAATCAAAACTGGCTCGCCTGTTGCGAACAATAATGCCTCGATTAATTGTGTGTCAGATAGGTTCATAAAAATTAAAAATGTCCTGCTCCCCTATGTAGGGGAGCTGTCGAACGAGGTACGAGTGAGACTGAGGGGTATTGTTTTTAAGGTGTTTATATATTGATACCCCTCCGCCCTACGGGCACCTCCCCTACATAGGGGAGGAGGGCTATGATGGCTTTATTCTATCACACCCGCTCGATTGCGATATCTGAATAATGTTCATCCTGCATAACATCACACAGCCCGTTTTTCACCATCTCCAGCATGGCAATAAACCCAACCACGGCGTGGGTCTTGGCTTCGGCAGATGTCATTCCGTCACTCGGTTTTGTCAGATCACGGAAACTGGTTTTCAGCGCGGTTCTCAGGCGGTCTTCTAGCGACTGCATCATGTCCTCGATATGGATAACAGTCCGAACGCGCACCTCGGGATTAATAACCGGTTTTGGCACCATGGATAACACCTCGCGGATACTATTTAATAGAACCTGCGAAGTTACTTTTTTATCAGGCGCAAAGACTCGTTTGGCTCGCTCGCCTGTTCCAAAATACAATCGTTTGTTATTTGTAATACGGTCATTCAAGGAATCCATGTGTCGTTGATAAACCTGTAATGTTTTCAAGCGTCGCTCCAGATCCATGATCGAGTCTTCCTCGTCTTCGGTCAAGTCAATAGTCGGCAACAATGATTTTGATTTAATCAACATCAACGTAGATGCCACCACGAGAAAATATGTCACATCTCCGAAATGTGATTTATCAATCCCCTGCACATAGCTCAGGTATTCATCCGTAATCTGTGATAATGAAATATCATTGATCGGAAGTTTGCGTTTTTGGATCATGTCCAGCAAAACCTCCAACGGTCCAGAAAATTGTTCAGTTTCAAGTTTAAAAGCCATATTGTGTAGGTATTATACCACCGATTGACAAAATATTTTTAAATGATATTATATGTATAAACATTTACAAACGAAAACTTAATTTATGAGCAAAATATTAGTATTAGGAGAGGACCGCGGAGGTCTCTGTAAACAAATAGAAAAATACAGCGAACGAAATGTCACGCTAAAAGCTGGAATTGAAGAAGAAAATCTAAAAGACCTCCTCGGGTATGATTTTATCTTTGTTGACTCTTATGTCAGATTTTCAAATGATCCATGGAAAGACTCAGTAAAATCTACCACAGCCCATGTTGAAAAAACGATGCAGAAGATATATGATATTCTCAGTCCTGTAAAATATATACCAGGATTTGTCTTTGTCGAAGCGGGGCCAACCAAGAATACAATAAAAAAAGGATTCCATAGATACTTAAAGAAAAACTGGAGCATTCCAGATTTAGAAAAAATCCTGAACATCAAGCCTGTAAAAAATAAGAGCGAATATCCTGACGACATTCCTCTTCCTGATCTTAGTCTAAAAAACTCCAATCCTCGATCACCTGATCTTGATTGGAATGAACCTGGGTATTAAAAACACCTAAAAGGAGCCTATTATGGCTCCTTTTTTATTTACTTAAATATTGACAAACGCTATTAAATTGATATTATAAAGATAAATTTCACAAAAAAAATCAGCGACTATGAAAATGTTATTTCTAGGGATTGGAAACTGTGCAATACCCGAGAACCCAAAAAAGACTATCGATTATCTCAGATCCAAGGGTCACAATGTAATCTGGGAAGAAAGCCTCGATACCAAAAAGATTAATGATATAACTGATTACGGTATTATTATTGTTGATCAGTCAGTAGCAACAGCCAATAGCTTCAAAAAAACCACACCATTTCCCCCAGCCGAGATAATGAATATCCGAGTTGAAAGAGAAATACGGGAAATATACGACCTATTAAAGTTATCGAAATGTCGGCCTAAACTAATTTATATAGGGGAAACAAAAATTAATGTGTTTGATGATTTATTCGACACTTGTTTAATAGTTCCCTTCAAAGAAGGATCTATCACTGAACTGATGAACCCGCTAAAGAAAGTATCACAAGACTAGCAAAAGGAGCCCCATTTCGGGACTCCTTTTTTATTTACCTGATTTCAACGCGTCCCTCCTCCCCTATGTAGGGGAGCTGTCGAACGAGGTACGAGCGAGACTGAGGGGTATTTTTTTCTACTCTTCTACTGGTAAATCTAATTTAATATTCAATTCCCCCAACTGCTGGTCTGAAATTGGTGACGGTGAATCCATCATCAGATCGCGACCTTCGCCGGTTTTTGGAAATGCGATTACCTCGCGGATGTTTGGTTCGTTTTGCAGGATCATCATCAATCGGTCAAACCCCCACGCGATTCCCCCGTGTGGTGGTGTTCCTGATCCCAATGCGCGCAACATGTGACCGAAATTCTTTTCAATTTTTTCATCGCTGTGTCCCAAAATCTGCAAAATAGATTTCAAGATTTCTGGATCATGGGCTCGGATTGATCCCCCACCGATTTCCAGTCCGTTCAATGTAATGTCGTACTGTGACGCCATGATGTCACCGATGTTTGTTTTGTTTTTCAAGTTCTCGATATGTTCTGGTTTCGACAATGAAAATGGGTTATGCGTAAACGTCCATTCTCCTGTTGCCTGTGGATCATCGCTGTCCGCAGTTTTTTCGAAAAATGGCCAGTCCACCACCCACGCAAACGCCAATAGATTGTCGTCGGTTTTGTCTTCACGTAGATCAGGTCGATCGCTACCATGTTTTTCCATAGCCTCGGCATACGTAATGCGTGGGAATGGAACTGTTTGGATTCGTTTTTCTGGATATAGTTTTTCAACAATAGCTATCAAGACCTTTTCGTTGATTGCCATGATTTCGTCTTCGGTCGCGAATGACATCTCCATGTCCATCTGTGTAAATTCTGGTTGACGGTCACCACGGGTATCCTCGTCGCGCATACATTTTGCAAACTGAAAATACCGCTCGATGCCCCCAGCCATCAATAGCTGTTTATACTGCTGAGGTGACTGTGGCAGTGCGTAAAACTGTCCTGGGTACAGACGCGCAGGCACGACATAATCGCGAGCCCCCTCGGGAGTTGATTTCGTAAACAACGGAGTCTCGATTTCTGTGAATCCCTCGTCATCCAAAATATCCCGAGTCAGTTTCGCCACGGCGTGACGCATGCGCAGGTTTTTCTGCAAGCGATCAGTTCGCAAATCAACATAGCGATTTTCCAATCGCACACGTTCGTTGATTCCTATAGTGCTTTCGGTCAATTCAAATGCTGGCGTCGTCGCTGTGTTCAATACTGTAATTTCTGTAATTTCCAATTCGATGTCGCCGTTTAATACGCCAGCTTTGACCATTTTTTCGGGTCGTTCGTTCACAATACCAGTTACGGCAACAACCCATTCTGGACGCAAGGTTTTGGCAATTTCCAAAACCTCTGGTTTTCCGAATACGACACCCTGTACGGTTCCGGTCATGTCACGAAAATCAAAGAAAGCCATTTTCCCCTGATCCCGCGCAACGTGAACCCAACCGTTTATTGTTACGGTCTCTCCCTTTTGTGTATTTAAGTTTTTTATTAGTGTTCGCATATATTAAAAATTAATTAATAAGTAAATCTCTTAATTCTGGAAATTCTGGTCCACCAAGGTCCTCAGTACAGAAATGGCCTTTGTTTTCAAACTCTTTCCAGTTTATATTCTTAAGTGATCCCTTAAGCTTGGTAACACTATCCTGAATATCTTCAAAATCATTTGTAGAGTAAAATATAGACAAACTTTCTGTTTTTGTTGAGATACTCTCGTCAATTTCAAAGTCAAAGAAAGGTTTTATAATATCAGTCGGGTCCAACCACGGAGCTACAAGTACGACTTTACCAACTTTCTTGTCAGATTCAGAAAGCCATCGAACTAAAAAGCCTGCACCAAGACTATGCCCCACCAATGTTGTCTCGCTATCAATTGGCATTCGTTCAAACATCTCCTTCCAATCTTCATAAATCGGCTCATATGGTTTTGGCATTTCGAGAGTTTGAGCCAAGATGTTATTTAAAGCAAATTGTTTTTGTAGCCACGGAAACCAGTGGCGATTTGATTGAGATGGGTTATCTGGATCAAAGTATTCTTCTTTATCGGGCATGCCATGAAGTATAATTGCTGTTTTCATATATTTTGAGTAAAAAAATTCCCCACAAACTAACTGAATAATTTATGAGGACGAATATAAATCCGCGGTGCCACCTCGATTCCCCTTGCCGCTCGACACGTAGCAAAAGGCGCTTTATATAAAATTGACACCTCGCCTGTTATCATCCAGGCTCATCAGTGAATACCCCAATTATGCCAGAATAACCAAATTTGTGCAATAAAAAAACGGACACAAATTGTGTCCGTTTTAATTTTAATATTTTATGCAATCCGTAAATTTTGATGACTACACAATTCACCATAAGCTTTTGATTTATTTAATAGCTCAAGATGAGTTCCAACTGCAGACAGCCTGCCTTTTTCAAAAAACAAAATTTTGTCTGCATTTTGAATGGTGGCTAGCCTGTGCGCAATAGCAATCATTGTCCTTCCCTTTGAAGCTTTGTCGATAGCGTTTTGTATTTCGCTTTCGTTCTTTGCATCTAATGATGCTGTAGCTTCGTCAAAAATCAAAATCTTTGGATTTTTAATGATGGCTCTGGCAATTGCCAAACGCTGTCTTTCTCCGCCGGATAATTTAACTCCGCGTTCTCCAATTTTGGCATCTAAACCATCCTTGTGTTTCATAACCCTATCATATAGATTGGCAATTTTAAGGGCACGCTTCATATCATCTTCTGATATTTTCCCTCCCGGATAACCTAAATTATATCGAACCGTACGATCAAATAATAATATTGACTGATCGACATGCCCCACAGAAGTATTTTTATATTCCTGTAGATCAATTAATCTAAGATCATTATCATCAACCAAAACTTGTCCAGAAATTGGATCATAGTTACGCAAAAGTAAATTAACAAATGTGCTTTTACCTGAACCAGATATACCTGCAATACCAATCTTTTCTCCTGGTTCAATAACCACAGACAGATTATTCAATTCAAAGTCTTTATCCTGATAAGAAAAAGAAACGTCTTTGAATTCAATTTTTCCATCTTGGATGATTCCTGAAATTGGATTTTTTGCTATCTCAATATCAGATTTCACCCTTAGCTCTTTTTTCAAGTCACGAAAAGCTGGCAACAACTGCATTATCCTTCTTTGGTAACGTTGAATTGTCCATGCTTGGCTTACAGCCATTCCTGCCCACATACTCACAAAAACAAAATGTCCTATTGAAAAATTTCCAATAAAAACACCCCATGCAAGAATTAGCGAAACACCCGTTGCCGCAAATGGAACTGAACTGGAAATAATCAACAAGCTCTTAATGAATTTGGTCCACAGTTTTTTTGCATGATCATTTGACCTATCAAATGCTTGCTCTATTTCATCCTCGGCTTCACTTTCTTGACCAACACTTTTGGTAAGCAAAACGTTACGAGTATGTTCTCCGACTATCTTGTCCCTCTCTTTACCCAACATTTGCCACTCATCAAAGCTTTTCATCATGTTTTTTGTAGTCAGTATCTGTAATACAATATTTAACACAAATAAAGCCAATAAAATACTTCCAATGATTGGATCAAAAATAAGTAATGCGGAAAAAACAACAACGGTTCGAAATATATCAGGAAGAATTTCATGAAAAAACATGTGACTTAGATTTGTAGAGGCATTTGCCCCCTTGTCTATGGCACTTCTTCTTTTTTCTGAATTTTCTCCCATGTGTTGCCCTCCAGATAAACCAAGGTAATGATTCATCCCATTCATATAATTGTCTTTGTTTAAATCAAAGTTATATGAATTAATATTTACTTTCTCTTTTTGCCATGAAATTAGCTTTGCAAATATGTGCCCAAGCAGAGCAAGACAAGCAAGTCCAACAATCGGTAAAAACGAGTCTAATGATTTGCTGCTTAACAAGTCAACTATTTCACCAGTAATATAGGGTATTGTAACCATCAGCATTTGCTGTAGAAAAATACATACCATCATTATCGTTATCGCCTTTTGGTAATTACGATAAGTATTTTTTATATTCTCAAAAAATTCCTTCATTTTTATGATTTTAGATATTTAGTTAACAAATTTAACTCTATATTAGCACATTTTCACTGTTTTGTCAATGTGCCTAAAACAAAGAAAAACAGGATAACCAGCCTGTTTTTCTGCCTTTTATTGTTTTTAAATCCCTACTTTGTGGCGGACGATTTCCATCACCCCTTCAGCTCGGGCGCGGGCTCGGGCGGCTCCCTGTCGCAGAATCTCGTCGAGTAGTGTTTGGCTGCGAGCAAATTCGGCGCGACGTTTTCGCAATGGTTCCACGAATTCAATAATTTCTGTTATTAGACGTTCTTTGGTTTCTTTGTATCCCATTTCACCTGATTCATATTTTCCGCGGACATATGGCGTGTCATCGTCATTCAAAAATAGTTCCAAAATAGTAAACAATGTGTCGGTTGGATCGTTCGGTGTGTTTTTTGGATTAGATCCTGTGACGATGCTCATCACTGCTGTTTTGATTTCGTCGTCAGTTCCAAACAATGGAATGGTATTCCCGTATGATTTGGACATTTTTTGTCCGTCGGTTCCGGGGATTGTTTCGGTAGATTCTAAAATGAGTGCTTTGGGTAATTGAAAAGTTTCACCAAAAATACTGTTAAATTTCTGCGCAGTATCGCGCGTGAATTCGATATGTTGTTTCTGGTCTTTACCTACTGGGACTACGTCCGCACCGTACAATAATATATCTGCTGCCATCAGCATTGGATAATCAAACACCCCAACGTTGATGTCTTTGTTTTTAGCTTCGGCGTCTTTAAATGAATGCGCGCGCATCAAATACGGCATAGTTGTAATACAGTTAAATATCCATCCCAATTCAGCGTGTTGTTTTACATCTGACTGATTAAAGATCACAACATTTTCTGGGTCGATACCGATTGCCAAATAGTCAAGAAGAAGTTCGCGGGATAATTCGCGCAATGTTTCGCCATCCTGGATTGTTGTTAATGCATGCAAGTTTGCCAAAAAAATGTATGAATCATATTCGTTCTGTAATTCAACAAATTGTTTCATTGCACCAAAATAATTCCCCAAATGTGGACGCCCTGTTGGCTTGACCCCTGATACTAAAATTTTCTTTTCCATATAGTTGCTATTGTACCAAATTTGAAAATTTTGTGTAAAAAAACAGACCCCAAAAATTCTGGGGTCCTAGACACAGGTTCATTTGCCCTATGCCGTTATTGGAGCCGCCCTGTTATCCAGAACAGCTCGCCCTCTTATATTTGAGATAGATATTATATCTATCTATGGTTTCCAAGATGCCCTGGGCTCATTACCTCCAGGGCGTGTGGGACATCTCGTGGGGTGCACGATTTGTTACTCACCCACATCACAATAGTATCAGAATATTTTTATTTATCAAAAAAAAACAAAACCCCCATCAAAAAAATTGATGGGGGCATTTCCCGAAAAGGTTCCCTTGTTGCTCTACTTACAGCAATCATATGTGCCGTAAGCTTGGCGGAACCTTGATCGCTTATCAGTCGTTATGCTCGGCAATAACTTTCTCATACATGGTCATAAGGCTCAAACCCTCGCACGCTTGTTTCTGTCATAACCAACTGATGACCTCCCGCTACGTCGGGGAGGAATTAACCGGTACATACTGGGTTTTACGGTATTATCCCCTGTCACTGTGACAAGCAAATAATCCACCCATTGAAAATGAGTATAGCATGTTTAGATAGATTTGTCAAGTCTTTTAAAAAGTCTCTATCCACACAATCCCCAGCTAGGTTTTATTGGTTTTTTAAAAACCAATAAAACCTAGCGTGCTACAATCAATTTACATGTCCAAGCAACCATACAACAACCAAAATCAATCACATGATAGTCAGGCGCAAAAATCAACGATGTCGCCTTTGCGTGTGCCACCACAGGATTTGAACTCGGAAAAGGCTCTGTTGGGTTCTATTATGCTACGGCCTGTAGCATTGAATGATATCCTGGATATTGTTTCCGAGGATTCTTTTTATGCAGAAAAACATCGAATGATTTTCCAAACCATGGTCGAGCTGAGCAACAAAGGAGAACCCATCGACACCGTATCGGTATCCAACCGACTACGCGAGAAAAATCATTTGGATATGATTGGCGGTGTTTCGTATTTGGCAGATATTAGTGCATCTGTTCCAACATCCACAAACGTAAACCATTATGCTGGTGTTGTTTCTCGGAAACATCTGTTGCGTGAGCTGATCAACACGGGTGACCTGTTGACCGAGCTAGGGTTCAACGAAAAAGATGATATTGAAATGGTTTTGGATACCGCAGAAAAAGCAGTCTTTGCGGTTACCGCTGCAGCCCATCACACAGACAGATTTATCGGTATCAAAACATTGTTACCCGAGGCGTGGGACCGCATAGAAAAATTACACGAAGCCAAAGAAGGACTGCGCGGAGTACCCACAGGATTCAAAGACATCGACAAGATGTTATCTGGTTTGCAAAAATCTGACATGATCTTGTTGGCGGGACGACCATCCATGGGTAAGACAGCGTTTGCGCTGGATATTGCCCGCAAGGCATCTGTCGAACATAATATTCCTGTTGGATTTTTCTCTCTGGAGATGAGCGCCGGATCATTGGTTGACCGAATGTTATCGGCCCAGGCCGGCGTCGACGCATGGAAAATGCGAACAGGTACAGGATTAAAAGAAGACGATTTTTTGAAAATCCAAGACGCCATGAGCACTATGTCATCTGCACCAATTTTTATCGATGATCAACCAGGAAACAATGTTCTACGTATGCGATCAACTGCGCGTCGTCTGAAAGCCGAGCATGGTTTAGGGTTATTGATTATTGACTACTTGCAGTTGATGCACCCAACAAAAAACTATGATTCTATGGTGAATCAGGTATCCGAAATCTCCAGGTCTATCAAGGGGCTTGCTCGTGAGCTGGATGTACCCATATTGGCATTGTCACAGCTCTCGCGTGCCGTCGAGGCCCGTGGGGGGAAACCACGACTGTCTGACCTGCGTGATTCAGGGGCCCTAGAGCAAGATGCCGATGTGGTTATGTTCGTACACCGCGAGGAGCGTGTAAACCCAGACACCGACCGACCAGGTGTCGCCGACATCGTTATCGCCAAACACCGTAACGGAGCCGTGGGTGACGTCGAGTTGTATTTCGATGGAGATAAAACATCGTTTAGCGACTTGGAAAAAAATGATTTTAATGACTTTAGCATGGGCGCCAGCTCAGATGCAGACATGGTTGATGGATTCTAATTCCTCCTACATGATATAATCCCTTTTATGCAACCTATTGATGACCTAGCAGAATTATTCAGAAAATTCCCCGGTATCGGGCGACGTCAAGCAAAACGATTTGTTTATTTTTTATTGCGTAGTCATCCCGACTATGTCCGCCGTCTAGTAACCGGCATCAATGGTGTGCGCGCCAGCGTTCGTCAATGTGTCAAAAGTTTTCAATATTTTGAATCAGCGGGCGACGAGGTTCTGTCCCCCATCGAACGAGACAGTTCGCGTGACCACAGCACAATTATGATCGTAGAAAAAGATGTCGATGTTGAATCCGTTGAAAAATCCGGCAGCTATCACGGTGTCTATTTTGTTCTAGGAGGACTTATTCCCACACTGGAAACCAAATCTAATTCATTTGTACGTATAAATGAATTATTGGAACGTATCGAAAACGAAGGACGAGAACTGTCTGAAATAATTATTGGTTTGTCTGCCAACCCCGAGGGTGACCACACCGCTAGAGCCATCCAACAAAAAACCGCTCAGCTAGCTGATCGGTTCACTATTAAAATTTCGACTCTGGGTCGCGGTCTATCAACCGGAACCGAGCTGGAATATTCCGACCCTGATACACTGAAATCTGCACTTGGATCCCGGAAATAGTTTTCAGGTTACCAGTATTTGTGAATAATTTTATTGGTTATTTTTTTATAAATAAACAACCAAGACAACGTCAGCACAAGAAATAAAATTACTCCCCAGAAATCGAACTGAATCTGGTATAAATAAAGATGCATAACACCTGTTATACATACAAGAGTTCCCAAAAAAGGACCACAATGTATAACTTTTTCTAAACGATCCTCCAGCAATACATCTATCTCGATATCAAGAGCTGAAACTCTTTTTCTATTTTTAGAGTAAAAAAAGAAGGAAATGTAAAAAAACAAAAATGCCAAAATACTGGCGCAAAATATATTAATATTTTCTATTGCACCAGCCAGCGATAAAATCAAAACAAACACAGACATAAAGCCTGCAAGCAAGAAAACTATTGTTATATATATAATTCCCATAATATTTAATTTTTATTTAATATTATATTATGCCTATTCTTTTGGCCTGTCAAATAAAAAACGAATGGCTCATGTGTGAGCCATTCGTTTTTTATAGTTTGCGTTTATTGAATCGAGCTGATCTTGACCTGAGTATAAGGTTGTCGATGTCCGTTTTTTATAAAATATCGTGATTTTGATTTGAATTTAATGATGTTGATTTTCTTTGCTTTTCCCTGTTCTTCGAAGATTGCTTGGACTTTGGCTCCATCAACGTATGGTGAACCAATTTTGGTCTTGCCTGCGTTTTCCACCAATAGAACCTTGTCGAATGTTACCTTGTCGCCGGCTGTCATTTCACCGTCCAATTTCTCGATATTGATGACATCACCAACAGCCACACGGTATTGTTTTCCGCCGGTCTCGATAATTGCAAATTCTGTAGGGGTTTTTGTTTCCATAGATAGCGAGCATATTACCCTATTTTGATAAAAAATGCAAGGGTTTTGCCCACATCTATCCTTTTTATAAAATAAGCTATAATAAGCCTATGCAAAACACCTATACCCACGACAAAGTCACTTGGATTGATCTGGAAAATCCAACTCGCGAAGAAATCGTAAACTTGATGGAGCAACACCATCTACACCCGCTCGTTGCCGAAGAATTGATCTCTCCGACGGTTCGTCCGCGTGTTGATGTCTATCCAAACTCTTTATATTTAATCCTGCATTTCCCTACCCATAAATCTGGGGACCGTCATGCCGTACACGAAATTGATTTTGTCATCACCAAAGACGCCATCATCACCGTGCACTATGACACCATTGATGCGTTGCATGATTTTTCACGTGTCTTCGAAGTCAACAGCATTTTAGACAAACACCATATGGGTGACCACTCTGGATTTGTACTGTACCACATGCTGCGCACCCTGTACGATAAACTGGCAGATGAAATGGACGACATGACCGGAAACTTGAACGCTATCGAGATTGGAACATTTGGTGGAAACGAAAGCGAAATGGTCAACGAGATTTCAAAAACAAACCGTGTCTTATTGGAATTCAAACGAGCGCTACGTTTCCACGACAAGGTCACCCAATCATTGGAATCTGCAGGGCGTGAATTTTTCGGGGACCGATTTGGATTTTACCTGCGGTCAATCACTGGAGACTTCTCGCGGGTATACAGCATCCTGGAAAGCCACCGAGAAACCCTGGAAGAATTACGCAAAACCAACGATTCGATGTTGACCACAAAAAACAACGACACTATTCGTCGATTGACCATCATGTCGTTTGTTACATTTCCGCTGTCATTGATTGCAGGTATTTTTGGAATGAACACGGTCATGCCGTTTGTATCATCAACCAATAGTTTTTACTTTATTGTTGGAGCCATGGTTTTGACATCCAGTATTATGTTGGCTGTTTTCTGGTTCAAAAAATGGCTGTAATTTTGTATGGAAAATTTGAAACTCTACAATTCGCTCAGCAATACCATTCAACCCTTTGCTCCCATCAAACGAAAGCAGGTCGGGGTCTATTCATGTGGGCCGACGGTGTACAACTATATGCATATTGGAAATTTACGTGCATTTATGTTTGCCGATATTACAAAACGAGTCTTGCAGTACAATGGATTTAATGTATATCACGTAATGAACATCACTGATGTGGATGACAAAACTATCCGTGATTCTAATGCATCAGGAATGAGCCTGAATGATTTTACAAAAAAATATACCCACGAGTTTTTCAAAGACTTGGATTCAATAAATATTATCCATGCCGATCGATACCCACGTGCCACCGAACATGTTGACCAGATGATAACCATGATCCAAGATTTAATTGATGGTGGATACGCTTATATTTCGGATGACAAAAGCGTATATTATGATATTTCAAAATATGAAAAATACGGAGAGCTGTCAGGAATAGACAAAGCTGTATTACAAAATGACACACGCGGAGTAAACAGTGCGGATGAATATGACAAAGACAACGCGCAGGACTTTGCATTATGGAAAGCATACGATTCGTCAGACGGCGACGCTAGCTGGGATTCACCGTGGGGACGCGGACGTCCAGGGTGGCATATCGAATGTTCAGCTATGGCTACGTCATATCTGGGTAAACATTTTGACATTCACACAGGTGGAATTGATTTGAAATTCCCTCATCACGAAAACGAAATCGCACAATGCGTTGTATGTTCTGGCGGTGAACCATTCGCAGATTATTGGCTACACAACGAACACCTGATGGTTGACGGGAAAAAAATGTCAAAATCCATGGATAATTTTTATACCTTGCGAGATATTATTGACCGCGGTCATGACCCAATGGCGTACCGATATTTTTTGTTACAAGGTCATTATCGAACACAAATTAATTTCACATGGGAATCGCTGAACGCATCAGAGACAGCCCTGAAAAAACTACGCGCCAAAATCGCAGACCTACGCAGTGCATCATCATGGTGGAGCCGGCTACGTGCTGATATTGACCAACCATCATTCTTGCGATTCTTGACCGCGATTAACGATGATATGAATACCTCCGAGGCACTGGCCACGGCATGGACTGTCGCCAAAGACAGCACACTGCCCCCCGCCATCAGATACAAAACCTTGATAGATTTTGACCGTGTCTTGGGATTAAAACTAGAACAAGCAACCACTAAAAAATCAAATTCAAGTGACATTCCGTTTGATGTAGAATATTTATTGAAACAACGAGAGTCCGCTCGCGCCGACAAAAACTGGCAACTGTCTGATGAATTACGAGACAAAATCACAGACCTGGGTTACAATGTCAAAGACACAGCAGATGGACAAGAAATCAGCAAGAATTAATAAATGAATGGCTCACTGCGTGAGCCATTCATTTATTAGGGTATTTTAATCTAGATTAATTCTATCTTGAATTTTGTTTTCTTTTTCAACTCGCTCTTTTGATTGTCCTCTTGAACCGATAACAAAGACTCCAACCAATGAAACTAGTGTTGTACTCATAATAATTCCCCCAACAACTGGTTCCCCCTCAACAGTAATAATAACTCCCGCAGAGATCATCAAAATTGCTATTATAAAACCAAAAATAACTCCTCTTTTTGAAGATTTAATATCTGCATTTATAACCCTGCTCTCTATAGAAATTCTGTGAGTCATTTGAGTTTCAGCCATCTTTATTATTCTCTCCGCAGCACCAGGTACGATATCGTCGAAACCCTTTAAAATATCAGGATGAGGTAGGGGTCCGGAAAAAACTCTTCTTTCAATAGAAACAACTTCATGACCATTACTATTTTTACCCCTTGATATTGTTTGTTGTTTTTTCTTGCTCATACATTTCTATACTAAAACGAAAATCATCCCCAATAGCTGCCCAGTCATTAAAAATCGCTTTTTCATCGGCAACATCATCCGATGATGATTTGTTGTAAACACTCATATTGTTACCAAAATCAAGTATTCTAGCAACCCCTTCAAAAATAGAAGGTTCGGCAAAAAGATAGTTTTTTACATAGATATCTCCCATAAGTAGTGATTTTAGTATAACAGAAACCTAACAACTTTTCCACATTTTTACGTCCCTTCTTGTTTCAATTCTTCTATTGCGTATTTAGCTGTTTTAGAAATAAAAAAAGACCTCGAGTGCGAGGTCAATTATATACATTGGCGTGAGTTAGTATCATAGAATATTCATGTTTAAAATTTCATTTACCCACAGCCTTCTTTATCTCTTCAATAAATGGATCAAAGTCTTCTCTTTCTTTTAGCATAGCCTGTGCACCAGTCTCGCTTATTACCATTTTATCATGATCAGAAATACTCCCAGTAAAAAATCTAAACAAAGAAATATCTGCTTTTACTTCTTCCAAGAATTTAAATATCGACATAGAAGAAGCAAGCTCTTCTGTGCTTCCAGGAATCCTCATATCAATAAGATATGCCGTTGGAAATTTTTCAGGCTCAAGATTTTTTAAATAATCTAAAGCCTCTAAACCACTATAGAAATATTTTACATTAAGACCTGCTTCGCTGGCTATAAATTCTACAACTTCGTGTATTCCCTGGTCATCGTCTACGAGCAATAAATCAATTATATTATCCATTATGTAATTTTTTATTCTATTTTATATTACTTATTATTGTACTTTTTGTCAAATTTTTACATTCCTTCTTCTTTCAACTCCTCGATAGCTTTTTTGGCTTTTTTGGATAGTTTTTTTGGTATTAAAATATTTGTTTTGATTAATAGATCTCCATTGTGGAATGTGCCGGCTTGGATTCCCTTGCCACGGACACGCAGAACCTGACCTGATTCCAAACCTGCTGGGATTTTGACTGACAATTTTTTGCCATCTACCATTTCCACATCGAATTCCCCACCTAGGACAGCCTCGGTTATTTTGACATCATGATTCATAATCAAATGCATACTCTCGCGGTGGAATGTTTTGTGCTTGTTAACCACAATATTTAAAAAGAGGTTTCCTGGTTCGCCACCCGTCAATTTCTCGCCAGCACCATCCATGCGCATGGTTTGTCCGTTTTGAATTCCGGCTGGAATATTGATTTTGATTTGACGATTTTTATTTGTGTCATTTCCATCGATAATATCAGGCACATCTACTGTTTTTTCTGTTCCATATACCATGTCGCGGAATTCGATTTGTACGGTTACCTGGAAATCACGACCGCGAGGTACGCGCTGTCCACCGAATCCGAATCCACCGCCACCAAAACCAAACTGACGCAAGATATCATCCATGTCGACTCCACCAAAATCAAACTGTGCACCCTGACCAAAACCACCACCAAACCCCCCGCCACCCATATTGGGACCGTCTGAACCGAATTGGTCGTATTGCTGGCGTTTTTGTTTGTTCGACAAAGTCTGGTAAGCCTCGTTGGCTTCCTTGAATTTTTTGTCGTCTCCGCCGTTTTTATCTGGGTGATATTTGTGCGCTTGTTTATGGAATGCTTTTTTGATTTCAGCATCCGATGCGCCTTTATCTACCCCCAGGGTTTTGTAGTAATCTTTTGACATAAGTTTCAAGTGTCCCTCCCCTCCTCTTTGAGGAGGGGTCGGGGGTGGTGCTATTTAGATTCCATAGTCTAACACGTCCTTTGGCCCTTATCGAGCGAACCAGAATTTCAAAACGAAAGTGAACGTTTTTAATTTTTCAAAAGGCTATACGGAGTGCCCCTTGAAAAATAGTGAACGAGAGTTTTAGAAATTCTGAGAGAGCGAGATACAGGCCTTGGATTTTTAACTAACAATAAGGAACATAGTGACTATATTGTTTTTATCCAGGGAAATAATGAGCGGTAGCGAATATATTTCATCGGGTGTTTCTTTTTTGCCAAGAAAAAAGAAAAGATTCTGGATCCCGGGTCGGAGCCCGGGAAGACGGATAGGTTTGGTATTTTATGTTTAATACCCCTCCGCCCTACGGGCACCTCCCCTGCATAGGGTAGGAGGATGGTTGTGTTATTTCTCTTCTGTTTCCGCGTCAGTTACATTATCTGCATTTCCCTCTTTGTCTTCGACTTTGTCCCCTGCTGGGCTGACATCGTCTGAATCAGATTCTGTTTTTTCACCAGCTTTTGCCATTTCCTCGCCGATTTTTTGCATTTCGGTTGCCAGTTCTTCGGTGGCTTTTTTTACTACGTCCATATCATCCGAATCTTTGGCAGTTTTCGCTGCATCGATTTTTTCTTGGACTGCGGTTTTGACCTCGTCGCTAATTTTGTCTGCGTTGTCTTTTAGCCCCTTTTCTGCGGTGAAAATAGCAGTGTCTAACATATTTTTAGATTCTACGTTTTCTTTTTTCTTGGCATCTTCGTCGGCGTGTGTTTCCGCGTCGGCTTTCATTTTTTCGATTTCTTCGTCTGATAGTCCTGATGATCCCTCGATACGGATACTGTTTTCTTTGCCGGTTGCTTTGTCTTTGGCAGACACGCTCAGCACTCCGTTGGCATCAACGTCGAACGTTACCTCTACCTGTGGGATACCACGCGGCGCTGGCGCGATACCATCTAATACGAATCGTCCCAATGGTTTGTTGTCGGCCGCCATGGGTCGTTCTCCCTGTGCGATGACAATCTCGACTGATGACTGGTTGTCTGTTGCGGTCGAGAATACCTGGCTGTGTGATGTTGGGATCGTTGCATTTTTTTCGATCAATTTTGTTGCGACACCCCCCATGGTTTCGATTCCCAGCGACAATGGAATAACGTCGAGCAACAACACGTCTTTGACGTCACCCTGCAAGACTCCGGCCTGTACGGCGGCTCCTGCGGCGACTACCTCGTCGGGGTTAATCGTTCGGTTTGGTTCTTGACCGAATAGTTTCTGAACCTCTTCTTGGATTTTTGGCATACGTGTTTGTCCTCCCACCAAGATAACCTGGTTAATTTCGCCAGCTTTGAATCCAGAATCTTTTAGTACGTCCCCTGTGATTTTGATTGATTTTTCGATGTATGGCATTGCCAAGTCTTCCAGTTGAGCACGAGTCAATTTCAACAACAAGTGTTTTGGACCGTTCGCATCTGATGTAATAAATGGAATATTGATTTCAGTTTCTGGCGCTGATGACAATTCCTTTTTGGCTTTTTCGGCTGCCTCGTCCAAACGTTGCAGTGCCAATTTGTCTGCAGTGATATCGATACCTGATTCTTTTTTGAATTCAGTTCCGATCCATTTGATAATAGCCTGGTCAATATCACGTCCCCCCATATGGCTATCACCACCTGTAGATTTTACCTCGACGACGTCTGCGCCTACCTCCAAAATTGAGATATCAAAAGTACCCCCACCGAAATCGTATACGGCGATTTTTTCGTCAGTCTTTTTGTCGAACCCGTATGCCAATGCGGCAGCAGTTGGTTCGTTGATGATTCGTTTAACATCGAGTCCCGCGATTTTACCCGCATCGATTGTGGCTTTACGTTGGTCATCGTTGAAATACGCCGGAACGGTGATTACGGCCTCGGTTATTTTTTCACCTGTTTTGGCTTCGACGTCGGCTTTGATTTTCTGCAAGATCATTGCTGAAACTTCCTCGGGGCGATAATCTTTGTCGCCCATAGTTATCATAGCTCCGCCGTCTTTACCTTTTTTGATAGTGTACGGCACCACGTCGACGTCTTTTTTGATAACGTCGTCTTCGTATTTGTGCCCCATGTATCGTTTGATTCCGTAAATAGTATTTTGTGGGTTGGTGATGGCTTGGCGTTTTGCCAATTCACCAGCCAAACGGTCACCATTTTTTGCAATAGCAACAATCGACGGAGTGGTACGGTTTCCCTCGGCGTTTTCAATTATTTTTGGTTGCCCCCCCTCGATGATTGCGACGGCGCTGTTTGTTGTCCCTAGATCGATTCCAATTATTTTTGACATAGTATTTTTTAGATTATTTAGTAAGTATTTTGTCATTCTGAATTTATTTCAGAATCTAAGTTTGTATTTTTGGTCTATGAGATCCTGAAATAAATTCAGGATGACAGTGGTGGATTTTACTCTTTCTTAAATTGATAGACTTTGACTCGAGCCGTTCTGACGATTTGTCCATCCATCTTGTATCCCTTTTGGACAGTCTCGGCAATTTCATTGTCCTGTTTTTTATTATCTGTTTCGATTACCTCCAGCGGTTCATGTAATTCATGATCCATCTGTCCGGTCGTTTGTATTTCTGTGACTCCATTTTCCTGTAGGGTTCGTTGCAGATTCTGATAAATATATTCGATTCCGGTTCGCCAGTTTGCATCAACTGATTCCCAGACCTCGCGATTCTTCATTGCTGATTCAAAATTATCTAATGATGGCAATAAATCCAGAATCAATCCCAATGTGGCGCGTTTACGAATCTGCCCCCGTTCGGCGTCTAGTGATTTTTGTAAATTCACATAGTCGGCCCTAGCTCGTTGCCATCCGTCGAGATTCTCTTTGGCTTCGGCTTGGGACTCTTTCAGTTTTTCGCGAATCTGTTTCAACTTGTCTCCCTTTTTCTGGGTGACCAGTTCGGACTCGGTTGTCTCGAACTGCACATCATCGAATTGATCATCTGACATATTGTTTTTATCATTACTCATAATTACCAGACAAGTATAAACCATTCTCATATTTTTGACAAGTTTTTTTCACACGTAAAATTATTGTAAATTGGGGAAAACTCTGGTATAATACATACATGACACCAAAACGACTTAATCTCAAGGAAAAAATCTTGAAATTCCTGGGTTCCAATGAATCCAGCAACTCTGATGAATTGAACAGCCACATCGAGGGGTTATTCAGTGAAATAGACGATCGGAGCTCGGATTTGAAATATGCAGTGACCCGGAGCCTGAAAAACCTGACCAAATCAGGAGATATTGAATTAGAAGACGAGATGATGCGCCTGACCCCCACAGGACGTCACAGCTTGCGCTCTGCACGCCTGTCATCGGATGAAAGCCTGATTCCCCTATCGTGGGATGGGCATTGGCGTATGGTGATTATTGACGTTCCCGAGGATAATAAACAGCTCCGCAATGCTATCCGCTATATCCTGAAAAAGGCCAAATTCGCCAAGCTGAAAAACAGCGTCTGGATTAGCCCCTACCCATTCGAGCATATGCTGGAAAATATGAAAAAGGATCTCGAGCTAACCGATGAATTCAACATCATCGTCACCAACCACGCCGATTTTGATACTGAAAAACAATTTAGAAAGGTATATTGGGGGTAGTGTGGTATATTTGAAATATGAAAAAGAATTACAAGAAAATAGGAAAGATAATTGGGATAATTTTACTTGTCCCTGTTGGACTATTTGGCCTTGCTATTGTTGCACTTTTTTTGACATATATATCGACTGCTGTACGAGATGGCTATTATTTATCAAAAGTCTTCCCAGATGCACAAGAAAGCCAGTATGTTGTCTCAAAAAGAAAAGCTTTTTACGTCCGTCGAGAAGGAGGTTCCCCGCTAAATCTATACTTACAAAAATTGCGCCGTGTTGATATCAAATCTCTAGAAATCATCAATAATTCCTACGCGAAAGACAAAAATTTTGTTTATCAATTCAATAAAAGAATCCAAGGGGCTGACCCAGACACTTTTGTTGTTCCTGAATAAGTAATTCTGAAGATGTATTGGGGGTAAATGGTATAATCAATGAATATGAAAGGACCAAATATAATTAGAAATGGAGTGCGGACACTTTCAAAAGTATTTTTGAGCTTTGTACTTTTTATTTTAATTATTGCCTTTACTCTTTTCTTGCTATCAAAAAGGAATGAACGTCTCGTTGATATGGCTAATACTATAAAGACTGACACCCTCTACACGATTCAAAGAAACAAAGTACTCTATACCTACTATCACTACAATTCTTCTACCGGGTGGAGAACTTTCCGTATTTGGTCAGCCCATGCAAAAACTTTTGAAATTTTAGACGATGGATACTACGCCAAAGATAAAAACCACGTTTATTATTATGGCAAAAAAATTGATGGTGACCCAGAAACATTTGTTGTTCCAGGTAAATAAAAACCCCGCTATTGCGAGGGTTTTTTAATATTCCAAAATTTAGCGCGAGGATTCGACCCCTATCGAACGAACCAGAATTTCAAAATGGAATGAGTGTCCGCAGGTATTTTTCAGCAGGCTAACGTAGTGCCCCCTGAAAAATAACGAATGTAGTTTTAGATAATTCTGAGAGAGTTCGGTACAGGCCTTGGGTTTTTGTTTCTTTTTTGCCAAGAAAAAAGAAAAGAATTAAAACAAGATCCCCGTCTGCGCGGGGATGACACTTGAGGGTTGGTAGGGATGTTTCTGGATCCCGGGTCGGAGCCCGGGAAGACGGGGGTTTGGGTGGTTATGTCTGATACCCCTCCGCCTCGTTCCTCGGCACCTCCCCTACATAGGGGAGGAGGATATATTTACCAGAGCAAAGAAAAAACCACCTGAGGGTGGTTTTTTTGATTTCTGAGTTTTAACGTTTTGACCACTGTGGGGCACGACGTGCTCCGCGGAGTCCTGGTTTGTTTCGTTCTTTTGAACGTGGGTCACGTTTTAGGAACCCTTCTTTTTTTAATGGAACACGTGATGCTTCGTCGCGTTCTACCAATGCACGTGAGATTCCGTGACGTACGGCTTCGGCTTGGGCATGTAATCCCCCACCTTTTACCAATACGGTTACTTTGAATTCTTGATCCAATTTCAATGTATTAAAAGCATCGTTTACGATTTTGATCTGATCATCAGTTTTAAAATATTCTGACAATTTTTTATCGTTGATGATGACTTCAGTTTTAGCAGCCTCGAACAAACGTACCTGTGCGCTGGCAGTTTTACGTCGTCCGATTGCTGGAATGTATTTTGTTTTTTTAGTTACTGCTGACATATAAATTATTCGGTAATAGTTAGATTTTTCATCAATGGCGCTCGCAATTTGTTTGACGCCAACATTCCGTAGACTGCTTTTTCGAATACAGGAGCGTAGCCCTTGCGGTCGATCAAATGCCCACGTGTTTCGCGTTTTTGACCACCTGCGTATCCAGAATAGCTCATGTACTCGTCTAACAATTTCACATCTGCCAAATCGATTTTTGACGCATTGATAACGTGCACCTTGTTTCCTGATACTTTGTTAGGTGTAAAATCTGGTGAATTTTTTCCACGCAAAATCATAGCTGCCTCGCTGGCAACACGACCCAGTTTTTTACCCGAGGCATCAATAGTGTATTCTTTTGTATTAGTTACTGTTGTCATAAAAATTATACAAATTCGATAATAGCCATTTCTGCAGCATCTCCCTGACGTGGAGGCAGTTTAACAACCCGAGTGTATCCACCCTGGCGTTCTCTATATTTTGGTGCGATTTCCTCGACAAGTTTTTTAGCCAATGTTTCCTGGTTTCCACCCAAACGAGCGTTCAAGAAACGACGTGAGAAAACAGTGTCGCTACCGGCTTTTGTTACCAATTTCTCAATATATGGTCGCAATTCCTTGGCCTTGGCTGCTGTAGTTGTAATACGTTCGTGTATTACCAAAGACAATGCCAAACCACGCATCAAAGCCACCCGCTGCTTGCGGACACGTCCAAATTTTCGATTGGTTTTTTGATTATTCATGGTGTTACATTTCTCCCCAAGTAGGCCCTATTATCGTCATTTTGACTGAAAAGTCAAGTAAATTATGCTTGTTTAAGGCTTACATTCTGAGAATCCAATGATTTACTGATTTCGTCTAGTCCTTTTTGCCCTAATCCCTCGATTTCTAAAATGTCATCTTCGGTTTTTCGGACCAACCCACCGATAGTTCGGATGTTGGCATCGGCCAAAGCGTTCAGTGTTCGAGTTGATAGATCCAGAGATTCAATGCGGGTTTTCAAGATGTCAGATAATTCTGATTCTGATAGCCCCTTTGCCCCCTCTTTGTCCAACAATGCGCTGGGTGATTCTGCCATTTCTATTTCCTCGGGTAATTGTTCAATATCTAAAATGGCTTTGATTTGACGAACCATAACCATCAACGAATCTTCCAAGGCTTGTTTAGGTGTTAATGACCCATCTGTTTGGATAAACAAACGTAGTTTGTTGTGATCAGTACGGTCTCCAACACGCATGTTTTCAACCTCGTATGATACACGCTTGATTGGTGTAAATACCGCGTCAATCAATATAGTTCCAACACCGGCTTTGCTTTCACCACGTTCCTCGCGAGGTACAAATCCGAATCCTTTTTCTATTGTTAATTCAATTTCCAATTCAGCCTTGCTGTCAGTTAATTCGGCAATGTACTGATCTGGGTTCATAACCTCGACAGATCCTTTGGCTTCGATATCTCCTGCTGTTACTTGTTTTTTTCCTTTTACCGATAGTTTTACCGTCTGAGGTTCATCAGTTGACATTGCTAGACGTACTTTTTTAAGATTTAAAATAATAGCAATAACGTCTTCTGACACACCTTCGATTGTTGCAAACTCGTGGTCTGCACCTTTTATTCTTAGTCCAGTGATAGCCACACCTTGCAAAGATGAAAGAATGATACGTCGCAAGGAGTTACCCAAAGTGTACCCATACCCAGGAGCAAGTCCCTCGATTTCATATGTTCCCTTTGTGTCATTTTCCTCTACGATATTAAGCCGAGAAGGCAATAGTATTTGGTCCGTCATAATATATTTTTACATTCCATCGCACACATAATAAATATTTTTTGTGGTGGAACGTTCGCTAAACGAATAAAACTAGTAAACAAGATTTTGTGAGATCTATCGGCTATAGAACTCGATAACAGAGTTGAAGTTCAGGAATGAATCTGGGTCTGTTGGTTCGCCGGCAACAACAGCTGACCGTTGTTTTGCGTTCCATTTCAACCAATTCGGAGCAGTGTGATTTTTCAGTTTATTATCAATCAATTCGAATATTTTTATGTCTTTGCTTCCTTCGCGGATAGCTAGCTCGTCGTTTACACGTAATGAGTATGATGGAATTGTTGTCTTTTTCCCATTAACGGTAAAGTGTCCATGAGAGACCATCTGGCGTGCCATACGGCGTGATTCTGCCAATCCCAAACGATAGACGATGTTGTCTAGACGGGATTCAAGTGACTTGAATAATGCTAGAGCTGGGCTGGCGCCCTGTTTGGTTGCCCCTATGGCTTTGTTGATGTAGTTTCGGAATTGTTTTTCGCGAACACCGTACATAACACGTACACGTTGCTTTTCAATCAACTGCAATCCGTAATCGGTTACACGCGGACGTCGTCCTGTGGTTCTCTTTTTGGCGTTTGCCAAAGCAAATTTCTGAGACTGAGTTTTATCAAAAACCCCTGCTCCCAGGCGACGTGCAATTTTAAATTTTTTCAACTTGATAGACATATATTATAAAAAAGACAGATAATTAGACGCGACGAGCTTTACGTGGGCGACATCCCCCATGAGGAACAGGAGTTCGGTCTTTGATGCTTTTCAGATCAATTCCCTTGCCGGTGAATGCACGAATTGCTGATTCACGTCCTGATCCAATTCCTTTTACGATGATGCTGGCCTCTTTGACCCCCATGATTGCAGCCTTTTCTCCAATCAATGCGCCAACCTCGGCAGCAGCAAACGGAGTTCCTTTTTTGGCTCCACGGAACCCAAGACCACCTGATGATGAAAATGCCAATGTGTTTCCGTCTGTATCAGAAAGTAATACTTTTGTGTTGTTTAACGTTGCTTGTACATGCAAAATAGCTTCTGCTACTTTCTTTTTCTTTGTGCGTGCCAAAGAACGAGCTTTCAAGCTCTTGTTTGATTTATTCCCCTTTTGTTTTACTACGCGTTTTTTTCCCATATACAATTATTATTTCTTATCAACCTTTAGCTTACCTGACCCGGCGGTTGAACGTTTGTTCCCACGAACAGTTCGTGAGTTTGTTTTTGTTCGCTGACCGTTAACTGGCAAGTTTCGACTGTGGCGACCTCCACGGTATGATACGATATCTTTTAGACGTTTGATATTTTGTGTTTTTTCACGTTTTAGGTCTCCCTCGATAGTGAACCCCTCGACAAGATCACGAAGAGTTTTTTCTTCTACCTCGGTCAAATCGGCAACTTTTTTAGTGCGGTCGATTTTTGCTTGATCAGCAATCTTTTGTGAACGAGATAACCCAACACCATACACCGCCGTTAGGCCATATTGTAGTTGTTTGTTATCTGGAAGTGTAATACCTGAAATACGCATAAAAAATAAATTGATTATCCTTGTCGCAGTTTGCGACGAGGGTTAGCTTTATTAATTCGAAACAGTCGACCGCGACGGCGGACAATCTTGTCCCCTTGAGCTAGGTCTATTTTCTTGATCGATGTTTTTACTTTCATAATAAAAAAATGTGTGTTTACCCCATATATATAGGGATAAAAAAAGCAAAGGAAGCAGACTTCCTAAAGCTGTGTGCGAGTATAGCTTATTTACAATCGTTTGACAAGTCTTGCCTTGCCCCCGTACGGATCAATGACAACTTCTACCTTGTCACCGACCATAACACGTATTCTGTGCATACGCATTTTACCAGCCAGATAAGATATAATCTCTTCTCGCTGGTCGCCATCAGCACCCTCTTCTAGGTTTAAAAGCACACGAAACATAGTGTTTGGAAGCGCTTCGCTGACAATCCCCTGTTTTCTAATTTCTTCTGATTTATCGCTCATGTGTATGTTGCTATACTACAAAAAAAATTACGATTAGTCAACCTTTTTTTGCTTGTTTGTAATTGATATTAAGTCTGGATTACCAGGGAACACAAAACGCCAAGGTGGTCGCACATGAAAACCAACATCAACAACGTCAACATGGTTTATTCCGCCCACAAGAGATTTTTTGCTAGCACCAGCAACAATTTGTTTTATCTCTGATTCATCAGCAATCCACGAAACACCAAATGGTCCCGATAGCGATGCCTGCAAAACAATATCTGATGATGTTTGTAGGGATAATAATGATTGTATCTCTATTTTAATATCATCAAATCCGTTTGCAATCAGGGTGCTCCCTGGATGCTGTTCCCTGTCTAATGGGGATTGGTCATATATAAAATCTGTTAGCTCTTGCCGGTCAAACAACACTGCGTATACCGAACCGTTTAATGTAGCTTGGGATTTTTCTGAATCTGTTCCCTCGGAGTAATTAATAGTTGTATCAACTGAAACAACACGGGCGCCATCAAAAAGAATAAATCTATCTTGTGGAACTTCTGATTTTTCTCGTGCCCCAAGGCGGTCCGTCAGTTCTTTGGACATATCGTCATATAATTTGTTGGATTGTTCTTTGGATATAACAGGACGAGACCCTGTGAACCCACCCGACATAACCGTTACAGATTGTGCATATTGTGTTTCAAATTTAGGACTTTTTATTTCACGCCACCCAGGAATAACCCAATTCATATCAGGAGACAAAATATTAGAACCTTCGCCGGCTTGATCTGCATAAACAATAACATCAACAAACCCAGGTTCCCCACCAGATGCCGGGGGGACCGTTACTCCGTCGCCTTTTGCAAGTTTAAAAATTAATCCACTGTCAGATTCAAAACGAGTTTCCTCGCGAAGTTTTTGTTCCTTGGATTCTTTGTTGAAAATACGAATAGTACCTGACGCTTGTTCGGACACCTCTTTGAAGCTATCCGCGACAATTGATTCGGTAACCTGTTCGTCGATACGCATCAAATACCCAGGTATATCACCGACAGCATCACCAACACCAATAGAAATTGTTGAAGAAGTCGTTATGTCTTCGGTTGCAGGCGTGATAACAACAGAAGCTCTGTGTAATAATTTTCCACCACCAAAGAACACAACAATAGCCAATGCAATAATTGTCAGTACCCACAATCTAGAACGTGACCATGAACTATTCGAGCTCTCTATGATTTCATCATCAAGGTGGTCTTCGTATGATTCGTCTATGTTGGATTCTTTGACTGCAGTTTTTTTAGCAGAGGGTGATGATTTCTTTTTTCTTTCGGATATAGTCAAAGGCTTTGTCGCATTTTTTTTCTTGCGAGTAGATTGTATCGAGATATCTTGTATGCGTCTGCGTTGAGTCATAAATTATATTATCTATTGTATCATGTTAACAACAAAAACTTCGAGTGATAGAAACTGGTCACGTTTCTCTGGATCATCGTATAAAATATTTGTTTCTATAATGCGCATTGGCCCACGCATAACCATGCGACACTGTCTGTTTTCTTTTATTAATCGTTCTCCTAGAATATCCCGAACCCCATCACCGAACTCGGGATCAGTAACAACCACAGCAACATCGCAGCCATACCCGTGGTTTGCTTCTATTACAGGAGATACATGACGGTACCACAGCGCTATTTCTTGCTCGAATACATTATCAAAATCATCCTGCCCGCCATCACCATGACTGCGAATGTGTAACTGTGACCGTACATCACGAATCGATTTATGTGTTTTGTCTGCAATATTTCGAATCATGTGGTGTGTCCCAAATGGAATGGCACCAATAATAACAGGAGCGCGATCATGAATCACCATGACGTCGGTGACCTCGCCACCAACATCAAAAATCAACATATCATCATACTCAAACAAGGCTTCTTGGTGTGCACGAAAAGACACATAACCAAACGACATCATATCTACGGGACAATTATAAAATCGTGCAATGCTATTACGCAGTCGTTCGGTAATCATCTCTGGGGCAGTTGTCGCCATGACAACCAAATCTAGTTTTTTTGATTTTTTACCCTGTGGGTTATCAGACAAATACCCATCAACAGTCGCTTGTATTATTTTATGTTCTATCAGAGTGTCATCAACCAAGCTGCCAGATTTTGACTGGAAAGATTGTCGCAACATTTTGTCCAAAGTTTTTTTAGTAACACGTGTTGGCTCTTTGTTGGTCTCGTTGATATGGATGATGTCTGTGTCACACCATGCCCCAGTCAAAACACATGTTGCTCTGGATATTGGAATACTGGTCTGATCAAAAATCGATGCCAGAGCTTGGTCAAAAGCACGAACCATGTCATCCAACAATAATTCTGTATTGTCTCGTATTGGAAAAGAAACACGCTTGTGTTCAATAACAATTGGTCGTTTGTTTGGGTTTTTAATATTCACAAAAGCAACACCAACACTGCTGGTTCCAATATCACAGATTATCTGAAATGATGATTCTTTTTTCTTTGTTCGGAAAGGCCACATGTATAGTTAAATTATATCAAAAATCCCCACAAAGTTATGCGGGGATTAAATATTAAAATTTTTTCTGTACAAAGGAAATTTATTTTGTGCTAATTTTCTCTGTCTGTGTACTCTGCTCTTTACAGTGCCAACAGGGATATCCAAATGTTCTGCAACCTTGTCGTAATTCTGAAGATCAAGATAAAGACAAGATTCCACATGGTTACCGTTTTCATTCAGCATCATAATAAAATCTTCTATGTCTAGATCTAGATAAATAGGTCGTTCTGGCGAGTAGAGTTTGCTGGCGCACTCGCCAATATCATCTATGTGTTCTCTTTTTCTTTTTTTTGCTTCATCAGATCTTGCAATATCTAAAAACCTATTTTTTGTTATTTTGGCAAGCCAGCCGAATATAGCCAGACTTTGATCCAAAGTATCAAATGATATACAAACTCTGACAAAAACATCCTGCGTTAAATCCAATGCTTTATCTTTATTTTTTGTTAAACGCAAAGATCTGTTATAAACAAATGAATAATATTTTTTACAAAAATTTTCTAATGACAATGTAGTTTCCATGGTTGCCTCCTTTTCTTTTAATTGTACGCCTATGACAAGATTTATTCAAGAACAGCCTTGATTCGTCGTACTCCAGCCGAACTGGATTCTTCTTTTTTGATTCTGAATGTTCCCAGCTCGCTGGTGTTCGTAATATGCGGACCACCACAGAATTCCTTGGAAATTATTTCTCCATTTTTATTTTCTATAAAATAGACATCCACAGTGTCGGGATATTTCACCCCAAATTCCATTTCGGCTCCCAACGCCTCGGCTTCGTCTTTTGGCATAGTTTTTTTAATGACGGGTAGTCCCTCAGCAATCCATCCATTCACCAAATCATTGACCTGCTGTTTTTCATCGTCGGTCATTTTGCGGTCAAAATTAAAATCAATACGTAACCGTTCAGATGTGATGTTGCTCCCTCGTTGTTTAACGTCCTGTCCCAGAACCTGCTGCAGTGCAGCCAGCAATAGATGGTGTGCGGTGTGTAATTTGGTAACCTGTGGGTCACCAGCATCAGACATACCCCCCTTGAATTTCCCCGCGCTAGCTGTTTTTGATAATTCTTTGTGTTGTTCGAATTCTGAATAAGCCCCGTCGACATCTGCCTCGAGTCCTTTTCCGTGGGCCAGTTCCCGCGTCATTTCAAAAGGCATTCCATATGTGGTGAACAATTCAAATACATCTTTTCCACTAAGATCAGAAGCACTTCTTTTTTCGAACTCTCTGACGGCGCGATCCAAAGTAGATTCAAAGTTTTTCTTTTCTTTTTCTATTACCTCGACGACCGTTTCATAATCTCCGGCAAAGTCTTTTTCATAAACATCAGAAAATTTATTCCAGACAAAATCAATGTTATCTTTTATTAGTGTGTCATTTTTTTGAGAATAAAATACAGCCCTGCGAATGAGGCGTCGCAATATGTATCCCTGCCCAGTATTAGATGGGTGCACGCCGTCAATCGCCAAAAATACAGCGGAACGAACATGGTCGGCAACAATTCTATCTTCTTTGTCTAATTCATTGTTAAACAAATCTGTTTCAAAAACATTATTTACCCCTTGGACAGCAACAGCTAACCGCTCCAATCCCATCCCAGTATCAATACCAAAATTTTCTAATTTTTTGTAATTTTTTTCTTTGTCACAATAATATTCATTGAAAACAATATTCCAAATCTCTACTCCGTCAATGTAAATTTCGGTTGTTGGACCACATGGACCCTCGTCACCAGTTGGCCCCCAGAATACATCATCGCGCCCTTCGGGGCGGATATCTAGACTTGCATCGATTGATTTCCAGATGTCTTCGGATTCGCTATCACGAGCAGTTATATCATCTCCTCCAAAAATAGTAATGTAATCTATTTTCAATTTCATTTCGCTGGTGATAAATTCATGCCCCCATTCTATAGCCTGCCGTTTTGACACCGCATTATTAAAAGCAAAATTTCCCAACATCTCGAAAAATGTCAAATGGGTGGCGTCACCTATCTCGTCGATATCGCTAGTACGCATACATTTTTGTACGCTGGTTGCCATATCCCCGTATGGAGATTTTTCCCCCATATAATATGGCTTAAACTGCTGCATTCCTGCAGTGGTAAACAAAACCGATGGATCAGTCGGAATCAATGATGAGCTGGGCGCACGAGTGTGCCCCTTGGATTCCATAAAGGTCAAAAATTTCTCGCGGATGTCGTTTGATTTCATGCCCACCAGTATACCTGCCCAGCCGATTTTTGGCAAAAGAAAAAACCAGCACGTTATAGTGCTGGCTTGTTTTTTATTTGAAGATATTCAACCGCTTTATAAAACGTTTTACTGTTTCAGGTAAAACTAAATCCTGTGAACCAACAAGCTTTAAGCTACCCCCTCTATCAGTCTCCCAAACTACTGATACATATTTTTGAATGTTTTGTATTCCAGCAAACGTCCACTTGCCCGCAATCTTGTGCCAATGTGACACTGCCCCAAACTTGTCAGTTAGAATACAATACATCGATGAAATTTTTTTCTTTTCAGGTCGTAAAGCAAAATGATATTCTAAAATAGAAATTATATTTGAATGAGCCATGACTTTTCTTTTTTGTTTATCTCTATCGTACGACAAAAACCCGCCAGGCACAACACCCTAGGCGACAGAATCGATCACTCCACCACCCAAACAAATATCACCATTACCCGACTGTTCGCCAGGCAGGTAGATAACCAACGATTGCCCAGGGGCAATCGTTGCGTCGTGACCAGCCAGAACCACACTTGCGGTATCACCCTTGATTCCGCTGAGTGTCATTTTCTTGATTTCACCATGGTAACGAATCTGTGCATCGTATGATTGCCCAGGACGAAGTGGCTCGGAAATCATGTTTATATTGGTTATGGTTATTTGTTGCCCTTTTCCATAATTTTCTTTTTGATTATCAATATTTTCAGAGACGGTAATAGTATTTTTCTTGATATCTTTATCCACCACATAATACCGACTCTCGTCTGTTCCTTTGGATAGGATTGTAAATCCATGACGTTCACCCAATGTAAAAAACAATGCTCCATCATGATGTCCAATAATCTTTCCGTCAGTATTCAATACATCCCCTGGTTGGTGGTTAATATAATGCCCCAGAAATTCCTTCATATCTATTTCACCAATAAAACAAACCCCTTGGGAATCTTTTTTTGTGGCCGTTGGTAGTTCGTATTTCTCGGCAAGTTTCCGTGTTTCGTCTTTTATTAGATGTCCGACTGGAAACAAAATATGTTTCAACTGATCCTGGGTCAAGGTCCACAAAAAATATGATTGGTCTTTGCCTGGGTCAATTCCACGCAAGAGCTGAAACCGCGCCTGCCCCCCTATGTAGGGGGGCAGCCCGAAGGGCTGGGGGGTATTGGTTTTTTGATACCCCTCCGCCTCGTGCCTCGGCACCTCCCCTGCATCAGGGGAGGAGGAAGTGGTGACTTGCGCATAATGCCCTGTCGCAACAAAATCTGCTCCACGTTCCAGCGCCCAATCCAAAAACCCTCCAAATTTTACTTCGCGATTACACATGACGTCTGGGTTGGGGGTTCGTCCCGATCGGTATTCCGCAATCATATAATCAGCAACCCCAGTTTTATA
>Ga0224506_10000479_pt1 | contig 33994 bp, 29 predicted proteins | sample SF_Jan12_sed_USG_2_FD_169108 | JGI IMG/M metagenome (GOLD analysis project Ga0224506, IMG submission 169108) | Sediment microbial communities from San Francisco Bay, California, United States - SF_Jan12_sed_USGS_8_1 | ecosystem: Environmental > Aquatic > Marine > Sediment | place: USA... | reverse complement strand
ATAACAGTGCCGCGACCGGTTTCCATAATGGTGGTGAGTATGCAATCGGCGCCGACTATCTGTTGCAGTCGGGTGATCTCTATCAATATACAGGCACCGGCAGCAGCTGGAGCTGGCTGCATATTGGTTCGGTCATCAGCGCCGTCAGTGGTAATCAGGCCGAGTTCAGTATACCGCTGGCCTGGCTGGGTAACCCGGTAAGTCTGCAGCTGTTTTTGCTGGCTGAAAATGTCGCCTATAGCGGTGGCAGTACAGAAGATTATTACCCGGATGATGTATTAAATGCTGCTGCGAGTCTGCGCTTCTTTAGTTACGGCCTGTAATTAAAAAATAATTCTGTTCGTGTTGCACGGCTGGATAGCCAGTGATTTTCTTTCCCCTTATTAAACTGACAGTAAATAATGCATAAGCTGTTTGCTCTTGCTAACGGCGCAGGTGTCTGTGTTTTTATTGGCCATGAATCTAGCGGCTATCACTGTAATGATTGGGTACCTGACAGAGTCAGGATAAAACTGTATGAGAACAATAAAAATTATTGATATAGCTAGCTGACTTTTATTTACTTCATTTTTAGCACCTGAGAAGAATTGAAAGTTAAAAAAACGCATAAAGTCTGCTTATCAATGGATGGTATCAAGAAGACGGCAAGTGGCTTTTTTTTCAATACAAAATGTTCACTATAGATCGATCAGGGATAAATATTTTTCTATGCTGGTCTGTGCAATACATTTCGCACGCATTTTATGCGCCTGATTATTTTATATTATTGGCTAAGTTTGAGGTGCTGAAAAGTCGTCCAAAACTTTTACACTAAATATATTTCTTATGATTTAAAATTAAATTAATATTAAAATAGTGTTGCAAGAATGGTAATAAAGCTGCATTTTATCTAGCTTGATATTTGTGTGTTATATTTTTAATCTAAGGCCGGTTGAGGCAGTTTTTTTCATTTAAATATCTTGCAATAGTTTGAATGAAATGTCAGGGTGTTCAGTAATCAAAGCGCCCGAATAAAAAAGCAATGGTTCTTTAGTATGACAAAAAAGCGGCCAGTGTGAAACGTAAAGTGCGTAATGTTACAGAGAACGGGAGGGCTCTGTTTTACCAGAATGACTCATCAATGTTTCTGAGTAGCTTCTGGATACAAAGCGGGTATTTGAAACAGCCAATTGTTTTTCTGTATTGGTCAGTTAGGGTCTCGTTGTTGGTTGTATTTCAAATACTATAAGGGAATGAATAGTATTGGGGTATTTATGGATATGATGTTAAGAGTTAAGGAAGCTGTTTACATCCTGATGTTATCGGTGATTGGGAATCTGCATTTAACCTCAACGGCAAGAGCGGCTGAGCAACTGTCGCCGTGGATGGTTTACTATGGCGCCAATGCCTCTGCCAAAGTCTTTGAACCCTATAAGCTGGTTATTCTTGACGGCGAAAACCACTCGCTGGCAGCGCGCCTGGTAGACAGGGGCAAAACAGTTCTGGCTTATCTGAGCCTGGGTGAAGTTGAGAAGAACCGCCACTGGTTTGCTGCCGTCAAGGCTGAAGGTCTGTTGCTGATGGAAAACCGTAACTGGCCGGGTAGTTTTTATCTCGATGTGCGTGATAACCGCTGGCAAAGCCGTGTGATAGAAGAGCTGATCCCGGGTCTGTTACAGCGTGGCTTTGACGGCATCTTTCTGGATACTCTGGATAACCCGGCGGAGTTAGAACGCAAAGATGCTAAAAAATACCGGGGCATGACCGATGCAGCAGCCCGACTGGTTTTGACAATTCGCCGGCACTATCCTGAAATTAAAATCATGATGAATCGCGGTTATGAGATTCTGCCCCGGGTCGGCGCCGCGATCGATATGCAGCTGGGAGAATCGGTTTTTTCTACTTACCATTTTAAAACCGGCAGATACGGTTTTGTCGACACTCAAGATTATCAGTTACAGCTCAAATGGTTGCAGAACGCGGCCAAAAAATTCCCCAGGCTCGATATATATACTCTGGATTACTGGAATCCAGAGGACACAGAAGGTATTGCCAGGCTTTATGAAGAAGAGTACCGCAACGGATTTATTCCTCTGGTTTCTACAATTGCACTGGATCAAATTGTTGCAGAACCTGCGGGCATAAAACGACAGTAAATTAGTAAAAGAGAATCAGGTGGTTAATTGGCTATGTCTAATTGGACGATGATTTTTCGATTATTTTTAAATGCGAGAGGTCGCTTTCAAGCCCCATGCTTGATTGTCTGTCGCGGTTTTCTGGCGGTCTGTGTTTTGATCAGCAGTGGCCAGCTGCTAGCAGCGAGTTCGAGCGTGCATACTGTGCCGCGCACTGTGCTTGCCTTCTATGACAGCGAGCTAGACGGAGGTACTGCAGATACAGAGGTGCACAAGTCGGCAGAGATGTCACTGAATCATCTGGGGCTGGTTGTTCATTACCAGGATATTCATCGCCCCCTTCCGGATAAAAAAGCGATGGCAGACGTCAGGGGGGTTCTGCTCTGGTTGCACTGGGATACGATGCCTGATCCCAATCAGTTTCTGCGCTGGCTTATCAATCAAATGCGGGCAGGCAAGCGCGTTGTCATCATGGGCTTGCACGCCTTTGAAAACTCCCGTAGTGGGCAACTGTTGACGGCTGATCCCGAACTTATCAATCAGTTCTGGTCGGATTTTGGTTTGACTGAGACAGCAGAGTGGATGACGGTTAATTATAATATTCAGATTCAATCCACAGATAAACAAATGACCGATTTTGAGCGTTCATTAAAAGGACTGTTGTTACCATTTCCTGTAAAGACAGTCAGTGGCAGCGGGCTAAAGTCTTATCTGAAAGCTTATCAGCGCGGGCGTGAAAAGCGGCTGGCCGATCTCATTGTTAGCGGTCCGAAAGGCGGTTATGTCGCGCCTGGTTACAGCCTGATATCATCTCGCGATGGCAAACAGCGGTTCTGGTACCTGAACCCGTTTCGCTTTTTCAGGCAGGCTTTTGCAACCGATGATTTACCAAAAGCGGATACCACTACCTTGTCAGGCCGGCGCATTTATTATAGTCATGTTGATGGTGATGGCTGGCGCAGCCTTTCCCTGGTGCCGGGTTACCGGGAAAAGAAAAAATCAGTGACGGAAGTTTTGTTGCGCGAAGTTTTCCTGAAATACCCTGATCTTCCGGTGACGGTTTCGCCTGTCGCAGCTGATCTGGACTCGAGCTGGTTTGGCACAAAAAAAAATCAGGCACTGGCGAAAGAAATATTTGCTTTGCCCCATGTAGAGGCCGGCAGTCACACCTTATCCCACCCTATGGACTGGTCTTTCTTTGAGCATTATGACGCAGACAGTGAACGCGCGTATTTACATTTATATCCTGAAACGTATGACACTCTGGCGTATCAGCAAACTCAAACAGAAATAAAAAACTCACGGGCTGGGGCTTCAGATACTAAAACTTCAGCTTTAGACTCGAGCCTGAAATCAGGCTCACTATCATTATCAGGCATCAAGCAGAAGCTGAAAGAAGCCTATGAAATTCCTCGCGCTTACTTTAAAGGGCTGTTTAAACTTGAAGAGGAAATACAGGGTTCAATCGATATTATTCAAAGATACCTGCCTGCAGGCAAACGAGTTGAGTTGCTGCAATGGTCAGGTAACCTGCCATTCTCTGCCGCGATTAAGCAAACGCGCGTTGCGGGTATACGTAACCTTAATGGCGGTGATACGCGTTTTGACAGAGAGTTCGATTCCTATGCCTGGGTTTCGCCCATCGGACGCGAAGTGAATAAGCAGCGACAGATATACGCGTCCTCCAGCAATGAAAATACCTATACACGTCTGTGGACAAGCCGGTTTTATGGCTATGGCTATCTTGAAAAAACCTTGCGGGCTACTGAAACCCCCTGGCGCATTAAACCGATTAATGTCTATTACCATAATTACAGTGGCGAGCGCCTTGCGAGTTTAAATGCCTTACATAAAAACTTTGCTTATGCGCGAAGTCAGTCGATTGCCCCTGTTACAGCGAGCCGTTTTGCCGCTATAGCGGATGGTTTTTTTAGCACGGTGTTCGAACACATCGGTAAGCGTCAATGGCGGATTAAAAACCGGGATCAGCTGCAGACGATTCGTTTTGATCATGCAACATTTGATGCTGTGGATTTTAAGCGATCAAAAGGCGTTATTGGCCAGTCTCATCTGCATGGCAGTCTTTACGTGCAACTTGATCCTGTTGTATCTGCACCGGTCATTGCGCTCAGAAAAATCAAATACAGCGACAGGCAGGCGGATGCAAAGCGGCCTTATTTAATCAGTGGTCGCTGGTGGACGGACAATGTTGAATTAACAGATAAAGGTTTTCAGTGTCAGGTGCAGGGGTTTGGTGCCGGCAATATGCATTGGTATATGCCCGACTCCGGGCAATACCGAATCAGTGTTGAGCTGGCCAATGGGCAGACACGGCAATGGCAAACCAGCGTTGGAGACAATCACTGGTTACAGGTTGTGTTAGAAGAGGCACCGGTCAAAGCCTTTTTTATTAGCGTTGAAAAGCTGCAGGAAGCAAATGCAAGTTCATAAAATAAAATTTGTGCTGTTATTGGTTGCCGGGGTAAGCAGCAGTTTTCTTCTGGTGCCGGGTAAGCAGGAACGGGCGTTGATGTTTATGCAGGACCGGCAGTTTAAACAGGCAGAAAATCTCTATAAGGAATTGCAAGATGAAAACAACGCTATCCGCAATAATCTGATACCGCTGACGAGAATATACCAGGGCAGGGGAGATATGCTGCCACTGATCCGGATGTATGAGGTTTACCTCAAACAAAATCCGGATGATATCGAGGTCTGGGAAAGGTTATCAAAGCTGTACCATGAAGTGCAGATGCCTTATGACCAGATTGAGGCGCTTGAACGCATAGTCAAAAAACAACCCAGTCTCGATCGTTACAGTGAGTTAGTCAGCTTGTATGACGCCACGGGCATAAAAGATCAGCGATTACTAACGGCGCTGACAGAGCTCATCAGGCTGGATCCGCAACGCGAAGCCGATACCCGCGATTTAATTCTGTTGCAGGCGGCAACAGGCAGGCTGGCTGAGGCGGGCAAAAATATGGATGCATACGTCGCGCGTTTTTCAGAAAACATGGATGATGAACTGGCTGAATTACGTTTACGTTTATTATTATTGTCCGAGCGGATAAAGGATGCCTTCGACTGGTCGCAACAATGGCTGCAGAAACAGCCGTCGGCTTCACTGCGTCATCTGGCGCTGTTATACAGCGGCGGGTTGAACAGCAATCTGGATCTGGCATTAGATAAACAGGCGACTGTCGACCCTGCAAAAATGCCAGCCTGGCTGGTGAGTGCTGTGATGAACGTCGGCTGGGAAAGCGATAAACTGAAATTTCTGGAGCGTTTTGTCTCGCGCCTTGGCGAAAATATTGTCAGGCAATACCCGGTGATTATGGCCAGGCTGGCATTAAAAAAAGGCGATAAAAAAAGCCTGGAAAAATGGTTTGCCATGGCAAAAGCGAAACAGGATCTGACAGTGCGCCAGCAATTCCAGTTGATGACCTTGTACTTCATGTCTGCCAGGCCGTCTGCCGGCCTGGCATTGTTGTCAGCGCTGGTGGAGAAAGCGGATATTCCGGCATCACTATGGCTTCAGTCGCTGCCATTAATTTTAAAGTCAGGGCGTATCGAAGAAGGCCTGGCCGTGTTTCAATTGCTACGCGAGCGCAGAAAAGAACATAGCATTAATGAAGCATGGGCATTATTGGCGGCGACAGCAGGAAAAACTCAGGCGGTTACGAAATGGCTTGAGGCTGAGGCGGACAGAAAACTCTCGCGCCGAATGCTGATCGATATGTATTATGCCGCGGCGGACAGGTCTGATTATAAACTGGCAGCGGTGGTGGGAAAACGACTGTACTCTGAGTATAAAGGCGCAGATGAGGTGCGTTTACTGGTCGGCGCGCTGCTGGGTATAAAGCAGGCTTCGGCTGAAATAAATAAACAAATAGTGGCGCTACTGGGAGTAAGGTTGCGTACTGAGACGCTGTCCCGGGAGGAGCGCCGGGCGTTGGCATTTCAGTTATTGCAAGTCGGCGCCAAACAAGAGGCGGCAGAGGAATTTTTGCAGCTGGCTGAGGCTGAAGGTCCGGATGGCCAGAACCTGCAGCAGCTGCTTTATATTTGGGGGCCGATGCCGGGTGAAAAGGCGCTTGACTGGCTTCAGGCACGGTCAAGAAAATCGCCCACTGGCCAGCTGGCAGGGTGGTGGCAGCATCTGCTGCAGGCGGGTGGCAGTGAACGGGTCGCGGCTATGACATCATCTTATATCGGTGTGGATATTCCTGCTGAGGCCGAGGATGTTTTGGTGCATGCCTTAACCCTTACGGGTGGGGGCGACGCATTAGCCCTGCAGCTGCAGACACAGGCTAAAAAGACAGACGCCAGTATACGCCTGGAACAGCTGGCTGTTATTGCCGGCAGTGCCGGTCTGGCCGAAACGGCAGAGGCAATCTGGCAGCGACTGTTGGATCTTCAGCCAATGAATACAAAAGCAATGAAGGCATTAGGCATCGCGGCTTTTAACCGAGGTGAGATGCCAAAAGCTGAAACCTTATTAAGCCAGGTGCTGCGCTTATCCGCTGCTGACTGGGAGAGTAGCTTTTATCTGGGCGAAGTGTTTTTGGCTGACGCACGTCAATCAGAGGCGCGCTCATCTTTTGCAAAAAGCCTTCACTTTATTGAAACTGATAGCGATACATCAAAGAGAAAACGCATTGCCAGAGCCTATCTTTTGTACCGGCTTGGCAAGATAGACGAATCGATGAATCGATACGAGACGTTGATAGCCGCCTACCCTGAGGATCTGGATTTGAGGGCGGACTATTCCGCTATGCTGATCGCTGAGGGGCGTCTGGAACTGGCAAGTCATCTTCTGGAGCGGCAACGATGAAGCTCTGGGCTCAGGAAATAAAACTGGCCGCGTACATCGGCCTGATTTTAATTGTAACGGCGGCCTTTTCATTAATAACAAAAGCGGCTTATGCGGCCAGCTATAGCGTAAAGATAGCGCTGCCGGATGCCGAACTTATTTTAAATTTCGATCGCAGCCCGGGCTATAAGCTACATCATTCACAGCAGACTCAGGTTATTGAGTTTGATCACGCGCTTGATTTGCCTGAGCTGCAGCCGGCGTTTAAAAAACTATCCGCCTGGTTGCAAACGCTATCGGCAAGTTACGATGCTATGTTATTGCGGCTTCAGCCTGGCGTGACAGTGGCGTTAACGGTTAACGATAACAGTCTGCATATTTTATTAAAAAGTGACCGCGAAAAGCATTCGCCTGTCAGGGCCCCGGCTAAATCGAGCCTGGCGCTGGAGCGGGTCGCCGCGTTTCTCAAAATGGAGTCGGGCCAGCCGTCAGTGGCAGCGGCAGATTTACGAGCACTGATAGAACACTATCCGAAGCAGGCTCAGCTGCTGCTCGATATGGCCAGTGTAGAGCAAAGATTAGGTCGCTGGCGAGAAGCCTTGGCCTTATATGAGCGCGCCGAAGTGTTGATGCCGTATTCATCAATCATAAAACAGTCGAAAGCAAGCTTACTGCGAGAGTATGGCAGCAGGCTCGGTACAGAAGTGATCTACAGCACAGTGGGTAGTCAGGATACTCAGTACATCACAACGCTACAGGCACGAAAGCTGATGACTAACGGATATGTCTGGTCACTCGATTATCAACGCCGGGATGCTAAAGAGGAGTTTGATATCCGCCACAGCAGTGGTGAGATAAAAGCCTTCGAAGGTGAAAGGCATCATCTGAGCTTAGGTCTGGAGAGCGCTTTGAATTCAGGGCAACAGATATTATCTGTCTTCGCTGGCGCAAAAGAACCGGGCCTGGGATGGGCTTATCTGCATGCCGGTGATTATGGCCAAAGCGCAATCGAAGTGGCGTGGACGCAGCCCTGGTATGAAATCCCGGAGGCACTGGTCGGTTATGGTTATCAGCATCGTCTGGCGCTGAGTCATACAAAGATATTTTGGCGGCAGTTTAGCCTGTCATCAGATATTTCTTTTAATCGTTACGGCCTGGAGGGAGTCGATGATGCCGCAAAAAGCAACCGCCTTCAGCTGTATTCACGCTACTGGTTTGTAAAGCCAGGAAGCGGTTTTTCATTTGGCTATGCGCTGGACTGGGAAGACGTGTTCTATCATGCAGAGCGTGAGGATGCGATGGCGAATGTGTTTATGCCTCTGCCGCTGGCGAGCCGGGAATTGCAGGTTATGGACTGGGGCTGGAATAACAGGCTGATGAATAAATTGTTATTGGCGGTACAGCTTGGTTATGAATATGAGCGCAAACGCGAAACCAGTGCGCCGTTCGGGCGTATAACACTGAACTACCAGCCTGATTCAGGCTTTGAGGCGAGTGCAAATATTCAGACCGGGCTGTCTAGTTACCGTGGCGGGGAGGATGAATTTGTGAATGTTGGCGGCAGTATTATCTGGTTTTTTTAATGCTGACGATGAGTCGTTGCAACCGCCAGTAAAAAATAAGCCTATTTTATGCAAGTGACCATGAGTTTCTGACTATGAATAAGATGAGGGATGTGCATCACAATTTAATACCGGCGGAAGCTTTGCGTGTGCCGGATGCATTGGTGAGCCAGCCAAAGCAGCAAGCCATGGCATTGCTGGAAGTTGTCGTGATCCTGGCGGCAACGCTGGTGCTTGATTATTTTTTCTTTGGCGGGACCCGGTTTCGTCAGATTGAACCGCACCCGTATTGGGTGCTGGTGCTGCTGATGAGTGCGCAATACGGCACGCGCACAGGTCTGATCACGGCACTGGCAGCGAGTCTGGTATTGGTGCTGGGTAATGTGCCGGATCGCGCGCTGGAACAAGATCTTCATCAGTGGTTTTTTATGTTATTTAAGTTACCGATACTCTGGCTTATAGCATCAGTGATTATCGGCGAAATAAGTTTCCGTCATATCAATGCCAGCATGCACCTGAACAGGCAGTTAGAGGATTATGCACAACGACAGGCGACGCTTTCGGATTCATTTGACGAGATAAACGAGATCAAAGAAAAGTTAGAAATTCGTCTCGCCGGGCAATCGCGCACGATTCGTAAAACCTTAAAGGCCGCCAGGGAGATGGAATCTCTGGAGCCACGGCAGGTGCTTGAGCGGGCACAGAATTTGATTGCCAGCATGTTAGAGCCGGACAAGTTTTCAATTTATCTGTTAGCGGATGATCAGCTTCAGCTGGCATTCGAACATGGCTGGACTGAAACGGATAATTTTGTGCGCGACTTTGATAGCGAGAGCCCTTTATTTAAATCGGTGATCAGGGAAAGAAACGTTCTGTGTATCGCTGACCCTGCCGATGAAGCCGTTCTGAAGCAACAGGGTTTGTTGGCCGGTCCGCTAATAATGCCGGAGAGCGGAGAGCTGTTTGGAATGTTGAAAATTGAACAACAAAGTTTCTCCCAGCTTTCCCTCAATACAATAAAAGATTTTAATTCTATACGGGAATGGATTGGTGCTGTTTATGCCAAGTCGGTTCAGCCCAGCTAGCATCATCGGCATGGCCATGATCAGCTGAAGCGGGGGATTGAAAACGGTTTTTTTGTCAGAGAAGGCTTTAAAAAAGGAACTTTTTAACGACACCAGGCTGTGGTTTTATCTGTGTGTTGCGTTCACTGTTTTATCGCGCTTGCTGCTGTTAATAAACACTGCGTGAAGAGGGAGTCGAAATGCTAAACAACAGACTCAGTTATTTTATGGAAAAAATACAGGGCATTAAGTCGCGGCCAGCGGCGAGAAATTATTGCCTGTTAACAATGATGTTGATATTGCTGCTGGTGACAGAGCTCGACCTGTGGCTGCTCTCGATCTGGGCAGAGGGAGAGCTTGCGTTTCTGCTGGTATTGCTGCCGCACTTTCTTGCCAGTAGTCTGTTTCTTTTGCATGCCGTTTTCTGCCGCTTACTGGATCAGGGCTGGGGGTTTTCAGCACTGACGTTTCTGATGGTGCTGGTACTGGGCCCGCTCGGTGCAGCGGGCATGGTCATGAGCGCCTTGTTTTATATTATGTATCGCAGCACAGCAACGCCGTTTGAGATTTGGTATAAAGAAATCTTACCCGAGCAAACAACAACGCCAGAGGAAATGCTGATCGAACGGCTGCGTGCATGGAGCCAGGAGACAGAACAGCAACATCGCGAACTGGTGCCTTTTACTGATGTGTTAATTTCTGGATCAATATCGGAAAAAGAGACGGCGATTGATCTGATGGTGAGAAATTACCATCCGATTTTTGCCCACGCCTTGAGGGCTGCTCTTGCTGACTCATGCAATGCGGTGCGTGCTCATGCGGTGGCAGCCATCACCAAAATTGAAGAAGTATTTCTGGCGGAAACATTGTTGCTGGAACGCCTGAAAAACAAGCACCCCAATGATTTCGAAAACCTGCTGGCGCTTGCAAGGCACTATGATAACCATGCTAACGCCGGCCTGGGAGACAGCGCGAGTCAGATTGAATACCGGCACAAAGCCGAAGCCCTGTACCGGCACTTGCAGGAACTGCGCCCGGATGATGAAAGCATTGACTGGGCGCTGGGACGTTTATTAGTGCGTGATAACCGGATAAGCGAAGCATCCGATATCTTCGAAGGCGCTCTCAAAAAGTCGGGCGGTGTTGTTGATCCGCTGCAAAGAATCTGGCACTGGGAGTGCTTATATAATTTGCAGCGCTTGACAAATCTGCGCGAGGAAATACGTCATCATCAGCGCCAGATTCCTGCCGGTTCTGATCTGCCGCAGTCATTGCTGGACAGTATTGAATTATGGAGAAACGATAAGATTGATGCTGAGGCGATAACAGAATGAAAACTGTTGGCAAAAATATTATGAGCGAGTTAGTACATGATGTGAAATGTGCAGAAATTTGTCTGATACTGGAAGGCTCCTATCCTTATGTTGCGGGCGGGGTTTCTAGCTGGGTGCATGATCTGATACAGGCGCAGTCGCATCTGACTTTTCACCTGCTGATACTGGTGGCCCCTGATAGTGAGAAAAAACGGCGCTATTCATTGCCGAAAAACGTAGTCGGCACGACGGAAATTACCTTGCAGCGCCTGCCAAAAGGCGTAAAAAAACTACACCATGCAGAGCAAATAATGCAGCAAATCGAACAGCTGCTGAATGATCTGACCTACGATGCTGATTTAGATGATCTGGCTTCTTTGTTGCGAATTTCTTCGCCACTGAGACAGCAGCTGGGAAAACTTTTTCTGCTCGATTCTGCGACTGCCTGGCAAATGTTGCTGCGCATGTATCGGACGGGATTCAGTCGCTGTTCGTTTCTTGATTATTTCTGGTCTTGGCGAGGTCTGCTGGGGGGCATGTATTCTGTGATTTTAGGCGAGCTGCCGCAGGCCCGTGTCTATCACGCTGTGTCAACAGGTTATGCCGGTTTGTATTTAGCCAGGGCCAGGCTTGAAACGGGGCGCCCGGCGATGGTAACGGAACACGGTATTTATACCACCGAGCGTTGCATAGAAATTGCTATGGCCGACTGGCTTCACGAAGAGGATAAATTTCGAAGCATGAATGTTGATAAGTCTCGTCGTGACTTACAGGATATGTGGATGCGCACTTTTAAAAACTATTCCCGTATTTGTTACGAGGCGTGTGATCAGATCATCACGCTGTTTGAAGGTAATCAGAGCTCACAGTTACAAAACGGTTCGGTTGCTGAGCGTATGAGCGTGATACCAAATGGCATTAACTACGAATATTTTTCAAAGATGGCGCGCAGCAGCTCAAAAGAAAAATTTGTGGTCGCTTTAATAGGCCGGGTGGTACCCATCAAGGACGTGAAAACCTTTATTCGCGCGATAGCCCAGGTCCGCGAGTCGCTGGCGGATGTTCAGGCCTATATGATAGGGCCTTATGATGAAGACCCTGAATATTATGACGAATGTAAAATGCTGGTGCGTTATCTCGGTCTGGAAAGTTGTTTTACTTTTACAGGCAGTGTTGATCTTGCACAGTGGCTGACTCGTATTGACCTGATCGTGCTGACCAGTATCAGTGAAGCGCAACCATTAGTTATTCTTGAGGCCGGCGCTGCCGGTATACCCTGTGTCGCAACCGATGTCGGTGCGTGTCGTGAAATGATTGAAGGCGACAAACGCGAGTCGCCGGCACTTGGCAAGGGCGGCATGATTGTGCCTTTGTCGAGTCCGTCGTTAACGGCGCAGGCGATTGTTCAGTTATTGTCTGAGCCCTTATTGCTGCAACACTGCGGCAGTATCATTCAGCAAAGAGTTCGCCTTTATTATAATAAAAATGACCTTGATGAAACCTACCGGGGTTTATACGAAAAATATTGCAGTTACCCCAGCGTGCAACACATCAAAGAAGAGGTGGCGTAATGGCGGGTATCGGTTTTGTACTGCGCAAGTTATCACAGCGGGGTGATCTTAGCGGTGTGGTAATGAGTTTTCTTTATGCTTCTGTGATCTCCAGTGGTCCCTGGCTGTTTACGATTATGAGTCTGGGTTTGTTGGTGTTAATTGGAAACCAGTTTCTGGCGCTGGCAGAATTATCCGAATTCCGCATTATTATTATTTATAACTTTGCCTTTTCACTCGTTTTTTCGGCGCCGGTCTTTATGGTGGCGACACGTTTTCTGTCTGACCTGATTTATGCGCGGAATGTATCAGCTGCGCCGGGACTTTTGCTTGGTGCGTTGATGTTGTTGTTCGGTCTGCAGGCACCAATAGTGATCATTTTTTATCTTTATTATGCAGATCTGACACCCTGGGTGCAGCTCGTTGCGGTGACAAACTATTTTCTTATAACCGGTATCTGGCTGGTCAGTGTGTTTATGTCAGCACTCAAAGAATACGCCGCTATCTCCCGAACATTTGGTCTGGGCATGCTGATCGCTTTGGCCTGTACAATGCTGCTGGCACCTTATTTTTCCATAGCGGGCATGTTGATGGGCTTTAACCTCGGCCTGGCGTATATCTTTTTTAACCTGATCGCGAGAGTATTGGCCGAGTACCCGGGCACGCCCCGGCAGCCGTTTGCATTTTTGCGTTATTTTAAATCGCATTGGGAAATCGTGCTGTCTGGTTTTGTTTATAATCTGGCTATCTGGGTGGATAAGTGGATTATGTGGTTTTCACCGCAACGCGATGTTCACCAGAGCGGCCTGGTTTCCTATCCGCATTATGATGGTGCCATGTTTCTTTCTTACCTGACTATCGTGCCTGCCATTGCGGTCTTTACCATCGCTATAGAGACCCGTTTTTTTGAACAGTACCTGCGTTTTTATCAGGATATTCAGAACCATGCCAACTACGAGCGAATTGAAAAGAATCACCGGCAACTGTGGGCAGGTATTATCGCCAGTGCCAGAAATATTATCATCTTGCAGCTGACGATTGCGCTGGGGGTGATTTTGTTAGCACCGCTGATTCTGCAGTCGGTGCAGGCCAGCTCGATGCAGTTAAGCATGTTTCGCTTTGGTGTGCTCGGCGCCGCGTTCCATGTGTTCACAATGTTTTTGATGATAGTGTTGTCTTATTTTGATGCACGTTTAAAAGTCCTGACGATTGCGCTGGTATTCCTGTTTGCAAATTCGCTAATTACCTGGGCCAGTTTGCATTTAGGTCTGGCCTGGTATGGCTGGGGTTATGCAATGGCTGTTATAATCAGTTTTGCAGTGGCTTATGTAATGCTGGTGCGCCATCTGCAGCAACTGCCCTACCAGACCTTTATCATCAGAAATGAATCGGTGAAGTAAAAAAGCCGGCCGATAAACGAGTTAATGGCCGCTGCAATCTGAACAGGCTTGATGTCATCGATGGCGCGGCTATTAGCGCCAGTCATTATCTAAATAGCATTGAGCCGGTACGGCAGCTTAAGGCTTCCAGTATTTATAACCCGCCAGTTGCCGGCGTATCATTTCTGGTGCACCGGCAGCTATAAATTCAACTTCCAGCGGAAAATCATCTTCAGTCAGATCCCACGCATTCATGCTGATTTTGCAGGCTTTAAAACTGACCCCGCGGTTAGCCAGTTTGGTGAGCATTTGCGCGGCACGTGAATTTTGAGTGAGCGCATGTATACCATCTTCATACGCGACGACGACAATTTTTAATTTGTTTTCACCGATCTCAGACAGTACCTTGTCAATCTGAAAAAAAGTTTTCATGTGTGCATAGTTGTCGCTGCTGCGTGTTAACTGCACGACTATCTGGTGTGTGTCTTTAGCCGTAGCGGCAAAAGCAGAAAAACTGCTGACTGATATGCAAAGTAAAAACAGGCTCTGAAATAACGTCTTCATGGTAAAACTCCTCTGGCTTGCCGGTTGGCAAGGTGATTGATTTAGTTGTACAGCAGGGCGAGCGACTGTTGCCTTTGAGCTGTCGGCGCAGCCGCCTGCTTTTTCGGCTGTTGATCGCCGTTTGCCGTTTTCATATTAATAGTAGCACTGCCATGCACTCGCTCTTAGTATGGCGAGAATAAAGACGATTGATGTCTGGCTCGGCAATGGGCTTTGTTTTACGAGGTGTCGCGGCGGTGGCGATAAAGCCGGATACATAGCCCGGCGTGCTGGCAGCTGCACAGCGACAAACGATAAATTTACTAAGCCTATGAAATAGCATGTTTTTTTCTTAAAAGCATATTGATTTGGTGAATACAATAACCCTGTAGTCGGCTACAGGGTCAAGATAGTGTGATTGATTTACCTGATCATAATTGAATTTTGATTAAAAGTAGATCGACTGTGATAAAATCAGCGGTCTGTTGGAAGAATTTAAGGTTGTTATGGCTCGCAAGCTGTATATAAAGACGTTCGGTTGCCAGATGAACGAGTATGACTCAGCCAAAATGCGTGATGTGTTGGCGGATTCACATGGGTTGCTGCAGGTGTCTGAAGCCAGTGAGGCGGACGTATTGTTATTGAATACCTGTTCGATTCGTGAAAAAGCTCAGGAAAAAGTCTTTCATCAGCTGGGCCGCTGGAGAAAACTGAAAGATAAAAATCCTGACCTGATCATCGGTGTGGGTGGCTGTGTTGCCAGCCAGGAAGGCAAGGTGATCCGTCAGCGTGCGCCTTATGTTGATCTTGTCTTTGGCCCGCAAACCATCCACAGGCTACCGGCACTGCTCAGTGAAGTTGAGAAAAAACGCAATCCGGTGATGGATATCTCCTTTCCTGAAATCGAAAAGTTTGATTATTTGCCAGAACCTAAGGCAGAAGGCGCGACCGCGTTTGTGTCTATCATGGAAGGCTGCAGCAAATACTGTACATTTTGTGTTGTGCCGTATACACGGGGCGAGGAAGTCAGTCGCCCGTTTGATGATGTGTTAGCTGAGGTTTCCAAACTGGCTGCACAGGGTGTCCGCGAAGTAAACTTGCTGGGCCAGAATGTCAATGCCTACCGGGGTGAGATGAGCACTGAAGATGGCAGCGGCATTGATGAGGACGCTGATCTGGCGTTGCTGATTACCTATGTGGCAGCTATTGATGGCATTGATCGCATTCGCTTTACAACATCACACCCGGTTGAGTTTTCAGACCGCTTAATCGATGTCTATGAAGAAGTGCCCGAACTGGTGAGTTTTGTTCATCTGCCGGTTCAAAGTGGTTCGGATTTTACATTGTCTTCAATGAAACGCGGCCACACGGCAATCGAATATAAATCCAAAATCCGGCGCCTTCGTGAAAAGCGCCCGGGGCTTACTGTCTCCTCGGATTTCATTATCGGATTTCCCGGCGAAACAGAAAAAGACTTCGAAGCCACAATGAAACTGATTGAAGATGTCGGTTTTGATATGTCTTATAGTTTTATTTACAGTGCTCGTCCGGGTACGCCGGCAGCCGCTTATGAAGACGATGTTTCTTTGGAGACTAAAAAACAGCGTCTGCAACGCCTGCAAGATAAAATAAACGAGCAGGCCGCTGCGATTAGCCAGTCAATGATAGGTTCGGAACAGCGTATTCTGGTAGAGCGAAAAGCCCGCGAAGCCGATGGCGTGTTAACAGGGCGGACAGAAAACAACCGGGTGGTCAGGTTTGCCGGTGCAGAATACCTTATCGGTCGCTTTGTCACAGTTAAAATTACGGAAGCCACGACAAATTCCTTGCGCGGTGATTTTTTAGATATTTCAGATCACGATACTGTAAAAATTTTTGCAGCTGTTTGATAACTTTTCTAACAATTATAAAAGCACCTTTATAAATATGAGTGAAACGTCCAGTATTCTGCTTGAGCCCGCCAATAATATGCGGCTGGCAAACTTGTGCGGCCCAATGAACGAGCATATACGAGAAATTGAAAAGCGCACGGGTGTAGAAATTACGCACCTGAGTAATCAGTTTCAAGTCACCGGTGATGCCAATATAACCGTACGTGTTGCTGAGCTTTTAAAAGATCTGTATGCGACGACAGCAAAAGAAACACTAAAAGCGGAGCTGGTGCACCTGAATCTTCAGCAGATGCTTAACGACAAATATTCATCGGATATGGAGCATGCAACTGGCATCGTTAATATCCGTCGCGGTGCCATTAAAGGCAGGGGTGAACATCAGCGAGAGTATCTTAGTCAGTTAAACAAATATGACGTCACATTTGGTATTGGCCCGGCCGGTACTGGCAAAACATATCTGGCAGTGGCAAGTGCTGTACAGGCCCTGGAGCAGGAAAAAGTCCAGCGTCTGGTGCTGGTAAGGCCGGCTGTCGAAGCGGGTGAAAAACTGGGTTTTTTACCCGGTGACATGGCGCAAAAAGTAGACCCTTATATACGCCCGATTTATGATGCGCTTTATGAAATGCTGGGTTTTCAGCAAGTGAATAAGCTGATAGAAAATAATGTGATTGAAATTGCGCCGCTGGCATACATGCGTGGCCGTAGCCTTAACGAGTCGTTTATTATTCTTGATGAAGCACAAAACACTACCGTTGAACAAATGAAAATGTTCCTGACACGGTTTGGTTATGGCTCAAGAGTGGTTGTGACCGGCGATATTACTCAGGTGGATTTACCCAGAGATAAAAAGTCGGGGCTTAAACACGCGGCCGATGTATTGAAAAATATCGATTCAATTGGCTTTACTTATTTTGACAGTAAAGATGTTGTGCGCCATGCAATGGTGCAGAAAATTGTTGAAGCATTTGAAGACTACAATAAAAAAACAGGCGACAGATAAAGCATATGCTTGATCTTGTTATTCAGAATCAGCAAAAAGAGTGTGATCTGCCAGCAGATTCTTTTTTAAAAAAATGTGCCGCAGCGGCCTTGATGGATGACAGCCAGTCTCAGGTTACCTTGAGAGTGGTTGATGCAGAAGAATCCCGGGAGCTGAATAATGCCTATCGGGGAAAAGACAAAGCCACCAATGTGCTGTCTTTTGCAATGGATATGCCGGATGAGTTTCAGCATGTTCTGGATCTGATTATGCTGGGTGATCTGGTAGTATGTGCTACTGTGGTCAGCGCCGAAGCACAGCAGCAGGACAAAACGCTGCAGGCACACTGGGCACATATGCTGGTGCATGGCATGTTGCACCTGCAGGGCTATGATCACATTACGGAAGCTGATGCCGATGAAATGGAAAATCTGGAAATAAAAATATTAAGTCAACTGGGTTTTGATGACCCTTATCAATCACAAGCTAAGCATAATAATGAGTAAGTTAGAAAATGGCTGAAAAAGAGTCTGATAATATTCAACGCAGTTGGCTGGATCGTTTAAGTCTGGCATTTTTATCAGAGCCGCAAAGCCGGCAAGAACTGATCGATATGCTCAGGCAGGCGCAAAAGCGGGACCTGTTTGACAGCAATGCATTGACCATGATGGAGAACGTGATTCAGGTAGCCGATACTCAGGTGCGGGATATCATGGTGCCTCGTTCACAAATGATTGTGATTGAGGCAAGTTCGGATTATGAAAACATGTTGCCCATGGTGACTAACTCCGGGCACTCGCGCTTCCCCGTGATCGGTGATAATCGAGATGAAATTATTGGCATCTTGCTGGCAAAAGACCTGTTGCGTTATGCAGATATTACCGAACGTGATGATTTTGAATTACGTGATATTTTACGTTCACCGGTATTTGTGCCTGAGAGTAAACGGATTGATGACTTGCTGCGTGATTTCAGGGCCAGTCGCAATCACATGGCACTGGTGGTCGATGAATACAGTGGCATTGCCGGTCTCGTGACGATTGAAGATGTGCTGGAACAAATTGTCGGTGAGATTGATGATGAGCATGATGAGGCTGATCAGTTAAATATCCGTCGCCATGGCCTGGCGCGTTATTCGGTTCGTGCCATGACACCGATTGAAGAGTTTAATGATGTTTTTGCCAGCGACTTTAGTGATGAGCAGTTTGATACGATTGCCGGAGTCTTGATCCAGAAATTTGGTCATGTTCCGGCTCGCGGTGAAATTGTTTCTATCGGCCGTCTGCAGTTTAAAATCATGAGTGCTGATAGCCGTCGCATTCAAAACATTCAGGTGATTATATTGCCGGTTGCGGTAATGGAAGATCAGATTTCAGAATGACTGATCGCATAAAGTCGCTGTTATCAAAACCTGCGCTCGCTGACGTTTCAGCTTTAGTATTGGGTTTGTTGTTGCCTTTTGTTTTTGCTCCCTATGATCTGGCTTATCTTGCCCTGCCTTTACTGGCGCTTTTTCTTTTTCTGATCTTAAACCTGTCTAATGGCCGAAGTTTCTGGCGTGGCTGGTTGTTTGGTTTCGGCCAGTTTGTAGTCGGCTTTAGCTGGATCTTCCATAGCGTGCATACGTTTGGTAATGCTCCGGCGCTGCTGGCTATTGCAATGATTATTTTGTTAGCGGCTTATTGTGCGCTGTTCCCGGCGCTGGCGGCCTATCTCTCGCAGCGTTTTTTTAATAACAGCCGATCACTGTTTTTACTGGCCGGTTTTCCGCTGATGTGGGCGCTGACAGAGTGGTTAAGGGGTTATCTGTTTACCGGCTTTCCCTGGTTGTCGCTTGGCACTTCTCAGGTAGAAACCAGTCTGGCTTATTTTGCTCCCCTGTTCGGTGCGCTGGGTGTCGGCGCTATCATGTCTTTGATGGCGGGCCTGATATTAATAAGTGTGTTGCAGCCTGCTAAAGCCAGGTTGGCGCTGTCGGCAGCGGTGGCTATTTTTATATTAGGTCAGCTGTTGTTTTTCGCCAGCTGGAGCCAGCCTGTTTCAGGTTTAATAAAAGTCAGTCTGCCGCAGTTAAGTGTGCAGCAGGATATGAAGTGGCGTAAAGACATCAAATGGCCGTCACTTAAATGGTACCAGCAGCAAACAGACGAGCACTCTGCTAGCGATATCGTCATCTGGCCTGAAACCGCTATTCCCAGTTTTCTTTATCAGGTGATGCCCTACTGGGAAGAGATCAAGGCACAGGCTGATTTGAATGATACCGAGGTTATCGCCGGTGTTTTTATGCGTGATACAAAAACAGGCCGTTATTATAATAGTCTGATCAGCAGCAAGGGTGATGTTTATCAGAAAAAGCACCTGGTGCCGCTGGGCGAATATATGCCGTTCCGAGCTTTATTTGAATTTTTGCGTCAGTACATTAACTTTCCGATGAGTGACATTGCCAGCGGTGATGACGATCAGCCATTGATGAAAGTGGCGGGCTATGATGTCGGTGCCAGTATCTGTTTTGAGGATGTGTTTGATCGCGAGATACGATCGAGCTTGCCGGCTGCGAAATTTTTAATCAATGCCAGTAACGATGCCTGGTTCAAGCGTACAGCGGAACCTCATCAGCACCATCAAATTGCGAGGATGAGAGCGATTGAGTCGGCAAGGTATTTAGTGCGCGCAACGAATACCGGCATATCGTCTATTATCGGCCCCAAAGGGCAAGAGATAGTCACCAGCTCGCTTTTTGTACGCACAACCATCACTGGTGATATCCGTGCGATGTCAGGCATGACACCTTATGTGTTCTGGGGCAATGTGCCGCTTATTGCTCTGGCTGTGCTTGCCTTGCTGTGGCGCGGCAGAAAGCACTTTAGCAAGCAGCCTGCATAGGCACGAACAGAATAACCGCCGGGCCTGGTATTGTCATGCTCAGGCCCGCGCAGGCAGGTCTAGTGTTCTGGTGGCAGGCGGAAACGACTAAATTCTGTGTGTTTACAGACCGGGCATGAGCTGAGCGGGCTGACGGTTTCAATATGCAGCACGTTTTGACAATGGCCGCATTGATAATCACCGCGGCAGGCCAGATCTGTTGCATAGTAGGTTGAATCTTCAATATCGCCAATAAACTGTTTTATTTCCATGCGCGTGTGGTCTGCAACAGACAAAAACAAATCCAGAATTTTTTGTTCAAGTGCGTCCAGATCTATTTTTAACCACTCAGTAAAGTCGCTGTTGGTTTCCATTAAATGCTCGGCCGCATCATTTAAATCAATTTTGATCGTATTGGCTATCTGTTCGGCTTCGCTCTGGGTCAGTTCCTTGTGATCTGTGGCGGCCTGAATGGCCTGGTCCATTGCGTTGTGGAGGGTTGGGGCTGCAGCTTCCGTGGCATTATCGATTGTCGATTTGATACGCTCCATCATCTTATTATAACCGTCAACTAAATGACTGGTATCTTGATGATTCATAATGAGTCCTGCTTTAATAGTAATTACCTCAAGTCATTGTTTCATTGCCCGCATGGCTGATGTATCCTTGCTCTTTTATCGCGTCAGCTACGCTAATGATCTGCGAAGCGGTGGTAGATATTACCTTTTTAAGATTTATAGCGGATCAGATAGCTTTATTCTGGGTTTTGCTAATTAATAACAATTTATAGACCAAATAAATCATGACTGCCGAGTTAACTGACGAAATGCAAGAGAATTACGATCCACAATCAATAGAGCTAAATGTCCAGAAGTTTTGGGATGAAAATCAAGTATTTAGAGCGATTGAAGACGAGCATAAAGAGAAGTTTTATTGTCTGGCAATGTTCCCTTATCCCAGCGGGCGCCTGCATATGGGCCATGTCCGTAACTATGGTATCGGTGATGTTATTTCGCGTTATATGCGCATGCAGGGCAAAAATGTGTTGCAGCCAATGGGCTGGGATGCGTTTGGTTTGCCAGCCGAAAATGCGGCGATAAAAAATAAGGTCGCACCGGCTGGCTGGACCTATGAAAACATTGATTATATGCGCGCGCAATTGCAGCGCCTGGGTTTCGGTTATGACTGGGAACGCGAATTAGCAACCTGTAAACCGGAATATTACAAATGGGAACAGTGGCTGTTTACCAAGTTATTAGAACAGGGGCTTGCCTACAAAAAAACCGCCGGTGTTAACTGGTGTGAGCATGATAAAACGGTGCTGGCGAATGAGCAGGTTATCGATGGCAAGTGCTGGCGTTGTGATAACCCGGTAGAGCGTCGCGAGATCGCGCAGTGGTTTATGAAGATTACGGACTACGCTGAAGAATTATTAAATGACCTCGACAAGCTCGAAGGCTGGCCAGAACAGGTGCGCACCATGCAGCGTAACTGGATCGGGCGTTCGCAAGGCGTTGAACTGCAGTTTGCGATTGAAAACGCTGAGTCATTAACGGTCTATACCACGCGCCCTGATACCTTAATGGGTGTTACCTATCTTGCCGTGGCCACAGAGCACCCGCTGGCATTAAAGGCTGCTGAAAGCAATAGCGAATTACAGGCTTTCATTACAAGCTGTAAAGCAACCAGCACTTCAGAGTCTGAGATGGCGACAATGGAGAAAAAAGGGGTGGCGACGGGCGTCATGGCAACTCACCCGATTACAGGTGAGCAAGTTCCGGTCTGGGTCGCCAACTTTGTATTAATGGATTATGGCTCGGGTGCGGTGATGTCAGTGCCGGCACATGATCAGCGCGATTTTGAATTTGCGCAGAAATACGGCCTGTTGATTAAGCAGGTGATTGCACCGGCCGATGATAAAGTCGAAGTGGATACAGAGAAAGCCGCCTATACAGAAAAAGGGGTGCTGATTAATTCTGCCGAGTTTGACAATTTAAATTCTGACGAGGCCTTTAGCGCGATAGCGGCTAAACTGAGCGCTTTAAACAAGGGCGAAGTCAAGGTGAATTACCGCTTGCGTGACTGGGGTGTTTCACGCCAGCGTTACTGGGGTACGCCAATTCCAGTGGTGAACTGTGCAGCTTGTGGAGCGGTGCCGGTACCGGAAGATCAGTTACCTGTTCTGCTGCCGGAAGACGTGAGCTTTGATGAGGGCGTTGGTTCACCTATCAAAAAAATGCCCGAGTTCATTAATACAAGCTGCCCAAAGTGTGGTGGCGAAGCGGAACGGGAAACCGACACCTTCGACACTTTTTTTGAATCATCCTGGTATTACGCCCGTTTTACCTGTCCGGATGCTGACAAAATGCTGGATCAGCGCGCTGATTACTGGGCACCTGTTGATCAGTATATTGGCGGTATCGAGCATGCTGTATTGCATTTGTTGTATGCGCGTTTCTTCCATAAATTAATGCGTGATCAGGGGCTGCTTAAAAGTGATGAGCCTTTCACCAATTTGCTGACACAGGGCATGGTGTTAAAAGATGGCACCAAGATGTCAAAGTCAAAAGGCAATACGGTCGATCCGCAAGGACTTATCGATCAATACGGTGCTGATACGGTGCGTTTGTTCACGATGTTTGCGGCGCCACCGGAGCAGTCACTGGAATGGGCTGACAGCGGAGTTGAGGGGGCCTCGCGCTTTCTTAAACGTTTATGGAAAGTGGTCTACCAGCATGTTGCATTAAAACAGAGTATTTCTGCATTAGATCCGCAGCAACTGACCGATGCTCAGAAATCCGTGCGCATGAAATTACATCAAACCATTATGAAAGTGACGGATGATATTGGCCGGCGTAATACCTTTAACACGGCAATAGCGGCGGTGATGGAACTGATGAATCAGCTGTCAAAGGTTGAAGATGATTCATTGCAGGGCCAGGCTGTGATGCGTGAAGCGCTGGATGCCGTGGTGCTGATGTTGTCACCAATCGTGCCGCATATTACCCACGAACTCTGGCATATGTTAGGCCATGAGGGCGCCGTTGTTAATTGCAGCTGGCCGGTTTTTGATGAATCGGCGCTGGAAAAAGATTCGGTGGAATTAATGCTTCAGGTGAATGGTAAGCTACGCGGGAAAATAAATGTAGCGCTATCAGCCGATAATGCCTTGATAGAAAAACTGGCCATGGCGGATGAAAATGTGCAACGATTCATAGCCGATAAAACGGTACGCAAAGTGATTATTGTGCCCGGGCGTTTAATCAATATAGTGGCGAGCTGATGCTGTTGGCGCGCTTTAAGACTGGCTTGTTTGGTTTGCTGATGGGCTTGATGATATCGGCCTGCGGTTTTCATTTGCGCGGTGCCTATCAGTTGCCGGATGAAATGTCGTCCGTTTATCTTGGCGCACAGAACCTTCATTCAGAATTGTTGCAAGACCTGAGGCGTATTCTGAAGGCCAATGGTTCAGAGATAGTTAATGATGCGAGCCTGGCAAAAACATCAATCAAGATAGAAAAAGAAAAAATCATCGAACGTGTGGTCTCGGTGGATAACCGTGGCCGGGCCAGTGAATATGAAGTTAAACTGGAAATTCTCTATTCGGTAAATGTTACGGCCAAAGATAAATCAAACGCTTTTAAAATAAAAAACAGAAAACTGGAACTGATTCGTGACTATATTTATGACAACGAAGCGGTTTTAGGAAAGAGCCGGGAAAAAAATGTACTGATTCGTGATATGCAGCGTGATGCTTCACGTTTGATAATGTTACAGATTCAGGCCGCCCATAGAAAAAATATAGCGACACAATCCGCTGTCGTTCCGCATAAGATAAGCCCTGAGTGATAACCTGACTTGTGGTAAAATTGACGCTCAATTCGTAGACATAAATAACTGATTGTGAAAATAAGACCTGACCAATTAAGCCAGCATCTGCAAGAAAAACTGGCGCCGCTGTATTTGATTTCCGGAGATGAGCCGTTGCAGCTTATGGAGGCCGCTGATCAGATTCGGGCTAAAGCACGAGAGCTCGGTTACAGTGAAAGAACGGTTATGGATGTGGATAAAGATTTTGACTGGAACACACTGACAGAAGAATCCAATAGCTTGTCACTGTTCGCCGAACAGCGCATTCTTGAATTGCGGCTGCCAACGGGTAAGCCAGGCAAACAGGGCGGCGCGGCATTGGTGGAATACGCATCAAGGCCGGCTGAAGACACGGTATTAATGATCACGGCCGGGAAACTGGATAAAACGGCAAGCAATTCAAAATGGTATAAATCGCTGGATGCGATCGGGGTCACGCTGCAGAGCTGGCCCGTGGATACATATGCTCTGCCGGGCTGGATAGAAAAACGTTGCGTTATGAAAGGCTTGCATCCCGATAAAGAGGCGGTGCGCATGCTGGTGGAGCGGGTTGAAGGCAACCTGCTGGCTGCGGCGCAGGAAATAGAAAAGCTCAGTCTGCTGGTTGATGCCGGCACACTCAATGCTCAGCAGGTGACGGATGCGGTGGCTGATAGTTCGCGCTTTAATATTTATGACCTGAGTGATGCAGCATTAAGCGGCGATATTGCAAGAACCTCGCATATTATCAGTGGCTTGCAGGATGAAGGCATTGAGGCTGTTTTGGTCTTATGGGCGCTAAGCCGTGATATTCGCACATTGCTAGCCGCGGCAGAAAATATGCAGACATCAGCCGATTCGGCACTGGCCAAAGCCGGAGTCTGGAGCAAGCGCCTGCCGGTGATGAAAAAAGCCCTTTCAAGACACAATCAGCACAGCCTGAAACAATTGCTATCGATGTGCGCGACGACCGATCGTGTGATTAAAGGTCTGGAAAGGGGAAAAACCTGGCATGAGTTATACAAACTGTGCCTGTTTTTAGCCGGATACCGCATACAAGCTTGCTGATTAATGTCTAACTCATTAGCTGATCTTTTAACCGGCTTCGATTGCGTGGCTGATGTACACTCAGAAATCTTGATTTTGGGCTCCATGCCCGGTATTGCGTCATTACAGCAACAGCAATATTACGCCCACCCCCGGAATGCGTTTTGGCCTATCATGCAGGCGCTATACGGAATTGCCGCTGATTTGCCTTATAGCGAACGGCTAATGCAATTAAAAAAGCATAAAATTGCATTATGGGATGTGGCGCATCAATGCGTGCGTGAAGGCAGTCTGGATTCAAATATTCAGGCGGCTTCCGTACAGCTTAATGATTTTTACAGCCTGTTCGCTGCTAGTCAGCGTATTAAACGCTTATGCTTTAATGGTGCAAAAGCGGCGGCGCTGTTTAATAAAGGCGTGCTGCAAAGTGGTAATGAAACAGTTAAAAACATGCAGTATTTGCAGTTGCCATCCACCAGTCCTGCCAATGCCCGGCTAACATTGGACCAGAAAATCGCACTCTGGCGACAAATACTGGATTAATTCTCGGCCAGTAATCGTTTTTGTTTTCTTTACAAAATCAGGTACTTGGCATATTCTCTTAATAATGTACAAAAACTTTATGCCAGTGATATGCAGTTCTGTATGTCTTGCTGCAGAAAAATACCGAAAAGTCGTTAATTTAAAGGAGTAGTTATGAGATTACAGCAAATGATCATAGGCATGATCTTGTTAATGTCATTGGGCGTATTACATGCGGGTGAAGCAAGGCATTATTTTGGTATCAGTAACGAGACATATTCAATAGACGGTCTGGATGGCATATCCTATCGTTACGGTTATGACTTTGGCAATGTCATGTCTTTTGAAGTCGATTATAGCCAGACCGAATTCGCAGCCCCAACGACAACTATTGCAAGCCTCGATTCGATAACAAACCTGATGCTGCAGTTCAATCGCCGTTATGAATCTGTCAATATATATCTTGCCCTCGGTTACGGAACCAGTGTCATGACGCAGGTGGGCGTGCCCTATAGAAGTGGTTTTAATGGGCCTGCTTATGGCGCAGGGATTGAGCTTTATGGAAGTAAGAATACCGCCATCACTTTTTCCTGGTTAAGGCGCCTGGCCTCTGAAGAGGACCCTGTTATTCCTCAGGCTGAAATTGATTCAGTACGTGTTGGTATTGTGCATCATTTTGATTTTTCAAAAACAAGCAGTCGCTATTGATCAACTATTGCAGCATGCCGGCTTTTTCCAGGCACTGTCGCTGCAGATAGCATTAGGCTCGCGAAACTAACCGGGTTAGCTGGGTTTCTGTGATATGATTTTTTGCCTGTCTCAATTCAAGAAACATGCCGGTAAGATAAAATGGCCTCTCATTTTTGTGCTTTTGCATCTCTCTTTAAGTGCCTGCGGCGCGCCTAAGACAACTCCTCATAAAGCCTTTGCTAACGCTCAGGGCCTGGCTTTTTTTTCTATCACCGAGTCCGGTTTTTCAAATGCTTTGTTTAAATTGGTTTTTATCAACGAATTAACAAAAAAACAGATTACTGTTGAACTCAAAAATGACGACTTTGAAATAGGCTCTGAGCAGGCTGGTGAAAAAGACTTTCGGTCCTTTGTTCAGCCAAGGGGTAAATTGGTCGAGCTGAAATTGCCTGAGGGTGTTTACAGTTTGAAACAATGGCAGGCAAATCAGCAGAAAAAAACAGGTAGCTACAGTCTCAGGCCTGCAGCCAATAAAAAGTTTAAAGTATTGGGCGGGCGGGCTTTATACCTGGGAAACATACATTTACATAGCCTGGAACACACACAGTCTGTTTTTATCAGGGACCGGAGAGACAGGGATGTTGCGTTATTTTATAACAAGCATGCCGGGCTCGATAAATCTGAATTATTAATCAGCTCTAGCGCTTTTTTAAATCCGGCATCAAACAGGGAGCATCTCTTTAACGCCTATACACGCTGCAGTTTCAGTGACTATCAGCTTTATAGTAAAAAAAGACTGCCGCCGGGGGTGGAAAAGTTCAGGACACTGCAGGTTGCTTCTGAGAAGAAAAAAGTTTCCCGGCTCGATGGCTACCGGCTTAAATACAAAAATAAAAGCGGTTTTGAGGTGCTTAATATAAAAGTCGAATTGTCTGATGCCAGGCAGTATGCTGAAGATAAAAAAACGATCAGAGAATGGTTTGATGGCTTTAAAAGCGGCGGTATATTCAGTGTATCATTTGAAAAAAAGTCTCACTTTTCTCAGTTCCAGTTAAAAAACAGTTACCTGGCAGAGAAGCGCATGCTCTATAAGGTAGTGATGTTTGATGATGATGCGCAGATGATAACCAGCCTGGTATTTGTCAATCCTCCCGGGTACCGGCATTCTTACCAGACAATCGAAGAATTTCTGCCGGCAGGAATCAGTGCTGTGAGTTTATACCAGCAATGTGTGGTTGAAAATCTGAATCGCAGTTAAAAGTTAAATAATGTTAGGTCTATGAGTAGAGGGTTTGTGAAAATGTATGAATTTTGGGAACAGCGCTATAGTGAAGAAGGTTATGCCTACGGAGAGCGGCCTAATGTTTTTTTTAAACAGGTAATTGATGCTCTTGAGCCCGGCAAAATATTATTGCCGGCAGAAGGTGAGGGCAGGAATGCGGTTTATGCCGCATCTAAGGGCTGGCAGGTAGATGCCTATGACTTCAGTGAGCAGGCTATTAAAAATGCGCTTGATTTTGCCAGCCAACACAAAGTGAATATTAACTATGTGCAAGGCTCTCATAGTGATTTGCATCAGTTCGAACCCGGTTATGATGCTATCGCGTTGATATACGCCCATGTTCCCAATGATGTCAGGCAGCGTTATCACCAGCAGTTATTAGGCCTTTTAAAGCCGGGTGGTCATTTTATTATGGAGGCATTTACAACTTCGCAACTGGGCCGGCCGTCTGGCGGACCGCAGGACATCAATATGCTTTACAGCCTGGATCAGGTCAGCAGTGACTTTGGCGCAGAATGTGAATTTGAATTGCTAGAGCAAGTGACAGAAGTGCTGGATGAAGGGAAATATCATGTCGGGGAGGCACATTTTATTCGCATGCTGGCGATCAAAAAATAAGCCTGTCGATAAATGCGCTGAACCCGGACGGGCCCGCAGGGTAAACCCTAGTTATGCTATTAGTAGTTACCTATTAATTTTATAATATACCCGCTATAAAAATATATTATCTCGATTTATTTGGCTGCAATCATTGCAGATAAATGTAAATAATCAATTATTCCATTTTTTAGTGTTTTTTCAGGAAATTTATTTATATGGCATCTAACTAATTGATTTATATGATGTTGATAAAAGATCAAGGAGAATAGTCTGGGCGCCTATTTGCGCTTTAAAGTATTTTTTTATAGAAAACATTGTTCTTTTTAATTTTATTGTTAATATAAAAAACATTCGCGGGATAGTGCTCAGTGTAATACAGAGCAAGACGTGGAAAGATGGGTTGTGAGTTTTGTCTTGATTTAAAAGGCAGTTGATACAGTAGGAAGCTAATAAAACACAGTGGATGAATCAACGCAGATCACCCCCCGGTTTATTTATTTGACAATATATTAAAGTGTTAACCAATTGGAGTTATGAAGATGAAAAAAATATTTGCAGTCGCACTGGCGACAGTAATGATGTTAGGTGCTGGCTTAGCAGTTGCTGGTAGTTATTCTAAGCAGAAAGTTGCATACCATGTTAACTATGACAATCCAAAGCGTCAGGCTGGTGCAATGCGTAACATTCAAAACCATATTAATGCTGTTGGTGCAGAGAATCTTGATCTGCGCATCATCATGCACGGTAAAGGTGTATCACTGTTAATGAAAGCTAACAGCGATGCTAACTTCGAATCTAAAGTTGTTAGCCTGAAAAGCCAAAATGTAGCATTTAAAGTATGCAAAAATACATTACGTGGTAAGAAGATCGATTATAAATCTGACCTGTTTGATGTAGCTGAGTCTGATATCGTTCCTTCTGGTGTTGCTGAGCTGGCTCACCTGCAGCAGCAAGGTTTTTCTTATATCCGTCCATAAGACCGGTATAAAAAAACGATGAAAGGGTGAACATCTTGTTCGCCCTTTTTTATGCCAAAAATTAATCAATCAAAACATAGCTCGCATTTTCAATGCGCTTCTATCGTCTCTTCATCTGTACATTCTTAAATATTAACTAAGCTTTGCGGTCATTTTTCCTGGCTTCAATGTATGATTTTGATTTTATTTAATCTTAAGACAGGGATTTTTATCATGGTTTTGGCTGATGAGGCTTGTAAAGGCAGGTTATGCGCTGGTTTGCGAGCATGCTGAGGTCACCGATAAATACCGCCTATGGTGTTTATCACGATGCGTTCAGTGTATTGCTCGCCCGACATGGCCTGCCTTTACACGGCTATTTTCAATAAGTCTGAAGCTGGTGGCTTGATATGGCCTGAAGCCTGTTGTGATTTGCTGTGATTGAGTGTTTGTAAGTTCTCAACTTCGTCACCATTTATGAACAGATAACGTGTCGGTGAAGTAGCGATAGCCTTTATTGCCCGTGCAGCTGAGCTCAAGATGGCGAAATGACATTGGCTTTCATCTGACTGAATTTGCCAGCAGTACTGCATTTCATTGCCGTAAAAAAGCCATGTGTTCTGGCTTTTAATGTTGCCGTCCAGTATCAGCAGGTGGTGTTTTACGGCATTCTCCGGGGCATCTATTTTGCAGCCGGCTTCAACAGTGTAGACGGTTGTTTGCTGAATTAATGCTTTAATTTGCTGGGGTTTTAAATGGGCAAAAATGGGTGTTTTTCTTAAGCTATTTATCAGTACTTGCATGACAGTGCCTTTGAATGTGTGCCTATGTCTCTATTGTGGTAGTCAGGTTTGCTATCAGCAAGTGCTGCGTGTGTGAACTGTGATAAGTGTCTCAAACATTTTTAATAAAAACTGAACATTAGTAAAACGTAATAGAGCGTCGCTGTTTGATTATAAAACAGGCATAATAGGGGCTTTAGAGAGTCAATGTGTTAAATCACGGGTGCGAGCGTTGAAACAATGAAATTTGATGTTGAGCAGTATATGTCGGTGCTGGGTGAAAAAGCTCAACGGGCTGCGACGCAGATGGCGAAGGCCGAAACGGCGGTAAAAAATACAGCCCTGGATGCGATTGCCAATGCGCTTGATATGGCTCGTGAACAGCTAAAGCTGGAAAACCAACAGGACCTTGAAGCCGGCAAGGCTAAAGGGTTAGATGCGGCATTACTGGACCGGCTGGCATTAACCGATAGCCGTATCGATAGCATGATAGAAGGCTTGCGCCAGATAGCCACATTGCCTGACCCTATCGGTGAGATTAACGACCTGTGTTACCGGCCTTCAGGTATTCAGGTTGGCCGTATGCGTGTGCCTTTGGGTGTTGTCGGCATTATTTATGAATCGCGCCCTAACGTCACGGCAGACGCTGCTGCATTGTGTTTGAAGTCGGGAAATGCAACGATTTTAAGAGGTGGTTCAGAGGCCATTCATTCGAATCAGGCGATAGCGGCATGTATTCGAACCGGTCTGCAGGCGGCTGGACTGCCTGCTGATGCGGTGCAGGTGATTGAAACCACCGACCGGGCTGCTGTCGGTGCTTTGCTGCAGATGAAAGAATCTGTGGATGTCATCATTCCCCGTGGCGGTAAAGGCTTGATCGAACGTGTCAGTAACGAGTCAAAGATACCGGTGATCAAACACCTGGATGGTATTTGCCATGTTTATATCGATGCGTTTGCTGAGCCGAAAAAAGCACTTGATGTGGCGTTTAATTCAAAAACTCAGCGTTACGGCACGTGCAACACCATGGAGACATTACTGGTGTCGGCTGAGGTGGCCAATTCGATTTTGCCACCACTGGCGAAACGCTATGAGCAGGAAGGTGTTGAACTGCGCGGCTGTGTGAAAACCACAGCCTTGCTGAAGGGTATTAAACAGGCGCATGCTGCTGACTGGGATACCGAATACCTGGCACCGATATTATCGATTAAAATCGTTGACGGCCTGGAGCAGGCGATTGAGCATATCAACCGTCACAGCTCGCAACATACCGACTCTATCGTCACTGAAAATTACTCACATTCAAGGCGTTTTTTAAGAGAAGTGGATTCAAGTTCGGTGATGGTCAATGCTTCAACACGGTTTGCCGATGGCTTTGAATACGGTCTGGGTGCAGAAATTGGCATCAGTACCGATAAATTTCATGCCCGTGGGCCGGTGGGGCTGGAAGGTCTGACCAGTCTTAAGTACATCGTGCTGGGAGATGGTCATATCCGTGACTGATAAGCTGTTAGGCGTTTTCGGAGGCACATTTGACCCGCTGCATATTGGCCACCTGAGAAGCGTTATGGATGTGCAGCAAGCCTTAGCTATGCAACAAATTCGTTTGTTACCTAACTATATTCCTGCGCATCGTGAAAAGCCGGTGCTGGAAGCCCGGCAGCGTTATCAGCTATTGCAAAAAGTGCTGCTGGATACACCGGGTTTAGTGGCGGATGATCGTGAGATCGTGCGGCAGGGTGTCTCTTATATGGTCGATACGCTGCATGATTTAAAGCAGCAGTTTGCGCAAAAGCACCTTTGCCTGATTATTGGCAGCGATGCCTATCTGCAGTTTTGTGACTGGCATGACTGGCAGCAAATATTACAACTGGCGCATTTGGTTGTGATGAAAAGAGCAGGAGTGGCAAAGCCGCTAAATAAGCAACTGGATCATCGGCTGACCAATGATAAACGTCTTTTGTCAGCCGAAACGGCAGGAAAAATTATTTTTCAGGATGTGTGTCAGCTTGAAATCTCATCGACACAGATCAGAGAAATGATCCGAAAGAAACAAAGTATACAATTTTTGGTGCCTGAGATAATCAGGTCTGATTTACAAACATTATATGAAGGTTAATTATGCAGCTTGAACAGATGCAAAAACTGGTTCTGGACACACTCGAAAGTCTCAAAGCCATTAATATTGTTGTGCTCGATGTGAGCCAGCAAACGTCGGTAACAGATAAAATGATTATAGCCAGCGGTACATCATCGCGGCATGTAAGAGGCATGGCTGAAAACGTAATAGCGGAAGCTAAAAAAGCCGGCTGCCCGGCACTGGGTTCGGAAGGCGAAGTGGGTGCTGACTGGGTTCTGGTCGATCTGGGAGATGTTGTGGTGCATGTTATGATGCCTGAAACCCGGGAATTATACGATCTTGAAAAATTATGGACCTTTGTTTCGCGTTAACATTGTTATTTCAGCCAGAGAGCCACAACAGCAGGCTTAAATATTAATGAATATTCATCTGCTGGCGATTGGCCAGCGCATGCCGGCCTGGGTTGATCAAGGCTATAAAGAGTATGCTTCTCGTTTATCTGCCACCGTTCAGATTGAGTTAAGGGAAATTCCTGCGGCCAAAAGGGTGCGTAACTCTGTGATTGAGAAAATCAAACAGGATGAAGGCAAGCGACTGCTGGCAGCGGTGCCGCAGGGTGCAAAAATAATTGTACTGGATGAGCAAGGCAAGTCACAAACAACTAAGCAGTTAGCCTGCCATCTCGATGACTGGATTCAGATGAGTCAGGATGTTGCAATATTGATCGGCGGTGCCGATGGCTTATCGGCCGAGTGCCTGCAAAAAGCAGATTATAAATGGTCTCTGTCTGAGTTTACGTTTCCGCATCCGCTGGTACGAATCATTCTGGTTGAACAAATGTACCGGGCCTGGACACTGCTGAATAATCACCCGTATCATCGAGAATGAAAACAAAACATCTGATCCTAGCATCCGCATCACCACGAAGAGTGCAATTGTTGCAACAAATTCAGATCGAGTTTAAACAGCAAGCCGCCGACATTGATGAAAGCTGTCGTGAAGGAGAAACAGCGGAAGCGTTTGTTTGTCGCCTGGCGCAGGAAAAAGCCCGGCATATTTGCAATAAAACAAATGACAAGCAGGCCGTGGTTCTAGGCTGCGATACCATTGTTGTCGTTGATGAACATATACTCGGTAAACCGGCTGATTATCAGGATGCTGTTAAAATGCTGACTTTGTTGTCAGCACGCACGCATCAGGTGATGACAGCTGTTACACTGATCTCAGAAAAAGCTTCGAAGACCCGCCTGAGTATCAGTGAAGTACGTTTTATGCCGCTGAGTCAGCACCTTATTGAAGCCTACTGGCAGACCGGTGAACCACAAGGCAAAGCTGGTGCCTATGCTATACAGGGCATTGCCGGGCAGTTTATTGAAAAGATTAACGGCAGTTATTCAGCCATAATGGGTTTACCCTTGTATGAAACGCGGCGCTTGTTAGAAGAGGCCGGCTTTGAGTTACTGGGTTCAACATTACACAATAAATAATAAAATTGAAGCAAAAGAATTGAAGGATTATGAGTAAAGAAATACTAATTAATGTTACACCTCAGGAAACCCGGGTCGCCATGCTAGAGAATGGCGTGTTGCAGGAGCTCTACCTGGAAAGACTGACAAGCAAAGGCCTTGTTGGCAATATTTATATGGGCAAGGTGGTACGGGTTCTGCCGGGAATGGATGCGGCCTTCATTGATATCGGCCTGGAAAAAGCCGCATTTTTACATGCTTCTGATATAGAAACTGCACAGCCCCAGAACGGTAATTCAGAATCGACTCGCAAATCAATCAGTCAGCTGGTTCATGATGGCAAAAAGCTACTGGTACAGGTGGTAAAAGATCCGATGGGTACAAAAGGTGCCCGATTGACAACAAACATCACAATCCCTTCCCGCTATCTGGTGTTTCTACCTAATTCTGACACCATCGGCGTGTCATCCAAAATTGAAGATGAAGAAGTCCGCCAACATTTAAAAGATATGCTGCTTGAGCACGATGATTTAATCGGTGAGGCGGGATATATTTTACGCACCGCCGCTGAGCGCTCGACGCCAGAATCACTGCGCAGGGATATCAGGTTTTTAAAATCACTCTGGGACTCGATCGAAGAACAAAGAAA
>Ga0224506_10000478_pt1 | contig 34035 bp, 32 predicted proteins | sample SF_Jan12_sed_USG_2_FD_169108 | JGI IMG/M metagenome (GOLD analysis project Ga0224506, IMG submission 169108) | Sediment microbial communities from San Francisco Bay, California, United States - SF_Jan12_sed_USGS_8_1 | ecosystem: Environmental > Aquatic > Marine > Sediment | place: USA... | reverse complement strand
ACCCCAGGTATTTTCGAGTTGTCCAGTGGCCAAAATTTGGGAAGGTAACCACAACTTCATTGCCAATACGTAAAAGCTCCTCTAAAACGACATGTGGCGTATTAAGTTGCTGAAATGATTGTGTCATTACCAGAGTATCAAAACTGCCATCTTCAAAATTGCCCAAACCCGCATTAAGATCTTGCTTAATGACTGGAACACCACGAGATATGCACTCAATTAGCTTTTCGTTTTCTATTTCGAGACCCAGGCCGGTAACAGCCCGGTTTTTTTGCAAATGATACAGCAGTTCACCATCGCCACAGCCCAAATCCAACACTCTTGACTCTGCCTTAATCCATTGAAAAATAATCTCAAGATCTGCTCTCATGATACGGCCTCCCGAGTTTCTGTCTGACCGGAGATTTGTCTACGTTGCTCTGCACCTCTATTCAGGAATGCGGACAAGGCATTAAAATAATCAGGAATTGGAAACAGAAAAGCATCATGCCCTTGAGGGGCATCAATTTCGATATAGGACACGTTCTTTTTAGCTTTAATAAGGGCGTTGACAATTTCTTCACTCCGCTTCGGAGGAAAGCGCCAATCTGTTGAAAAGGATACCAACAAAAACTCACAGGTCGCCTGAGACAAGCAGGCCACCAAATCATTATCATGGTCCCCGGCTGGATCAAAGTAATCCAATGCCTTTGTCATCAACATATAGGTATTGGCATCAAAACGTTCCGAAAAATTTTCACCCTGATACCGCAGGTAACTTTCTACCTCGAAATCCACATCATAGTTAAAATTTAACACTCCGGTTTTATGAACCCGACCAAACTTCTCACGCATACTGTCATCTGAAAGATAGGTAATATGTCCCAACATACGGGCTAATGCCAGCCCCGTTGATGGGTAGGTATCAAACTTCATGTAATGGCCATCATGAAATTCATGATCTTTCATAATGGATTGTCGAGCCACTTCATTAAATGCGATATTTTGTGCTGACAACTTTGGCGCAGCAGCAATCACTACACATTGGTCCAGGCGATCCGGGTAGTCGATAGACCAGCGAATAGCCTGCATGCCACCAAGGGAACCGCCCACGACGGCTGCAAATTTATCAATCCCAAGTCGATCTGCTAATCGTGCCTGACTTTTGACCCAATCACGAACCGCAAAAACAGGAAAATCCGGACCATAAATTTCATGGGTTTCCGGATTAATACTACGAGGACCGGTACTACCATCACAGCCGCCCAAATTATTTAATGAAATCACAAAAAACTGATTGGTATCTATTGGTTTACCAGGACCAATGGCTTCATCCCACCAGCCGGGTTTGGCATCAGTGTCACTGTGATAACCCGCTGCATGATGATTTCCACTCAATGCATGACAGATAAGTACTGCATTGTCTTTATTCTCATTGAGTGTTCCATAGGTCTCATACACAAGGGAGTATTGTTCAAGAACCCGACCACTACGCAGTGGTAAGGGTTCATCAAACTCGGCGATTCTGGGAGTAATCAGACCAACTGAGTTATCTGGAAAAACATTCGACATGGGCAAAGCTCCTTTAATCCTGTATTTCAGGCCTTCAACCTGAGCAAAAGCCGGATTTATAACCGGCTTGATATACCATTTCATTCAGGACTAAATTCACATTCGTTGTGCAGCTAGACGTTGAGGCAATAACGAGTGTTGTATGAATGTTTCATTACCGTTCACAAAAGATTCCTTTTAAAACTACAGATGACTAAATTTTTTCATTCTCAATGTATGCGGCCCCGAAATAACAGCCGACACACGCTTACCATTATAGACCTATAAACAAACGGAATTGCGGTGCATACCCCATCGAGCCTGCTATAGACACCAATAAAATATCTTTCAATACAATGATAACCAGGAACACAACCAGATAGGTAAAATCCATCATTCCAACTTGAACCTTAAGTTTTCTGAATGGTCCTACAAAGGGTTCTACCATCTGCGTGATAAATCCTAATAAGGGATTAGAATTACCCGCTGTTAACCAACTGGCAATGGCAACAATGATCATACTCCAGCGTAACACTTCCATGATGATACCAGCCACGGCCAAAACAGCCCAGGATGCCAGTTGAAACAAATCGACTTCGACACCCCGTATCACAAAAACAGAAAATGCCGCATAGGCAAACTGAACCAGTAAAATTAATATCAGAGCTGCGATATCCATACCGCCCAGACCCGGAATAATTCTCCGAAACGGCATCAATGCAGGATTGGTAATTTTAATAACTGTTTGACCCAGTGGGTTATAAAAGTCTGCTCGTGCCAATTGCCCCAAAAATCTCGCGACTAATGCAACTATAAAGATCCAGGATGCAGTGCGCACCAATAAATCCAGAATTTGAAAACCAACTTCCATTGAATTACTCCTTAGATGACAATTCTTCAGCCATTGTTTCGCTTCGTTTTAAACAGGCGATCATCGCTTGCTGAACCATTGGTCGCAAGCCGTCTTGCTCAAAACTTCTAATCGCCTGCTCTGTTGTTCCATTAGGTGACATAACGCTTTCTTTTAATGCTTCCGGAGAGCTCTCTCCTGCTTTAACCATTTCAGCGGCACCCAATGCAGTTTGAACCACTAGTTTTAACGCTTCGTCGGACTGCAGTCCAAGTGACTTCGCCGACTTATGCATGGCTTCCATGAATAAAAAGAAATAAGCAGGACCACTACCGGACACCGCAGTAAGAGCATGCATGTCATGTTCCTTACTTAACCAGATAAACTCACCGATGGATTTACACAAAACCTCGGCGATTTTCTTTTGTTCATTTGAAACATGGTCATTAGCAAATAATCCGGTCATTCCCATTTGGATCTTAGAGGGAATATTTGGCATAGAACGTATCACCGCAAGATCACCACCTAACCAATACTCAATAGCTTCGGCTGTAACACCAGCAGCCACTGAAATGATTAAAGGCTTCTTTTCCTGTACCTCAGACCTAATCTGTAGACAGAGATCTTTTAAACCCTGGGGTTTGACGGCTAACACCAAGACATCAGCTCGTAAGGCAGCGTCCTGATTATTCGCGGCGGTCTCAGTTTGGTAGAGCTGTGACAACCGATCTAATTTATCCTGATTTCGATCAGCCATTAACACGGGGCCAAACTCACTTGTCGAACCTAATCCGCCGACCATACTTGATGACATATTACCTGCACCAATAAAAGCCAATTTTAACATGTTACCCGGGCCTCCAATAATTAATTCTTTTTTTGACGTTGACCAAAAATTGCCGATCCTACACGAACCATAGTTGATCCCGCTTCGATGGCCTCTTTCATGTCTGCTGACATGCCAAGAGACAAGGTATCACACTGAGGATATTTTTTAGCCAATTGTTGTTGTTTATCAGAAAGCTGACGGAATTGACTGTTCAATTCACCAACCTCCAGTCCTAATGCTGGCACAGCCATTAGTCCTCTTAAAGTCAGCTTACTGAATGTTTCCAGTTCCGCAGCAAAAGCGTCCACTTCCGATAGTAATATTCCGGACTTGTTGGGATCTTCACTAATATTAACCTGAATACAAAGATTCAGAGGCGCCAGACTATCGGGTCGTTGTTCTTCAAGTCGTCTGGCAATTTTCAACCGATCAAGACTGTGCAGCCATTGAAATCGGGTTGCAATATCTTTGGTTTTATTCGATTGAACCGGCCCTATAAAATGCCAGGTAATATTTAAATCCGATAAGGCATCTACTTTTTCACATGCTTCCTGAACATAGCTTTCAGCAAATTGATGACAGCCAATTGCCGCCAGCTTTTTTATATCATCGGCTGGAAACATTTTTGAGACCGCTAAAAGCATGACTTCATCCTGATCTCGCCCACATCTTTTGGATATTGTTTTAACTTGGTCACAAACGACATGATAACGATCTTCTATACTTGTCATATTATATTCTTTCAAAGATCCAAAACTGGCTAATGTAATATCAAGATACAATCGATTAAAAAAGCTATCAAATTCAATCATATTTCAGATTGAAATCAATGGTTTGCAATTATCGCTTTATTGACTTAATTAATCTTGTTTTAATGGATGCTATTGTAACCATCAGTTAGCGAGCTGTCACAGACTCTTTACAACTGTTTTCATCGAGGATTTCAATGGACATTACTGAATTACTGGCCTTTAGTGCCAAACAAAATGCGTCAGATTTACACCTGTCTTCTGGTTTGCCTCCAATGATTCGAGTTGATGGTGATGTCAGACGTATTAACCTGCCCTCAATGTCTCATAAAGAAGTACATGCGCTGATTTATGACATCATGAATGACAAGCAGCGTAAAGATTACGAAGAATTTCTGGAAACTGACTTTTCATTTGAAGTTCCAGGCGTTGCACGTTTCAGGGTAAATGCCTTTAATCAAAACCGGGGTGCCGGAGCCGTATTCCGAACCATTCCTTCGCAGGTTATTCCTATGGATGATCTGGGCATGGGACAGGTATTCAAAGACATATCAGACAATCCACGTGGACTCGTGCTGGTAACCGGCCCGACAGGCTCAGGTAAATCAACCACACTGGCGGCCATGCTCGACTATGTCAATAACTCACGCTTTGAACACATATTGACCATTGAAGATCCCATTGAATTTGTGCACGAGTCAAAGAAATGTCTGGTAAACCAAAGAGAAGTTCACCGTGATACGCTAGGGTTCAGTGAAGCCTTAAGATCCGCACTACGTGAAGACCCGGATATTATTCTGGTCGGTGAATTACGGGACCTGGAAACCATTCGTTTAGCATTAACAGCGGCTGAAACTGGTCACCTGGTATTTGGTACACTCCACACCACCTCTGCGGCAAAAACCATTGACCGTATTGTTGATGTATTCCCTGGTGAAGAAAAATCGATGATTCGCTCTATGTTATCAGAGTCACTGCAGGCGGTTGTATCCCAGACTCTGTTGAAGAAGAATGGCGGTGGACGAGTTGCTGCTCACGAAATCATGATTGGTACTCCGGCAATTCGAAACCTGATTCGTGAAGATAAAGTAGCGCAAATGTATTCAGCGATACAAACCGGAAGCTCTATCGGAATGCAAACACTGGATCAAAGCCTTAAGTCTTTGCTGGCAAAAGGTATGATCTCACGAGATATTGCTCTGGAAAAAGCAAAACAACCCGAGTCTCTATAAATACGGATAATATGAGCCTGGCAACATAATACGGAATAGATTATGGAATTTGATAAATTATTAAAACTGATGGTCGAAAAAGGGGCATCGGATTTATTCATTACAGCGGGCGTAGCTCCTAGTATGAAAGTGAATGGTCAGATGTTACCGGTCACTAAAAATCCGCTCTCCCCCGAAAAGACCCGCGAAATCGTTATGTCTGTCATGACGGAAAAGCAGTCCAATGAGTTTCAGGAAACAGGTGAAAGTAATTTTGCCATTTCGGCTCGTGGCATCGGTCGATTCCGTGTGAGTGCATATCATCAAAGAAACCTGGTTGCAATGGTTCTCAGACGCATAGAAGTTCGCATTCCCCGGATCGAAGAACTGGGATTACCTGACATTATTAAAGATCTGTCTCAAACCAAACGTGGTCTGGTCATTTTTGTAGGCGCAACCGGAACGGGTAAATCTACTTCATTGGCTGCCATGATCGGCCACAGAAACCGTAATTCCAGAGGGCACATTATTTCAATTGAAGACCCTATTGAATTCATCCACCAACATGAAGGCTGTATTATTAGTCAACGTGAAGTGGGCATTGATACGGAATCCTTTGAAGTCGCGCTCAAAAACACCTTACGACAAGCACCTGATGTCATCATGATTGGTGAGGTTCGGACGCGTGAAACCATGGAGTATGCTATTGCGTTCTCTGAAACCGGGCACCTGTGTCTGGCGACACTTCACGCGAACAATGCAAACCAGGCACTTGACCGTATCATGCACTTTTTCCCGCCTGAACGACAAAGACAACTCTGGATGGATCTGTCATTGAATTTGCGGGGTATCGTTGCCCAGCAATTAATACCAAGCCCCGACGGTCAAAGTCGACGAGCCGTGATTGAAGTATTACTAAATACACCGCTAATGTCTGACCATATTCGAAAAGGTGAAGTTCATCTCCTGAAAGACCTGATGTCAAAATCTACCGAACTGGGTATGCAAACATTTGATCAGGCCCTGTTCCAGTTATTCAGTCGTAGTGAAATTACCTATGAAGATGCACTGGCTCATGCTGACTCTGCAAATGACCTGCGTTTAATGATTAAGCTGGATCAAGAGAATAACAATAATAGCAATCTGGGTGGTCCATCATCCAAGCTTAGTATTCAGGGTGATCATTACTAAATCGGAATAATTTTATCCCTTCTTGTGAACCAGAGTGAGCATACCCTGACTCTGGTTCTATACTCTACCCCCTATATTCATCACCTAAAACACATCGTCTCTTAGGTAAATTTTCTATCAGACAACCTCAAGTGATAGGGGATAAATCGGCATGATTCACTACCCACCAGATACATCCACTCGTCCAGATAGAACACACATCATGTAATACTTAAAAAAGTAGTAATAATCTAAATATTCTATGGAAACTGGCTATACTGAATTGGTTACTTCATACCCTTATTTTATGAGTGGATATAGTTAAGCAATTGGTACAGGGAGTATGTCATGATTTCAATGTCTGATCTCAGTAGAGTCTATCAGTCGGGAGACACTCAGGTACAAGCTCTTGATCGGGTTAGTCTGGATATAGATCAGGGGGAGTTTCTGGCCATCGCGGGACCCAGTGGATCAGGAAAGACCACATTATTAAATATCATCGGTTGTATTGATTCTGCAGATCAGGGCCAACTGAATATTGACAACATTAACGTCACAAGTATTGAACCTAAAAACCTGGCTGGTTTTCGACGAAAAAAACTGGGATTCATATTTCAGTCATTCAATCTTATTCCTGTTTTAACCGCTTACGAAAATGTCGCACTGGTTCTAAATCTCCTCGATATTCCCGAGCAGGAAATCCGTACCCGCACAATGGCATTGTTAGATGAAGTCGGATTACAGGGCTTGGAAAACAGACGCCCGGCAAAATTATCCGGGGGTCAACAACAGCGCGTTGCCATTGCCAGAGCACTGATCAAAAACCCCAGTATTGTGTTGGCTGATGAGCCCACCGCGAATCTTGATAGTAAAAATGGCAATGACGTGTTGAATTTGATGAAAGCTATGAATCAGAAGTACAACACCACGTTCATCTTTAGTACCCATGATCAAATGGTGATGGATTATGCTTCCAGGCTTGTACAACTGCATGATGGTGCCATCCACAGCGATGAAAGGAGATGAGCTATGTTATTCCTCATACAACTCGCTGCCAAAAACATGACAAGGTATTTAAAAAGAACACTGATAACGGCATCTGCTATTGGATTTGGTTTGGGGCTATTTCTATTTACGGACAGCTTGTTAATGGGTGCAGAACGTGACTCGGAACGAAACCTGATCTGGTATGAAACCGCATCATTAAGGCTCTATCATAAAGACAATGTTGACCAATATGAAAAAATGAACCTCAAAAACCTGATTGAACACCCTGAACAAATCACCCGGGTTTTAAGTAAAAACAATATCAAGGTGACCACAAGGACGACATTTTCCGGTGATCTGATTATCCGACAAAATCCCTACCCTGAAGATGGTTCCATGATGGTACGGATATCGGCTATCGATACCAACAGAGATTCCAGCGTCTATCGGTTAAAAGATTCGCTTGAAGATGGTAGCCAATGGCTCAAAGAAGGCAGTAATGGTGTCATATTAGGCGCATGGCTGGCAGAAGATATCGGCGCTAAAGTAGGCTACCCACTCACCCTGGTAACCCGTACACGAGAGGGGGCATTCCAAACAATGGATCTTGATATTGTTGGTATCGTCAATACCGGTAATCCAATTATAAACCGTTACTCAGTCATCATTGATCAGCAATATGCCAATACCATGCTGTTACTTGGCGGTGCTGTTACTCAAATTGATATCGCCTACCCGGTTACCGAAGATGTTGAACAATTACAGCCCAGGATCGTTAATGTAATCTCTCAGCACCGCCAGGATATCGCAGTTCTCACCTGGCGGGATTTAGCCAGTGGCTATTTGAGTCTGGTAGCGACCAAGAGATCCGGCTCTTCTTCAATACTTGGGCTGGTGTTTCTAATTTCATTAGTTGGCATTACCAATACCATGTTAATGGCAATGTACGAACGCAGAAAAGAACTGGGCATGATGCGGGCTCTGGGCATGAAAGATTCAGAAATACGGTTAGCATTTGTCTTTGAAGCCGGCGGTATCGGCATCATAGGCGGTGTCGCAGGCTTAATTCTAGGCGTTATTCTGGTTTGGCCCATGGTTAACATTGGCATCGATTACAGCTTCCTACTTAGAGAGATGGATGTCGGATACCGATTATCCAATATATTCAGAGGGACCTGGAGACCGGAAATGTTTCTCGTCGCCTTTATAGCCAGCGTTATGTTCTCGATGCTGGTTGCGTTAATACCGACGCGACAGGCCTTGAAAATGAGCATTACAGAATGCCTGGGAGGAAGCAGTCAATGAAACTCATGACTATGGCTTGGCGTAATGTCCGTCGTAACTCCCGTAGAACGGCCTTGTCTGCAACCGCCATAGGTTTAGCGGCGTTAACACTGATTTTACTGTTTTCACTACTGGCCGGTTTGACACAAGAGATGTCCCATAATCTACGTACATTTTATTCCGGTGAAATAAGACTGAGGCATGCTCAATACGATGATTTTGCTCACCTGAATCCACTGCATTTAAATGTTGCTAATGCCTCCGTATTAATTCAAGACATCCTGTCATTGGAAACCATTGAATCAGTCAATGCTCGAACCCCCTTCCCTGCCTCAATTTATCAGGATGGTGAAAATTTGAATGCACCCGGTATGGGCATGAATATGGAGGGCGACAGTATGACTCCCGACCGGTTTTTGGTGTCTGGCAGATTACCAAAAGCGGGTCAAAGAGAGGTTTTGTTAGGGACACGCCTTGCTCAGGATCTTGATATGGGCATTAACGACAGGTTCACAGCATTAAGCATGACCATGAGACGTGCGAGTAATGGCATGACATTTACAGTGGTCGGCATTGTCAGCTTTCCGATTGGCGACCTAAATCGGTCATTTTATGCACCCATTGATACCGTACAGCGCTTTTTGAAACTGGGAGATCGCACTATAGACCTAACGGTCAAGCCACAGGCTGAGATGGATTTAAACCTCATCAAAAAACAAATCCAACAAATTTTGGATCAGTATCAGTTAACCGATATTAATATTGAACGCTGGGATGAGATATCAACCACCTATGCATATTTAAGTCTTGCTCGACTGGTCTATTTTATTATGGGACTGGTTTTTTATTTATTGGCATCAACGGTCATTATTAATACCATGATGATGGTGATTTTTGAGCGAACCAAAGAAATTGGAACCCTGGCCAGCCTGGGTATGGAGCCTGGTCCCATCGTACGTATGTTTTTATTAGAGGCGATGATCATTTCGCTCATCGGCAGTCTGGCCGGAACCATTATAGGATCAATCATTACCTGGATTTTGCAAAATACCGGTATCGATATGACGCAATCAATGCAGGGCATTGATTTTGAAATATCAGGAGTCGTCTATCCAAGATTAACCGCCTTTAACATGCTCTATGCGTTTACCACCGGTGTCATTGTAGCGTCTCTTGCCAGTTTAATACCCTCCAGGCGAGCGGCAAAGATTAAACCCGTTGTTGCCATGCAGTCACTGTAGATAACCCTGTATAAAGGATTGAGTGGAGTAAAGACATGAAAATAGCGTTAGTAACAAGCCTGCTTCTTATCAGTGTCACGCTTTTGGCAGATATCACGGCTGAAGAAGTCATTGAGAAGATGGAGCAGCGCCAAGAATTTAAAAGTGCCTTTATTCAGGGTCGCATGGTTATAAATGACCGATTCGGTGAAAAAATCAGTACCTTTGATAGCTGGTCTTTGGGAACAGACAATAGCCTGATAGCGTTCACCAGTTTAGAAGAACAAGGACAAAAGGTATTACGTAGTGACAATGACATCTATATCTATTATCCCGATGCCGAAGAACTCATCCGTCTGTCTGGCTCAGCATTAAGAGATGGTATGCTCGGTAGCGATGTAAGCTACGAAGATATGACCGGTGAAAAATCACTACTGAATGATTACCGTGTCACCGCATTCAGCCAGGAACCTTTGGGAAAGCACAGCACATACAAAATTGAGTTACAGGCACTTCGATCATCTGTTGCCTACCCAAAACAAATACTCTGGATCGATATCGACACCCTAAATGGCATTCAGGCACACAAATTTTCGCTCAGCGGCAAGCTAATAAAGGTGGAGCGCGTTTTGGAGATGATAACTCAGGGTGATCATACCTTTGCTATTCACAGTAAGGTCGAAGATAAACTAAAGAGTAACTCGTCTACCGAATTTTTTATTGACCATATTGAAATTGATTATCCGGTTACACTCGATTTTTTCTCACTTGATGAGCTAACCTGGTAATGAATTATTATCAGAACAAACGACTCCCTATGACCGCTGCAACCCTTGTTTTGTTGCTGCTAAGCCATAGCCCACAGGCCGATGTGACATCCAATGCAGAACTAAATTTCAGTAACACCCTGTTATTAGGTAGTGCAGACCCCTTATATATTGCCGATGCTATCAGTAAACTGAGACTGCAATCGGCTAACAATAATAAGGTCAAAGCGACCCTGGAACTGGGTGCAAAATCCTCTAGCTATCTTGAGCAAGAAGTCAGCCTTGATCGCGCCTTCATCAAAACACGAACTGACCGATACCGAATCACCCTGGGTAAAACCCGCTTAAGCTGGGGTGAAGGTAGCGCATTCAATGCTGGTGATGTCATCATGGGCGGGAGCGATTTAAATCTACAGCTGACCGAAAATGACTACCGAAATTCTGCTACATGGCTAACGAGCTTCTATCGCGCAACCGGGAGGTTTTCATTCACTGAACTGGTCATCATGCCTCCTGAGATTCAAGCTGACTTGAATGAATCGCCAACCCTGGACAAGGCTAAAGTTGCAGCCAGAACACAATTTAGAGTCGATCGCCTGGCCAAGACAAAATTCGAATTGGGATACGCGTTAAAAGGCACACATCACCAACCCTATATAAGCTTACAAGGGGGCAGTGGCCTTAATTGGCATCTAAGCGCTAACCTGCAAGCTGATCATTCAATCAATGCTTCGGCAGGTGTCTATACACTGAGCAACTTAGGTGAACAATATACCCTGAGTTTTCGCTCAGAACTCTTGTACAAATCCGCAGGGCGCAGCACAGAAATACCAAACGGCGACAATTACCGTACCTATGCCTATGCCTATGTCGAGTTTGGATTATCGAAGGGCGACGGACAAAGCTATTACAATCGCAATATTATTAGCCCGATAGACCAATCTGCCATGATAATATTAGGAACCAATATCAACCTGCATCAGGGGCTTAATCTATTTAGTCACGTATCAATGCAGCAGGGAAATTCAGACGATACCTTCAAACAAAATTTAATCGGGTCATATTCTCTAACACTGGGAAGCCGGTTTGTTTTTTAGACTGGTTGGCTTAAAGGGTGAGCGGACAGTTGTAGCGCCAGACAGTGTAAAAACTATTCCATTTAGCAACGCAGCTTTAAAATTGAGTTCAAAAAGGTCATTTAGGGCACGCAAAGTTAATTGACTTGTTAGACGTTTTTCCTCTAGATCATGTTACCAGCGAGGCCTAAAGAAGATACCAGCAGGTATAACAGCCAAACTAGCTGCAAATAGTAAAAAGCTCAAATTCTTTGACATGCTGCGCATCCCGACGTCCAGTGAACTGCCGGATTCGGCGATCTTCACATCTATCTAAGGAATAACTCAAGATTTCACTTGAAAATTATTCAATAAATGAAGAAAGCTTGGCATCATATTTCAAATAAAACGTTCAAGGAATAAAATAATTGCCACAGTTGCTATGGCGATTATTAATGTCCTCAGACCAGACCAAAGCCAAAACGTATTACCAATTTTCCCCAGGAATACTCCAAAGAGAAAAATGCATATAAGTCCCAGAATAATAGCGTTTATGAAAGGTGAAAAAAGGAATGAATAACCCAGTTTTGCTAAATACAAAGGTGACAATATAAAAAGAGATAACAGCAATGGCGACAAACCATTGACCAGAGCGACAAAGATCGGCAAATATCGACTTGCCTGGCCATAATCACTATCCCGTAAATCGACTACTAAAGCCTGCTCCAATTCACGTAGTTCTTGCTCTCTCTCTGCTTTCTCGCTCAAATAAGCACTACTTACACCACTAATAAACAAAGCAGTTGCAGCGCCCAAACAGGCGGTGATTGCTACATATAAGTCTGTCATTCCACTTGCATAGAAACCGGTTAACATACCCAGCATAGTCAATGCACCATCAAAACCGTTGGTGACCATGTAACGTCGTGCAATATTCCATGCGCGAAGGACATGCACCACCACGATTTTTTGATTATTTAAAATCATATGACTCGCAATAACGAATAAAGCTTAATTTGATGTTAACTCCGTACCACATACTTCAACTTCATCAATACTATGAACAGATGCCCCCATTTTTTCGATTGCTTCCTTTATCTCATCAAACTGGATATCTGCACCTTCGATAGTAATCATTGTATTCTCTGTATTTTTATCAACCTCAGTAACTGTTAATTTCACACGATAATCTGCTCCAAGGTTAGCTAATACTGAAGAAAAATCCAGCGCGTTTGGTTGATGTGGTTTGAGTACATCAAGTACTAGCCTTAGGGTTTTAGACATAATCGACTCCAGGGTTATTCATTACGTTTAGATTTTAGTAACTTTTTCTTTGATTATAGCTATTATGGTTTTTAGTAGAATGACTACACCAGTAATTGGTGAAATGCAGTCTTTTATACATTTTTACACATGGGTCAATGTAGTGGTATCGGGAAAACGAATCTTGTTACAAACAAAGTCCAGACATCTGAGTAGATCCGGACCCTGATCCAGGGTGCTGATTGGCCTGCATTATCTACTTAATGAGATTGGCTAAGCCACCTGCGCTTTGAGTTTTAACGTTGTCGTTGCGAGCAGATTCCAGGTTAGAGAAGTAAGTTTCATCTATATCACCGGTAATATACTTGCCATCGAAGACAGAACAGTCAAAGTCTCGTTTTTCGTTGGTATCACCTGGAATACAGGCACGGATAAGATCAGAAACATCCTGATAAATTAACCAGTCAGCACCGATGGAAGCCTCAACCTCTTTATCCGTTTTGCCAAAAGCGATTAGCTCATCACGAACAGCCATGTCGATACCATACACATTGGGGTACCTTATAGCCGGAGCAGCCGATGCAAAATAAACTTTTTTAGCACCTGCATCACGAGCCATCTCGATAATTTGCTGGCAGGTTGTCCCGCGAACAATGGAATCGTCAACTAACAATACATTTTTGTTATTGAATTCTAATCCAATTGGGTTCAATTTTTGTTTAACCGATTTTTTGCGTTCTTCCTGACCTGGCATAATAAAGGTTCTGCCAATATAGCGATTTTTGACAAATCCTTCCCTAAACTTAACGCCCAGGTGATTTGCTAATTCTATGGCACTGGGACGCGAGGATTCCGGAATAGGGATAACCACGTCAATATCATGTTCTGGCCACTCCAGCATAATTTTGTCTGCCAGGTATTCGCCCATACGCAAACGAGATTTATACACTGAACTTCCATCCAGAATTGAATCCGGTCTGGCAAAATAAACATATTCGAATACACAGGGAGTTAATGTCGTATTGTCGCAGCACTGCTGGAGAAATAATTGGCCATCTTCATTAATATAGACTGCCTGACCTGGTGCCACATCGGCAATAAATTCGAAACCCAGGGCATCCAGAGCAACACTTTCAGACGCCAGCATATACTCAACCCGACCATCGTCCAGTTTCCGTCGTCCATATACCAGTGGTCGTATGCCGTTAGGGTCTCTAAAACCCAAAAGGCCGTAACCAGAGATCATGGCAATAATAGAATACCCACCACGAATTCGATCATACACTTCCCGAACTGCATCAAAAACGTTTTGATGCGTTAAATGGGGTTGGTTTAATACCTGTAGTTCATGCGCTAATACATTGAGTAACAGTTCAGAATCTGACGACGTATTTAAATGACGAAGGTCTTCTCGATAGATGTCATTTTTTAGATCCTGGAAGTTGGTTAAGTTGCCATTGTGAGCCAGCACAATTCCGTATGGAGAGTTCACATAAAAGGGTTGCGACTCCGCAGAGCTGGAGCTTCCTGCCGTAGGATATCTGACGTGTCCAATACCCCGATTACCCTGCAGCTTTTTCATGTGCCGGGTACGAAAGATATCCCGAACCTGACCATTGCTTTTTCTAAGATAGAATTGACCCTCTTTCTCGGTAACAATTCCTGCGGCGTCCTGGCCTCTATGTTGTAAAACCGTTAACGCATCAAAGATTGATTGATTAACGGGTGAGTAACCATGAATACCAACAATACCGCACATATGATTGAGTCTCTGCTAGATAGTTTACTGAGTTAGTTGCCTAAATTTATTATGTTATCGGACACCCTGGTGACTGATTGTCCTGTCCACTTAATCAGTGGATCAAAGTATTCTGCAAACATTGCACCTTCCCAAGAGGAATCAAGCGCAAATAATTTCATTAATGCCAACATGGCTACCACCAGGATAATGCCTCGTAAGATGCCAAAAATGACGCCAAGAAAACGATCAGTCCCGGTCAACCCGGTCATACGAACAAATTCTGAAATTAAGTGATTGATCATTGCTCCAACAATCAGGGTCACCACAAAGAGAATGGCAAAGGCTGCCGCAAGACGCCAGTTTGGTGATTCAATAACATCTGCAAGCAGTACAGCGAGATTACCTGCGAACATTCTGGAAATAATGAGTGCGGCAATCCAGGAAGCCAGTGACAGTGCTTCTTTAACAAAGCCCCTCTTAAGGCTGATTAATGACGAGATGACAATAACAGCAACGATAATCCAATCTAAAACGGTCATGCAGAGTTCCAATGTTATATTTTTGCGGAGTGTACCAAATGTAAAAGCTGCTTCAAAATCGAAACAGCTATCTATTCAACAATAATTCAGGGGGCGTACTTAACCACCAATGGAGGTCCCGATACACCTAAATCTTTTGCTTTTGAAATAAGGCTGGTCTTTAAAGTTAACGCGTCCTCATAATCCTGGACTGGTCCGACCAGGACCTGGGTTAACAAACTGCCATCCGATAGGCGACTTTCTTTATTATAGGACCTGAATCCACCCGAGCGTAGTTTGTCCCGAAGGCGAGCAGCATTGTTACTATCTTTAAAGCTGGCTATTTGTAAACTCCAGACGCTATTTGCAGAAGACTTGGGCGATGTGTTTTCTGAATTGTCGTCTTCAACAACGACAGGCTTAGGGGTATCGACTTTTGCAACCACCTCTTCCTCTGTAAGCCTTTTTATATTAGTACTGGCCCGCACTTCAACAGGTAAATCTACTTTAAGCGATGAGACATCAGGTTTTTTAATGACCGGAGGAATTTTTAATGATTCGCGATGAGGAACACGCCCTTCACCGTCAAATATCTGAGGTAAAACTATTATGGCTATAACACCTAAAACCAGTGCTCCAATAATTCGACGGGTAACCGAGACTTCCACGCGTTTAATAACCTTCTAATAATGTAAGGGACTTGCCTACTGTCACAAAGGATCCGCAAATTAAGACGGTAGATGCCTGAAGATTTGCTTGCTTAATTGCACTTTCAACGGAATCAAACTGTCTGATGGGTAGATCTTTGGAAACGTATTCTGCCATTTGTGCGGCCTTTTGACCACGATGAACATCCAATGTCACCAAATAAATATTGGAACACTGTAACTTACTGAGTTCCGCCAGGGTACCGGCCACATCTTTATCCGATAACATTCCAATAATCATGGTATCAGGTTTGATTGAACGTCGTTTCAATTCCTGTACGACATAGTGAGCCGCATGAGGGTTATGAGCAACATCTAAAATATAATCTGTGCCCTGTTTGGTTAATTCTTGTAATCTACCCGGCAAGGTCGCATTCGATAATCCCTGATTAATGGCTGTTTTGGTAACTGACAAATCTGCTAACACGATTGCTTGCAAAGCTGCTGCCGCATTTACGACGGGCAAATTTGGAATGGGTAACTGAGAGTAGCTAATTGTGTTCTGAAGGAGATCCCTGCCCTGCCATAACCAGTCAGATGTACCCAATTCAAACTTAAATTGCTGATCTTTTATAAACAGCTGACAATTTATGTCATTAGCCACCTTAATAACACCCTGGTTATTAACGGTTTCAGAACAGACGGCATAAGCGCCCGACCTGAAAACACCGGCTTTTTCCTGCCCTATTATTGTCAAATCAGATCCGAGCCAATCTTGATGATCCAACGCGATACTGGTAACTATTGCAACATCGGCATCTAGAATATTAGTCGCATCCAGACGCCCACCCAAACCAACTTCAACAATCCATATAACAGCTTCATAATGTTTAAAACACCAAAAGGCCGCCAGGGTAGAAAACTCAAAATAGGTCAGTGAGATATCGCCACGAACACGCTCTATCTCTGTGAACGCTGTGATTAAAAGTTGATCGTCTACATCGCATCCATCAAGTTGAATACGTTCATTAAAATCAATCAGGTGTGGAGACGCATATCGCCCGGTTTTGTACCCTGCAGACCGATAAATCGATTCTAAAATTGCACAGGTTGATCCTTTTCCGTTGGTACCAGACACGGTAATGATTTTGGCAGACTCGGGTTGCAGGTGCATTCTATCTGCAACCTGTTTTATTCGGTCCAGACCCAGCTCAATTTCAGTAGGATGACGGGATTCTAACAAGGCCAACCAGGACAATTTATTATCAGGCATATCCATTTATAGACTCGGAGCTCGGTAACAAGAGAATCACATTATATCAAATTTTATGGAAGCATAAAAAAAGCCGGATAAACCGGCTTATTTTATTAGTGTGTATGATGATGCATCAGTTTCTTAAGTACTGAAGACAGGGTATTTCGCATGTTATGACGGTTGATGATCATATCAATGGCGCCATGCTCCAGTAAGAATTCACTTCGTTGAAAACCTTCGGGCAACTTTTGACGTACAGTTTGCTCAATAACACGAGGACCGGCAAAACCGATCAAAGCATTTGGCTCTGCAACATTTAAATCACCCAGTAATGCCAGACTTGCCGACACACCACCGAAACAGGGATCAGTCATTACTGAGATATAGGGTACACTTTCTGTGCGCATTTTCTGAATCACCGCACTGGTTTTCGCCATTTGCAACAAAGAAAATAACGCTTCCTGCATACGAGCGCCCCCCGAGGCTGCAAAACATACTAAAGGAATTTTGTTTTCCAGAGCAACATTAGCAGCCTGTACAAATTTTTCTCCCACTACAGCGCCCATTGAGCCACCCAGGAAAGAAAACTCAAATGCAGCAACCACTACTGGCTGACCTTCAACAGTACCTTTGAAAACAATCAGAGCATCTTTTTCACCCGTTGCTTTTTGAGCACTAACCAAACGGTCTTTATATTTTTTGGTATCTTTAAATTTCAGTCGATCAGTTGGAAAAATATCAGGTGCGATCTCAACACGATTTTCGTCATCCAAAAACATATTCACCCGGCGACGAGCCGTCACACGATGGTGATGTTCGCACTTTGGACACACATCCAGATTTTTTTCTAATTCAGGACGATAAAGTGGTGCACCACACTTGGGGCACTTACGCCACAAACCTTCCGGGATTTGACTCGACTTGGTATCCGTTCGAATAATTGAAGGCACCAATTTATCTAACCATGTATTCATGCGTTTTCCTGTTATAAGTCAATTTAGCAATGCTGATCCATTGAATCTCGCATTCCTTGAATTATTTGTGCGACCTCGGTAGCTATTATGTCACTGGGCTGCTGTGTTAACTCAGCCATCTTATTTACCAGGACACTACCGACTACGACACCATCAGCAATTTCTGATATTTTACCCGCCGTTTCAGCATCCCTAATGCCAAATCCTACCGCTATGGGTAGTTGGGTTAAATGCCTCAAGCGACTCAACTGCTCTGAGACATCCTGGACATTAAGTTGATTAGACCCTGTTACTCCCTTTAAAGACACATAATAGATGTAGCCTTTGCAACTTTCTAATATCTTATTGGCTCTTTCATTTGAAGTTGTCGGGGTTAACAAATAGATCGGGGCAATATCAGCTCCAGACAGTAAGTCATCAAAGGTTTCAGCTTCTTCAGGCGGTAAATCTACGGTGATTAAACCATCGACTCCGGCCGCTTTAGCGCGACTGACAAAAATTTCATGGCCCATATATTCAATAGGATTTAAATACCCCATCAACACGATTCCGGTCTTGGTATCATGTTCACGAAAGCGGCTGACCAGATTAATGACATCGGTCAAACTGGTATTATTTTCCAAAGCGCGTTCATTAGCTAATTGAATGACCGGACCATCTGCCATAGGGTCAGAAAAAGGAACACCTAACTCTATGATATTAGCTCCTTTTTCAACCATTTGCGTCATAGTTGCCAAAGTTGTATCCAGGTTGGGATCGCCACAGGTAATAAAGGGTATCAAGGCTTGCTTATTTTGACTTTTAAGTTCTACAAATATGTTATCAATACGGTTCATCACTTCGCCCTATATCTCTATGCCATCAATATCAGCAACGGTATGAATATCTTTATCACCACGGCCTGACAGATTAACAATGATCTTTTTTCCAACGCCCAATTTCTGAGCTAATTTTTTCGCATAGGCTATCGCGTGCGAAGATTCAAGCGCTGGCATAATTCCTTCAACAAGGGTTAGTTCTCTAAATGCATCCAGCGCCTCCAGGTCTGTCACAGACACATAGTTTGCTCTGCCTACGTCTTTCAACCAGCTATGTTCTGGTCCGACACCGGGATAATCCAGACCCGCAGAAACAGAGTGAGTACCTTGAATCTGACCGTTTTCATCGGCCATTAAATAGGTTTTATTGCCATGTAAGACTCCTGGTCTGCCGACAGTAAGCGGTGCGGCATGCTGACCAGTTTCGATACCCAGCCCACCCGCTTCAACACCATAAATTTCAACCTGTTCGTCGGGCAAAAATTCATAAAACAATCCAATAGCATTTGACCCTCCACCAACACAGGCGACGAGTGCATCCGGTAATGATCCTGCTTGATCTTGTATCTGCTGTCTGGCTTCTCGCCCAATAACCGATTGAAAATCCCGAACAAGCATTGGATATGGATGTGGACCAGCAACGGTACCGATAATATAAAAAGTATCGTCAATATTTGTCACCCAATCTCGCATGGCTTCATTCATGGCGTCTTTAAGTGTGCGGGTTCCTGAAGTGACGGGAATAACTTCGGCACCCAGTAACTTCATGCGATATACATTGAGTTTTTGACGCTCAACATCATCGGCACCCATATAAACAACGCACTTTAAACCAAGCCGTGCGGCTACGGTTGCAGTTGCTACTCCATGCTGACCAGCTCCCGTTTCGGCGATCACTCTAGGCTTACCCGTGTATTTTGCTAATAACGCCTGTCCAATAGTATTGTTTACCTTATGGGCGCCCGTGTGATTTAAATCTTCTCGCTTTAGATAAATATCTGCACCACCCCACTTTTTTGTCAGGTGTTTGGCAAAATATAATGGACTAGGACGTCCGACATAGTGTGCCAGGTCCTCATCAAACTCTTTAATAAAATCAGGACTGTTTTTTAGCTTTTCATAGGTTTCTGAAAGATGGTCTAACGCGTACATCAGGGTTTCAGAAGCATACTTGCCCCCAAACTCACCAAAGTGACCCTTGGCATCAGGTAATGAACGGTATTTTGAAGTGCTATCTTCTGACATATCTATTTCCTTTGCGATTCAAGTAAAAGATCAGCTTGCTTTACTTGATCTATAAACATTTCTATTTTGTTTGAGTCTTTGATCCCTTTACTTGCTTCAACACCGCCACTGACATCAACCGCATAGGGTTGTGTTTGGACAATCGCATTGACAATATTTTCGGGAGTTAAACCACCAGCCAATATGACGGCTGATGCAATGGACTTCTTGGCATGGTTAAAGAGTGTCCAGTCAAATGTTTTACCGGAACCACCCACCACATCTGCTACGTACGTATCCAGTAGCAGTGAACTGGCGTCAGGAAACTTCGCCATCTGATCGTCCAAAAAAGCTTTGGACTTTGCGTGAATCGCCTTAAAGAAGGGTTTTCCAAATTGTTTACAGTATTCATTGGTTTCTGAGCCATGAAATTGAAGACAGTCTATCTCTACGTGTTTCAGTATAGTTTTCACAGTTTCAGGAGATTCGTCAACAAATAATGCAACTCTTGAGACAAAAGATGGCATTGCTTTGCAAATTTCGGCGGCCTGATCAATTGATACATTCCTGGGACTCTTATCATAAAACACCAAACCAATTGCGTCGGCGCCAGCAGACACCGCTGCCAGTCCATCCGCTACCCGGGTAATTCCGCATATTTTAATACGAGTACGCATGACTACTCCTCAATCAAGACGTTTAAAAAATTAGGTCCAGGTGGTGTCACCGGAAGTTCGAACTCATCATCATAAATGGCATCTACAAAATAAAGACCGTTTGCCTCGGCGGTAACCCCACCCTTGTGACGACTCTTTAACTCAATAAGTTCTGATACCCATGAAACCGGTTTCCGCTTTTGGCCAATCTCCAAAAGCACACCCATTATGTTACGTACCATGTGATAAAGAAAACCATCGGCCTGAATATCCAAAACCATTATTTTTCCATACTGTTTAACACTAATCGCAGATATGGTTTTTAACGGGGAATGAGCCTGACAGTCCGCCGCACGAAATGTTGAGAAATCATGTTTTCCCAATAACTGTTGAGCCGCCTCATTCATTAATTTTGCATCCAGAGGGTAGCGAAACCAGGTCATGTGATGACGTAATATTCCAGGTGCTACAGGATGATTATAAACGACATAACGGTATCGTCGCTCTTGGGCCGAAAATCTGGCATGAAAATAAAGATTGGTTTCCTTGGCAGCCTGAATACGCACGGTTGTCGGTAAGTGCGTATTGGTGCCAGACATCCAACCATAGTCATTACGACTTGATTTGGTATCAAAGTGAATGATCTGCCGCGAGCCATGGACTCCCGTATCTGTTCGTCCTGCACAGTGCAGTTTAACCGGGTGATTCGCTATTTTTGATACAGCTTTTGTAACGACATGCTGTACCGTGCGATCAGTATTTTTCTGTATCTGCCAACCATTAAATGCTGAGCCATCATATTCGACAACCATAGCAATTCGTTTTTGATACTCTGGATTTAGTGGGGAAAATATTTCTTTCATGATTCCATATACAAAAACACCGCTTGGATTCAGCGGTGTTTTATTCGTCAGATTTAGTCATAAGGTTAACTTATTTCTGTAATTAAATCCTGAGCTTTTTTGATCTGTTCCGGATCACCCTCTTTTAGAACTTCATCTAAAATCTCACGAGCACCATCTTTCTCTTCCATATCAATATAAGCTCTGGCCAGATCAAGTTTTGTTGACACTTCATCTGCACCTCCGAGTAAGTCAAACTCATCATCAGATGCCATGTCTTCCATTTCGGCACCCAGGTCCTCAAGATCACCCAGATCAAAGCCATCTGAATCCACAGAAGCCAAGTCTTCAGCACTTTCTGGTTTAGCCTCTGTCTCTATTTCAGCTTCTGGATTAATGTCAGCGTCAAGCGTTGAATCCATTGAAAGGTCTGATTCAAAATCCAGACCTGTATCCATCTCAGTATCAGACAGATCTAATCCAAGATCCATAGTATCTAAATCAGTGATGCTTTCCAGTTCAACATCAGCTGCGGACTCATCTGACTCAAAGTTAATGCCACCCAAATCCACTTCTAATTCTTCATCTGAACCACCTGGAGATGATAAGGCTTCTATTTGCTTATCTAACGCGTCCAAAGGACTCTCTTTGGTTTCCTCAGTTTCGAAATCAAGACCCAGACCGTCAAACTCAGACCCCATATCAAACGCTTCTGAATCCATATCGAATTCATCAGAGTCAAGGGTGTTTTTAGTCTCATCTTTTGAAGTGTCAAAACTAATTTCTGGATCATCTGTGCCAAAATCCAAATCATCCAAATCATCCAAATCATCCAAATCATCCAAATCATCCAAATCATCCAAATCATCCATTTCAGAAGATGCGGTTGATGTTTCTGTAGATTCGTTGAGGTCATCTAAACTTAGCTTCACATCATCCATAGAATCTGCTTCGCCAACGGCTATTTGATCATCTAGTAAAGAATCTAATGCTGCTTCTGTATCCGGATCAAGTGATTCGTCTTCTAACGCTACTACATCATCATCGTCTTCATCCATGATCAGGTCTTCACCCAAGTCCATTTCAAGTTCGCCGTATGACAATTCGTCGGAAACCTGAATATCTAAACTGTCATCACCTGAATCCATTGTAGACAATACGGGTGGCTCCATCTCACCAAATTCAGTTGACAGATCATCGACATCGTTAGGCAACATATCTGTTGCATTGTTGCTAGCATCAAAACCCGACATAGTGGAGGCGCTATCACCAGGTAACTGCGCCTTATACTCAGCCATAATTTGCATAGCAGATGCCGACGCACCTGCTAACAGAGACTCTACATGTTTGAAGCCCTGTTTATTACCCGTTTCAACATAAACTTCAGCAAGCTTTAACTTGGCTTCTTCATTTGAACTGTCTTCTGCCAAAGCGGTTTTCAATAGGTCTTCTGCCTGGTCATATCGGCCATAAGCAATATAAATATCAGCCTCACCAACAGCATCAGAAGTATCGCTATTACTTGACTCACCAGCCTCTGGCATATCGAAATCACTGTCATCAGCAGAGAAGGTATCCATATCAGAATCAAAATCTGCAGATGACTCATCATCCAAATCAAAATCTTCAGTTTCATCCAGGTTGATAAAATCTTCGTCCAGCTCGTCTGCATCGGACTTGGAAGTGCGAGAAGCTGTAGTTCGTCTAATGATTAGTAACAAGAGTATGAACGCTAACAATCCGGCCACGATATACAGAGGATTCTGTCTTACTACCGTCATAAGCTGATTGCTTAAATAGGTTACAAAGCTCTCTTGTTTAAATTCATTATCAGAAAAATTGGAAATTTGAGGTTCAATGACTGATTGGACCGGCACTTCAGCTTCAAAAAGTTCTTCAATCGCCGATTCAGCAGTATTGTCGGTCACTTCAGTAATGGCTGTTGATTCCGTTGCCTCAGTATCAACCAGGTCAGTCGAAGATTCAGCAGATAGAGGATTCGTATCAGAAGAAGCTAATAGTTTTGCAAGATTTGATTCAGGATCTGTTACCCCAATATTCTGATCTTCTGTAATATCTTCAGACATCACATCAGCGCTTTCTAAAACAGGCTCTTCTGTTTCTGCCAGGGTGTCTTGATTGGCTAATACTGTTGCTGTATCGCTTTGAAGGTTAACCAGATTTTGAAGCAGCTCTAGCTGATCTTGAAGATCTGTCAATCTGGATTCAAGTTCGTTATTTTCTCGTTCAAATTGATCATTTAGTTCGAGGGCTCTGGACAGTTCTGCTTCCAGTCCGGAAATTGCCGCATCAGAGGCAGCGGCACTACCATCGTTCGCCTCGCCTGAACTCACTAGTTCAAGATAACCGTCTGGATTTTGTTCACCACCATCAGGCAAAGCGCTACTCGTTGAACCGGAGGCACTCACTGCCATTTTGGTTGCATCATTTGCTGAAGGATTTTTAAACTGCCGGTACTGACGACTTACTTCAGATACTGATTCATCAGCACCCCAGCGTGCTATATCATCTGCACTGGGTATGGATAAAATCGAGCCTTCTTTAACTCGGTTTATGTTGCTATCAATAAAAGCGTTAGGATTAATTTCCTGAATAGCCAGCATCACTTGCTGTGGACTTAAATTTTGTGCAGGTCTAACACGCAGTGCAATTTCCCACATGGTGTCATTGCGTTTTACCCGATACTCATTTGATGTAAGGTTATCTACACGCGGCTCTGGCTCAACAACTTCAACGATGGTGTCTTCTACGATAGTTTCTGTAACTTCTGAACTCGAAGCGGCATCTGTTGCGCTGTCAGTAGTTGTAAATTCATTTAACTCTAGTATTTCAGTATTATCGTACAGAGGAGGATCGAGTAAAATGGTAAATTCTTTAAGAATACGACCAGATGGCCAATTCACTTCGATTAAAAAATTAAGAAAGGGTTCCCTGACAGACTCGGTTGTAGAAACAATCAATATCAATTGACCATTACCTACAGACTCTAACCGGAAATTTAAATTAGAAAGAAAAAATTCCCGTTGCACTCCTGCGCGCCGGAAATCTGCTACAGCAGCCAGGGTGGGAAGGATTTCGCCTGGGGAAAGCCCCTCTTCCTGCAATATCTCAATCTCAGCAACCAAGGGTTGATTTAATGCAGACTTAAGATTTAAATCACCCAGTCCTAAAGCGTATGCATTGCCTGTTAAAAAGAGTGCAACCAGCGGCATCAGCAATTTAAGCTTGCGCACCATATCCATATTCCTTTCTCGTTTTCAGGATCGTCAAAGCCAAGACCGTTTTGTGCCAAATTTTAGTTGAAATAACACTAAATATTTATTCAGCAAAAGAAAACAGTCAGGATATTTAAGAATAACCTTTCAATAGCGGCTCTAAGTATTAATTATTAAAAGGATTTTCGCAACTTTTTAACATAGTAGAGCACAGGCATATCGGTCATAATCAGGACTAATTCTAAAAAAAACACAATATTTTGGTCTTAAAGTAATTCTACTTATGTTTTTTGATTATAAAAAGAAACCGTGGTTAAAAAAAAGCCGAATCAAAAGATCCGGCCCTTTAAAACCTGAATCATTTAAATTCTATGTAAAATAATATTTAACATACGTCTTAGTGGCTCTGCAGCACCCCAAAGCAATTGATCACCAACCGTAAATGCACTCAGGTAATCGTCACCCATACTCATTTTTCGTACACGCCCTACCGGAATATTTAAGGTGCCATTGACTTGAGTAGGTGTTAATTTAGAAGCCGTTTCATCCCTGTCATTAGGAATCAATTGAACCCATTCGTTGGCCTCAGAAATCATCGACTCTATGTCCGCCAATGGAATGTCTTGTTTCAGCTTAATGGTTAATGCCTGCGAATGGCAACGCATTGCACCAATTCGGACACAAAGACCATCGACGGGTATTATATCGGAGCCTGTTTTTCCTAAAATCTTATTACTTTCAACCTCGGCCTTCCACTCCTCTTTGCTTTGTCCATTATCAACAGGCACGTCAATCCATGGTATTAAGCTACCTGCCAGGGGAACGCCAAACTGATCTACAGGCAAGTTACCTGACCGCATATTTTGAGCGACTAATTCGTCGATGGTTAAAATTGCAGATGCAGGATCTTGCAACTGGGATGCAACCGACTTATGGATTGCACCCATTTGTGAGATCAACTCTCTCATGTGCCTTGCACCACCACCAGACGCTGCCTGATATGTCATCGGAGAGATCCAGTCGATGGCATCGTGTTGATATAAACCACCCAGACCCATGAGCATTAAACTCACAGTACAGTTACCACCCGCATAGTCGACGACACCATCGTTAAGTGCATTATCAATCACATTTCTATTAACAGGGTCTAACACAATAACGCTACTTTTTTCCATGCGTAAAGTCGATGCTGCGTCAATCCAAAAGCCCTTCCACCCGGATTGTCGAAGCTTAGGGTGCACCGCCTTGGTATAGTCTCCACCCTGGCACGAAATGATAATATCCATAGCAGAGAGCTGATCAATACTCGTAGCATCATGAAGCACTGAACCAACACCACCTTCAGCTGGTGCAGGCGCACCTGACTGAGACGTAGTAAAAAAAACAGCCTCAATACCACTAAAATCGTTTTCCTGCCTCATGCGTTGCATCAGTACAGACCCAACCATTCCACGCCAGCCAACAAAACCTACTTTTTTCATCATCACGTCCTAGACCCGTTAATTTGAGCGACCACAACTATATCGATTACAGCGCAGCGACTACGGCATCACCCATTACCTGAGTGCCAACCTTCTCGGTACCTTCAATCCAGATATCAGCCGTTCGAATATTTTTATCCAATACATCGGATACCGCTTTTTCGATGGCCAGTGCGGCAGCTTCTTCATTCAGGCTGTATCGCAGCATCATGGCAACCGACAAGATGGTTGCCAATGGATTGGCAATGTTTTTCCCCGCGATATCCGGTGCACTGCCATGTATGGGTTCGTACATACCCTTACCATTTATATCCATGGAAGCCGAAGGCAGCATACCTATGGATCCTGTGAGCATGGCTGCACAATCTGAAAGAATATCTCCAAACATGTTACCTGTTACCAGAACATCAAACTGTTTCGGCGCTCTCACAAGCTGCATGGCTGCGTTATCAACATACATGTGCGATAACTCAACCTCAGGGTAGTCTTTTGCCACTTCCTCAACTATTTCACGCCAAAGAACAGTCACTTCAAGTACATTGGCTTTATCGACGGAACAGAGTTTTCCGCCACGTTTTTTCGCTGCTTCAAAGGCTGAAATAGCAATTCGTCTGATTTCTGATTCGCTATACACATAGGTATTGAAACCTTCACGCTCTCCGTTTACCTCGCGAACACCTCTTGGCTGACCAAAGTAAATACCGCCGGTTAACTCGCGTACAATCAAAATATCAAGACCAGCAACTAACTCCGGCTTCAAGCTAGATGCCGATGCTAATTGTGGATACAAAATAGCGGGCCGCAAATTTGAAAATAAATCCAACTGAGAGCGAATACCTAACAAGCCTTTTTCCGGGCGATTTTTCATCGGATTTGCATCCCATTTAGGCCCCCCGACTGCACCCAGAAGAATTGCGTCAGATTGCTTTGCTTTTTCCAAAGTCGATGCGGGTAATGGAGAGCCTTCTGCATCAATAGCACAGCCACCCATCAGGGCTTCTGACCATTCAACATCCAGATTAAACTTTGCTTTTACCCTGGATAATACCTTGACAGCCTCAGCTACGATTTCTGGCCCGATGCCATCACCTGGCAATATCAAAATTTGTTTTGTCATGTTTCTTCCTAATTCGATTAAAACAACCAGGGTGCAGTCTGCTGCCTCTGGTTTTCATATTCTTTAATGGCATCAGCATCTTGAAGCGTCAAACCGATGTCATCTAAACCATTTAGCAAACAATACTTTCTGAAAGGGTCTACTTCAAATGACCAGCTTTGACCCTGTTCTGATTTAATCGTCTGCGATTCCAGGTCTACATCGAGGTGCAAGCCGGCATTATTTGTTTCCAGTGCAAACAACTCATCAACTTGCTTAGCTGGTAGCACAATAGGCAACAGGCCATTCTTAAAACTGTTGTTAAAGAAAATATCAGCAAAACTTGGCGCAATAATCACTCGAAATCCGGCATCTTCCAAGGCCCAGGGAGCATGTTCACGGCTAGATCCACAACCAAAATTTTCGCCGGCAAGTAAAATCTGGCTGGTCTGATAAGGTGCTTTATTTAAGACAAAATCCGGATTCAATGGACGGCTGGCACAGTCAACACCTGGCTGGCCTTCATCAAGATAACGTAACTCATCAAATAGATTGGGACCAAAACCCGTTCTCTTAATCGATTTTAAAAATTGTTTGGGAATAATCATATCCGTATCAATATTGGCCCGATTCATGGGCGCAACACTACTGCTAACGATAGTAAATTTACGCATGTGACATCACCTCTCTAACATCAACAAAGGTTCCTGAAATTGCTGCGGCAGCGGCCATTGCCGGGCTAACCAAATGAGTTCTGCCACCATAGCCCTGTCGGCCTTCGAAATTACGATTAGATGTCGATGCACAATGTTCGCCAGCACCCAATTTATCGGCATTCATTGCCAGGCACATAGAGCAACCCGGTTCGCGCCATTCTAATCCGGCTTGAATAAAGATTGTATCCAATCCCTCTGCTTCTGCCTGCTGCTTAACCAGTCCGGAACCCGGTACAACCAAAGCCTGCTTTAAACTTGCAGACACTTTCTGGCCTTCAACAATCTTGGCTGCGACTCGTAAGTCTTCAATACGAGAGTTGGTACAGCTTCCTATAAAGACCCGGTCTAGTCTGATATCAGACAATTTTTGTCCCGCTTCTATTCCCATATAGGTCAATGCACGCTGTATAGCATTAGCCCTGGTTTCGTCCGATTCATCTTTTGGATTGGGTACCAGGTCATTAACACCAATGACCATTTCGGGTGACGTACCCCAGGTCACTTGTGGCGTAATATCTGCTGCATTAATGGTCACTATGCTATCAAACACTGCATCTTCGTCTGATACCAGACTCTTCCACTCAGCGACGGCTGCATCCCAATCTGCGCCAGACGGTGCAAACGGACGTCCTTTAACGTAATCGATAGTAGTCTGATCTACCGAGATCAATCCGGCTCTGGCTCCTGCTTCAATGGCCATATTACAAATGGTCATTCGGCCTTCCATAGACAGTGAATGTATGGTGTCGCCACCAAATTCGATCGCGCTACCGGTACCACCCGCTGTACCAATCACACCAATGATATGCAATACGATATCCTTGGCACTGACGCCAGGCTGTAATGCTCCATTCACCTCTACCAGCATATTTTTCATTTTTTGCTGTATTAAACACTGAGTCGCCATAACATGTTCGACTTCAGAGGTCCCTATTCCATGAGATAAGGCACCAAATGCTCCATGAGTGGATGTGTGACTGTCGCCACATACTACGGTCATTCCGGGTAACGTCGCACCCTGCTCTGGCCCAACGACATGAACAATGCCCTGACGAATATCGTTCATCAAAAACTCTGTTATTCCAAATTCGGCACAGTTGTCATCCAATGTTTTCACTTGAATCTTTGAAATCGGATCCTGAATACCCTCAATACCAATCTCGCGCTCTGCTTTTGTAGTGGGTACATTGTGATCAGGGGTTGCCAAATTACTGTTTAAGCGCCAGGGCTGACGACCTGCTAACCGAAGGCCTTCAAAAGCTTGTGGAGATGTAACTTCATGTAAAAGTTGGCGATCAATATAAATTAGAGCCGTGCCATCCTCTCGCTCTTTAACCAGATGAGATTCCCATAATTTGTCATATAACGTTTTTCCGGCCATGATGAACCTCCTTCCCACTCTTATAATCTTTTTTATATTGTATCCTGTACATTTAATAAAACAAATTCATATTATTGATACATTCGATTACTTTTTGGAATGATGCTGAAAATCTGCTATTTTAGTTGAAATTTTATTGGATAGGATTACATGGATATTCAAGCGTTAACGGCATTTATTGCGGTTGTCGAACTCGGTTCTTTCTCAGAAGCCGCAACACGGCTACATATCACCCAGCCCGCCGTTTCTAAAAGAATCAAATCTTTAGAAGACATGCTGAAGGTACGGGTTTTTGACCGCATCGGCCGTGAGGTCGTACTGACCGAGGCTGGCCGGGCCCTGGTCCCTTCGGCTAATAGAATTATTCGTGAAATAAAAGAAGCAAAACAAATTGTCGGAAACCTGTCTGATTCAATATCTGGCAAGCTATCTATTGCAATCAGTCATCACATTAGCCTTTACAGATTACCCAATACGATTAAACAATTTATTGCCCGTCAGCCAATCGTTGAACTGGATTTACATTTTATGGAGTCTGAACAAGCCTATGCAGAGGTCATGAATCGGGAGCTAGAGTTAGCCTTTGTGACGCTACCCAATAAACTAGAGCGCGGTCTTACCAGTCATCAACTATGGGATGACCCTCTGGTGTTTGTAGTCGGCAAGGAACACATATTGGCGTCCAGAGAATCCGTTCGCTTAAATGAACTTTGTTATGACAATGCCCTTCTACCCAACACCGAGACATCAACATACAGTATTGTCCGGCAACTTTTTGAACAACATCGCTTGCCTTTAAAGTGCTCTATTCCCATCAACTTTCTTGAGACCATTAAAGTGATGGTTTCTGTCGGTTTGGGCTGGTCAGTGCTGCCTAAGTCAATGGTAGATCCACAACTGGTAGTATTAGAGGTTGAAGGCGTGCATCTAACCCGACGTCTTGGCTATATTCAGCATAAGGATCGTACGCTAAGCAACGCGGCTCAGGCATTTCTTGACACAATAAACCTTTCTATTACTACATAAAAAAGCAGACTAAAGACTACGGCCAGCAAATGCATTTCAGTTGCAACGCTGGCCTCTATCAAGTCTGACATAGATTGTGTCGATATGAATTCAAACCACTCTAATATAAGCTTTACCAATATAACGGCAACGACCAGCCACCTGATTCTCAAGGATACTGATTTCATAGAAAGGACTAAAAAGACAACCAACCCATATAAATTGGCTGAGAATCCGGCATACAATGCAGATGGATTCACAACCAACAACGCCAAACCCATTACCAACATTAACAACAATAGCAATACGATGCTGCGCCAGATTTCTGTTGAGCTTATCAACCATATTGCACCCATAAAGACGGCCATATTACTGATGGCGTGTGCAAGGTTCCAATGAACAAGTTGTGATGTAAACAAGCGCCAATATTCTTTATCCACGACAACCTTTTCAAAGTCAAAAACCATGAAATTTTGAAAGTAACTGCTGCCAGATAGTGCAATAAATAGCATAAATACAACCAGGGACCAGAAAAATTGTTTTCCTGTCCACAATTCAGATTTAATGATCGCCAAATTAATCATGGGTTATGCCTTTCCACCGATTCATATGTATTGATTAAAATTACAACCAGGATCATGCCCAATTAGTCACCATTTACATCCGGTATAATAAATAGGTTTCAAAATAGTAGCTCCAGGTTGAGTTTCATCCTAACATACCCTTAATAACACCTAATCGTGACTGTCTTGCAACAACTTAACGACATTCATTTTCTGGTCAACGGTTTATGCTAAACACAGCACAGAGTAACTTTGATATTACTGCGCTGCGCTATCTCAGTATTTACAGCAAACCAAGGCTCGCAAAACTGATTTTGATAAACTCACCTATTACCGGGTATAACCACCTATGGAATATGTATCGTCATTATTTACCGGTTTACTGACCGGGTACGGATTAATTATCGCCATTGGAGCCCAAAACACTTATGTTTTAACCCAGGGTCTCAAAAAACAATTCAGATGGCAGGTTGTATTAACCTGTTCAAGCATAGACGCACTACTCATTGTCATCGGACTGATGGGTATGGGGGCTCTGGTTCAGAAATCTGAAGCCATTCTAAACCTGATAACCTGGGCAGGTATATTATTTCTCACACTATATGGTGCCAAAGCATTTCTAAACGCCTTCAAAGGTGAATATTTAGATACAAGTAGATCAACACAGCCTACAGTTGCTAATAGAAAAGATGTACTTTTCACGACACTGGCTTTGAGTTTACTAAACCCCCACGTTTATTTAGACACTGTGATATTACTTGGCAGTATCGGTGGTCGCTTACCCGTTGAATTAAGAGTCGCATTTGGCTTGGGTGCCGTAATTGCGTCTTTCAGCTGGTTTTTCGTCCTGGGTATCGGTTCTCAACTAGTAGCGCCCTGGTTTAAAAAGCCCGGGGCGTGGAAATTATTAGATCTATTGGTAGGTTCTGTTATGTGGTCTATTGCAGCAACCCTTTACATTCATCTGTAGCGCTTTATAAATTGGGTTCCATCATGAAAAAATTTCCAGTTCCGGTTTTAGTTATATTTTTAGGCACTCTGATGTTTGGACTTTCCTATTTTATGACCTGGCCTTTTTTGGCGATTATTTTGAGCCGTGATTTTGACATGAACCCTGCTGAAATTGGCTCTGTACTATCGCTCGCTGCTTTTGCTGGCGCAGGCTCCGCGATGATATCTGGAAACCTATCTGATCGATTTGGTCGAAAAGTCATTATATTAATAGCCAACCTGGCAATTACTATTGCATTTGCCATCATTGCCACCGCTCAATCGGCATTCTGGATTATCCTGGCGTCCGTTGTCGTTGTGGCTACCAGACATCTGGTTGACCCACCGATGCGAGCACTGATTTCTGATCTCTGCAAAGACCCCAAAGTCAAAGAAATGGCATTTCATCTCAACTACTTCATGGTAAATCTGGGCGCAACCACAGGACCTTTTATTGCCCTTTATTTCGGTATCACTGCTCGCCAATCCACCTTTTGGATTACATCAATTATTATGGCACTTTATACCCTGACTCTTTTGTGGATATTAAGAGATGTGAAGAATAAGCATGACCATGAACAAATACCAAACTGGAAAGAGGTTCTGGGCGTATTAAGACGTGACAAAATTTTACTGTGGTTAATTTTAGGCAGCATCTTTACTGCATTCACATACGCTCAGCAAGATAGTACTACCGTTCAGTACCTGACACACTTTCTTGATTACGAACAGGCAGCGTTTATTTTTACCTTTATAGTTGCAGGTAACGCGGCCACGGTTGTTCTGGTTCAATTCCCACTACTGAAACTGATGTCCAGCTGGAGCTACGATACTCGAATCAAGTTTGGGGTCATAGGGTTTTTCATGGGATTTGTCATCTATGGAATAAATCCTGTCGAATTTATTCCAGGATGGATTATCGGTACCATAATTTTGAGTATAGGAGAGGCGGTAATGTTTCCAACACTTGGATTAAAAACGGATCAAATTGCGCCAGCACATTTGAAAGGCACCTACTTTGGCGCAAGTAACCTGTATGCCATTGGTTATGGTATTGGACCGCTTGTGGGAGGTAGCATCATTGCACTTAACTATGCAATCTGGTTATGGCCTCTAGCTAGCATAATCTGCATAATTGCGTTTTATGCCTTTCATCAAAGTGGCAAGCTATACAAGCGGACGCTGACTGCGGATTAAGCTGACGGTAACGATAGTCATCTCTATACCATGCCATCTGTAATGTTTAAATGGCGGTCATTTTTTAATGAATAAAACACTCATCGAGTTCATTAAAAAGTGCTTCAATTTTATATCCATAGGTTAAGTCAGGTAAGTCAGCTTTTTCAAAATAGCGCTTGGATTTGATTTCATTCGCATCGGAAATAAAATGATTGTCAAAAATGATATCACACAGAAACAGGGTTCCAGAATATTCAACCAGATCGCCATTAGGACACGTACTTCTAAACTGCTTTCCACCAAAGATTTCGAGCACCTTAACTATGGATACGTCTAAACCCGTTTCTTCCAATACCTCTCTAAACAATGCTTCTTTAGGCGTTTCGCCAGGATCAACTATTCCTGCAGGTAAACTCCAGGTTCCATCATGTTTTTCTACCAATAATAATTCATTTTTACTATTCAGTATGACGGCCGCAACACAAGGCAGCATGAGCCTTTGTTGTCCGATTTTGCTACGTAAATTTTTGATGTAATCATCATTCATGGATTAACTTCCCTAAATTGGTATACGACATGTATGGCACTAACAGCATCCATGCTTTGTCAGCAGAATATCTAACAACATGAATGATGACAACCAGGATGACAACAATATTGTGCGCTCATACCGAGCTTGACCCTACCTACCGCTCTCGTCATGCCGGGCTTGACCCGGTAGCCATTTTGGAAGGTAGTGCACACCAGATCTCACTTTTAATGGTTTTGACATCTATTTATCGGGAAACTATTGCTGCC
>Ga0224506_10000476_pt1 | contig 34067 bp, 35 predicted proteins | sample SF_Jan12_sed_USG_2_FD_169108 | JGI IMG/M metagenome (GOLD analysis project Ga0224506, IMG submission 169108) | Sediment microbial communities from San Francisco Bay, California, United States - SF_Jan12_sed_USGS_8_1 | ecosystem: Environmental > Aquatic > Marine > Sediment | place: USA... | reverse complement strand
GCCTGGAGATTTCGCTGCTTTCTGAGTTTTTGGCTTTTTCTCCTCAGCCAGGACCTCTTTCCCATACTCGAAGCCTTTATCAAACGCTCTTTTGTTGAGGTCGAGAAATCTCGAAGGAACGAGGCCTGGGAGAGCTTGCTTCATGGCCTCCGAGGAAACAATCCCGGTCACAGCAGAAAAGAATCCGAGCATGACCAGGTTGGCGGTGATCCGATTTCCGAGTTCCTCGGCAAACCGGGTTGAGGGAATGGCATAGGTTTTGATTTTTCCTCGAGCAGGCTTGGTCTTGACCAGATCTTTATCGATGATCAGTACCCCGTCCTCTCTCAATTCGGGTTCATATTTGTCATAGGCTTCCTGGGACATAGAGACCAGGATTTCCGGTGCTGTTATGTAAGGATAGAGGACCCGGTCCTCAGAAACGACGAGCTGGGAACTGCAGGCGCTTCCTCTTGCTTCGGGACCGAAGCTCTGGGTCATCGTCGCATGCTTGTTGTCAAAGAGAGCCAGTGCCTTTCCCGTGATCAATCCACAGCGGATGATCCCTTGACCCCCAAAACCAGAAAACCGAATCTCACTCATTGTTTACTCCATAGAGCTGGTATTTATCTCCCAAGACCTTGGCGAGATGTTCGTTCATGCAATCCAGGAAGGTTGGTTTTTCCTTGTCGACGAATTTGCCGACGATGAGTTTTCCCTGGTAGCTGATATCCAGGGTTCTGGTGTCTGCTCCATGCTGGATCTCGGATTTTTCATAGTAATATTTAAGAAGGTTCAGTCCGTCGCCGAGGCGGTTCCTGCGGGCATAGAGGGTCACACAAGGAGTGATGACCTCGATGAAGGAAAATCCTCTCTTTTTGAAAGCTTCCTGGATCGACTTGGTCACTCTCCTGAGATGGAGGGCTGTCCAGCGGGCGACATAAGTGGCTCCGCAGGCCTCAGCCAGATAGGGAAGGCTAAAAGGATACTCGAAGTTCCCGTAAGGGGCTGTGGAGGCATTGCCTCCGATCGGCGTTGTGGGTGCCACCTGGCCGCCGGTCATGGCATAGTTGAAATTATTGACACAGATGATGATGAGGTCCATGTTCCTTCGAGCGGCATGGATGAAATGGTTGCCCCCGATTCCGGCGATGTCTCCGTCTCCGCTGAACACGACTACTTTTAAATCGGGATTGGCCAGCTTCAGACCCGTAGCCACAGGAATAGCGCGGCCATGCGTGGTGTGGATGGAGTCCAGCTTGATGTAACCGGCTACCCGTCCTGTGCATCCGATTCCGGAGAGGATCGCCACCTTATCCAGGTCGATCTTGCTCTTGCGCAGAGCTTCAGCAAAGGAGGTGACGACTGTTCCTATTCCACAGCCAGGACACCAGATATGGGGGATCCGGTCCATTCTCAGAAGATCTTCGATGGGATTTCTTTCTTCGAGACGGTCTTCTTCCTTCATTTGGCAGCCTCCTTGATAGCCTTAAGAATATCATCCGGGTCGTGGACCCAACCTCCGCAGTGAGGGACAAGGATAGCCGGAGCTTGACCTGCAGCGCTCCGTTCAACTTCATGGACGACCTGTCCATAATTGATCTCGGGGACGACGAAGGCCTTCACTTTCTTAGCCAGCTCTTTGATCCGCTTCTCGGGAAAAGGCCAGACAGTGATCAACCGGATTGTTCCGACTTTTATGCCAGCCTCTCTTGCTTTCCTTACCGCTCTTGTTGTCACCCTGGAGGTGATCCCGTAGGAGATGACTACGATTTCAGCGGTGTCTATTTGGTCTTCTTCGATTCTGATGATCTTATCGGCATTATTGGTGATCTTGTCATTCAGGTGGCGGACACAGACATCCTGGCATTCGGCGTTGATCACCGGATAGCCGTGCTCGTCGTGGGTTAATCCAGTAATATGGAAATGATATCCGTCACCGACTTTGACCATGAATGGAACCATATCCTTATCAGGCTTGAAAGGAAGGTATTCGTTCTTGGGGCCTGAATACCATTTCCTTTCAACGAGCTCGATCTCTTCGGCTGGAGGGATGACCACCTTCTCATGCATGTGCCCGACACACTCGTCGGTCATGACAAAAGTGGGAACCCGGTAAATTTCGGATAAATTGAAGGCCTCGATGGTGAGGTCAAAACATTCCTGAGGAGAATCGGGGGAAAGGGCGATGATCTTATAATCGCCATGCGATCCCCATTTGACCTGCATCATATCCTGCTGACCGGTCAAGGTGGGGAGCCCTGTCGAAGGGCCTCCTCTTTGGACATTGGCTATCACCAGAGGTGTTTCCAGCATACAGGCCAGCCCGATATTTTCCATCATAAGGGAAAACCCCGGGCCGGAAGTCACGGTCATGGATTTTTTTCCACCCCAGGCAGCCCCGATCAGGGCGGCTATGGAAGCGAGCTCGTCTTCCATCTGGATAAAGACTCCGCCAACCATAGGAATCCTTTCAGAGAATCGTTCGGCTGTTTCTGTGGAGGGAGTGATGGGGTAGCCAGCGAAGAAGCGGCAGCCAGCCGCCAGAGCTCCTTCAGCAAGGGCGTAGTCTCCGTCTAAATAATGGGAGCCGGTTAATACTCCTTTAGGGTCTGCTTTCACCTTTTTCACCTTCTTTCTCCTCTTTCTTGAGAGTGACAAATATGGCAAACTCAGGGCATATGGTCTCGCAGAGCTGACAGTAGAGGCAGTCATCCTCCCTCACGACTAGCGGAGGATGATATCCTTTGATGTTGAACTCTTCGGAGAGCTCAAGGACATCTTTCGGGCAGTATTCCACGCAGAATCCACATCCCTTACACCTGTCTTTTTCGATGTGAATTTTGCCCTTTTTGGATTTGAGATCGCCAAAATGTATCATTTGTCCCTCAAATCAATCCCTTCTCTTTGAGAACAGGCTTAGGGTCGACATAATGGAGGTCGAACCTGAGCGCTTCCTCGGGGCAACCCAAAGCTATGGCTAAGAGCTGAGTGAAATAAAGGATAGGGATATGCTTGAATTCAGGATATTTTTTGACGGTGTGTTGCTGGCGGTGGTCAAGGTTGAAGGCACAGAGAGGGCAGCTCACGGCAACAATGTCCGCTCCCTGTGATTGAGCTGAGGTGAGGATTTGGTAAGTCCGTTCGGCCACGATATCAGGCTTGTCGACCGTTTGATAAGCCCCGCAGCATTCTGTCTTGTAAGGAAAATCTATGGGCACTGCACCCAGGACGGTTGTCAGCGTCTCCAAGATGGTCGGGTTTTCGACGTCGTCCAGGCCGATTTCCTTGGGACGGACCAACAGGCAGCCGTAGTAATTGGCCACTTTCAATCCTTTTAACGGCTTGACCACCTGCTGGGCAATGGTCTCAAATTTTATCTCGTCCCTCAGGAGCTCCAGGAGGTGAAGAATTTTCACGTCTCCTTTGTATTTGACTTTTTCGCGGTACATGAATTCATTGATTTTATCGAGACTCTCCGGGTCGGATTTGACTCTTTCGTTGGCTCTCTTCAGGGTGTTGTAGCACATGGCGCAGAGAGTCATGACCTTGTCTGAGTTGGATTCCTTGACCCGGATGAGGTTGCGGAGGGGAGCTAAATGATGGATGAGGTCATCAGTGGCCAGAGAGAAGACCGTTCCACAGCAGTTCCAGCGGGGAAGCTCTTCGACTTGTATTCCGAGTTTATTTAGGGAGCAAAGTGTCGAATCTTCAAAATTTTTCGCATTGTTTTTCAGAGTGCAACCAGGATAATAGCTTATTTTCATTATGATCCTTTATGAAACGAAAATAAAAAAAGTTATAAATCATAATATCTCAATTCAAGATGTAAATTTCCTCAAGCTGCTGATGAGCGCAATCGGAGGAATATCACCTTTTTCTGAATCCGAAAGCTTTTGGACCTGGACATGGTCTTCTCTCTTCCGGAGCAGGATTTGCCTGATAGCCTCTATGACTTCAGCAATATTAATGCCTTTGGGACAGCGGGCATTGCAGGTGAAACAGGAGGCGCAGATCCAGATGGACTTGGATTTCAGGAGTTCATCCTTGAAGCCCAGCTGAGCGAAGCGGATGATCTGGTTGGGAAGAATGTCCATCTGAGAGACAGCCGGGCATCCCGCAGAACACTTGCCGCATTGATAGCAGGCAAGCAGGTTTTGGCCGCTTAACTCTTCGATTTTGGCCACAAAACGATCCCTGATCTTTCTTTTGGATATGTTGATTCTCATGAGGATTCACTCTTTCAAACTAGGGACAAATCCCTATAGTTAATATAGGAATTATAGAGAAATGAATTACCTTACAGTAAATCATAATTCCGTTTTTCTGTCAAGAAATTATCACAAAAAAATAATTTTTCTCCATCCTCCGACAAAAAAAAGAAGACAAAAAGAGTACAGGAGGAAAAAATAGTGAAGAAGATGAGGAAGAGGAGGTTGGAAAGGCGTATATGTTTAAGGTTTTTTGACAATCGAGGCATTTCTTGAGTATTCAGCCTCGCTGATCTGGTGCCAGCCAAATAATCCATCAGAAGAAAAACAGTCAAATGGATTGATAATACTCACGTTGGAGTCAATATTCACTCAGCTTACTTTCTGTCATCGGATGAAATATTGTTTACAAATAAATTGGAGTATAATAGTGTTTAAAATCAATCCTTAGAGGATTGAGTAAACAGGATTATCCAAAATTTAAATATATCAATCACTTTAGGAAAAAGGAGAAAGATTTAATGAGAAAAACCCTTATTTTCGTTACCATCCTCTGTTTGTTATGCTTAATTTCATGCCGGCCGGAATCTACTCAAACCACTGATGCCGGCGAGGCCTTGATCTATGAACCCGGGGGGATGTGGCTGCCGCAGCAAGTCGCGGAAATCCACGGCGACACCTTAAAAGAGATGGGCCTGGGTATTGACCCGGAGGTGTTTTCCGATCCTCTGGAATTCCCGTTGAACGCCATCATCAGTCTCGGAGGATGTTCAGCCTCATTCATCAGTCCGGACGGACTGATCATCACAAACTACCATTGTGTCCGAGGATACCTGCAGTACAACTCGACCAAGGATAACAACCTGCTCCACACAGGATTCCTGGCTAAAAACCGTGAAGAAGAAATATCCGCAGGTCCAACAGCCCGGGTGTATGTCACCACCGCTGTCATCGATGTCACCAATCGTATGTTGGAGGGAATCGACGGGATAGAAGATGATCTAGAGAGGTACGATGAGATCGAAAGGCGGGAAAAAGCTATCGTCAAGGAATTCGAGGAAGCCAATCCTGATTCCCGCTGTGAGGTGGCCAATTTCTACGGCGGAGGACAATATTATGTTATCGTCAGACTGGAAATCCGTGATGTCCGTCTGGTGTACGCTCCTCATCGGGGGATCGGCGAGTTCGGAGGAGACATCGACAACTGGATGTGGCCCCGTCACACCGGGGACTTTTCGCTGTTAAGAGCTTATGTGGGAAAAGATGGCAAACCAGCGGATTACTCTGTGGATAATGTTCCGTTCAAACCGAAAGCCTATCTGCGTGTTTCCAAAGAAGGGTTCAAGTCAGGGGACCTCGCTTTTGTTATCGGTTATCCCGGGAGCACCGAGCGGTTGACCACGACCCTGGAAACTCGATTCGAGATCGATCAGAACCTGCCCCGGAGGGTCGAACTCTTTCAGACCTACATCGATGCCGTCAATGAAACAGTCGGAGATGATAAAGATTTAGAGATCAAAGCTGCCCGAATATTATCCGGTCTGGAAAACAGCAAAAAGAACTCTATCGGTGTCTTGGAAGGCGCTCGAAAGAAGGATATCGTCCGCGAGAAAATCCAGAAAGAAAAGGAATTGCAAAAATGGATACGGTCTGATTCTGAGCGGAAAGAAAAATACGGGACCATTATCCAGGAATTGGATAAGCTGTTTGAGGAATATCAAGAATCATGGGAAGCTAATATGTTGATGCGGTTCATGGGGAGCAGATTTCTTGCTCCTCTAACCAGCTCTGCCGTGACCATCGTCCGGATGGCGGAAGAACGTCCCAAGCCCGATAACGAACGGGATCCGGCCTACCAGGAGCGCAACTGGAGGCGGATCGAACAGGAGCAGATCAGCCTGCAGCGGACTTATTCGCGAGAGATCGACGTTACCATGCTGGTCACAACCATTGCGGAGGGACTGAAACTTCCAGATGAAGAACGCCCTGAAATTTTGGAAGGCCTGTTTGGCGGTGAAGAGGTCAGTGAAGAGGGAATCCGTCAGAAAGTCAACGCGCTTTTTGACGGGTCCAGGATGGAAAACAGGGAATACCGCCTCAACCTGTTAAAGAACGCCAGCCTGGAAGACCTCAACAAGAGCGAAGATACCTTGATCCAGTTTGCCCTGAAACTCAGCCTAATCATCGAACAGCTCAGAGAAAGCGAGAAGAGTTACTCCGGCGCTTCGGTGCTGCTCCGCCCCCATTATTATTATGCCTTGCGTGACTATTACCAGGGCAACATCGCTCCGGATGCCAACGGCACCATCCGCATTTCATTCGGTACGGTCCGCGGCTACAAGCCGGCACCGGATAAGGAGAAATACTTCCCGTTCACCAAGGTCTCTCAGGTAGTGGAAAAATGGACTAAAAACAAGGGCGAACAGCCGTTCGATGCTCCTGATTCGATCATCGAAGCCATCCAATCTGGACGTTTCGGTTCTTATGTATCTGAAGAAGCCGGAGAGGTTCCAGTGAACCTGTTGACTGACCTTGACGCAACTGGAGGGAATTCAGGCTCGGCCACTCTGAACAATAAAGCCGAATTCGCCGGCATACTCTTCGACGGTAACATAGAAGGAGTGGCCAGCGACTTGGTCTTCCTGCCCGACCTCACCAGGTCCATCCATGTCGATGTTCGCTACATCCTCTGGATCCTCGATGCCGTCGAGCACGCCGACCATATCCTGAAAGAGATAGGGATCGAACCAGAATTCTCGAATCAATAATAAATCTTTCTGGTTCTCTTTCAGATAGTGTTGGTAAAATACACGGGAATGGCATTAAAAATCTGAAGGTAACGAGTTCATTTCCGTGTATTTTAGTCATTCAATTACCCCTACAAAATGGAAGAGAATCATTTTTCCTCAGGGCTGAGCGCAGGCTTTTTAACTGAGATTCAAAGGCGCGGCCTTTCTCAGGAGGGTCTGAAAAAAGTGGATTACTCCATTCTATTTTTTTTCCAGCCTCCAATGAGAAAGAGGAAGCAAAAAGAATTCAGAATAAAAAGATAGCGAAGAAGATGAGGAAGCCCCACCAGCGGAATCAGAAGAGAGGAAGCGGCGAGTGCTCCAACGAAGGAGCCGAGCAGGTCCAATCCATAGCCCAGGCCATAGTTTTTCTTTTCTTTGAGGAGAAGGTGGTTAGAAACAATGAACAGATCTCCCCCCAAAAAGCCAAGGGCAAGGAGGTAGAGGAAGAATAAGATCTCAGGAGGATTCATCCTTAATGAAAACTGTTGTACAAGGAGGAGAAGAAGAAAGCCGGCCTGAATAAGAAGAAGCTGCCCGAATTCTATTCTTTTTCTTTTTTTGCCCCGGAGAGAACCTAAAAAGAGGCCGAACATGAAGGAGGTAAGCAGGAGAGCGATACTTCGGTAGAGGTATCCGAAGAGGATCTGGAATGAAACGATGACGATGATTTCAGCGACGATGGTGGTGAATCCCATGACAGTGAGAGGGACGAGGAAGAATGAAGATTTTTTCTTTCTCAGCCAGAGGATAATGAGAAGCAGAATGAAAAGAATCAACGGGAAATCCAACAGCCAGAAAGGACGCAGGGAAGAGAAGAAAGAAAACACATTCCTTTCCAATCCTTTGAATTGTGTGCTCCACAGCACGGAATTATAGAAATAACTGATAGGGGAAAAGTCGAGGTTGATGGTCTTTTTCCCGGTGAGAACTTTTTCTTTGACCATCTCCACTCGGAGAGGATTCAGACGTGAAAAGAGAAGATTGGGGCTGATATACGTATTCCGGAGGTTGAGGCTTTCGATTTTGTGACTGAGATCCTCATATTTAATGGTTAAAGGACGGGAGGATGCCAGGAAGACGTTCATGTCGCCGGGCACGACTTCAACAACAGGGAAAGCCTCTTTCAGAGTGTGATAGAGCGAGGAGAGAAAATCCTGGAGCTCAGGGCTGATGTAATTCTCTGCTGAGGGGACCCGGAAGGAAAAGACTCCCTGTTCGTTCAATTTTTCTCTGGCTTTCAAGAAAAATTGCTTGGTGTAGAATCGGTTGATCTGGGCGGTAGCGGGTTCAGGGAGGTTGAGGATGATCATCCCGTAGATTTCTTTGGTTTTCTCGAGGAAGGCCCTTCCATCCTGATAAAATATCTTGACCCGTTTGTCCTTCAGGATTTTGCGCTCTTTTTCAGGTAAAAATTCAAATGACATATGTATGATTTCCGGATCGAGCTCGACATAATCGACCTCTGTCCTGGGATATTTCAGGATCTGTGCCAGGCTTCCGCCTGCACCTCCGCCCACCAGCAGCACACGCTCGACCTGAGGATTCTGGAGCAGCGCGAAGTGAACGGATTCCTCGGAGGAAGCCAGGTTCGGGTAGGTATAGTCGAGCAGGCTGTTGTTGTACAGAGATATCTGCTCCTCAGTCTGGATAACCTGGAGCTTTCCGTAGGGTGAGTCTTTGCTCTTGATGAGTTGAAAAGGCTTCCAGTAGGTCTTTTGGCTGGGGAAATCGAATATGCAGAAGAGGGCGAGGAGAACCAGGATGCCAAGGGGAAAGAGTATTTGCTTTTTTCCGCCAAAAGTGAGAAAAGCCGCTAGGCAAACGATGGCTCCGATAATAGCGGCTCCATGCCAATTGGAGAAGAAGGGAATGAGAACGAAATAGACCAGCAATCCAGCCACCGAGGAACCGAAAGACTCAAGGAGATAGACCTGATAGAGGTTTCCTTTCTGGAAAAGAGCATTGAAGACAAAAAGAATCCCCAGGGGAAAGCTGACGAATAGAGCCAGCAGAAGAGAAGAGACCAGTATGGGAATGATCCCGGTGATCTCACCGGGGAGAAGGTTAAGTAAAAATCGGGAAAGCCTGAGCCCGACAAGACAAGCAGGAAAGATGAGGATGACCAGGTAATAGGCCCGGATGAACCGGGCTGGAGAATATTTCAATTGAGAGGCGGCAATACTTCCCAACCCACCCCACAAAAGCCAGGCCGCGAGGATAAACCCGAAAGTGATTTCGTTGCCGTAGAAATGGACAGAGAATTCCCTCAACAGGAAAATTTGAAATGAAAGAGCAAGAAATCCCAGTAGAATAGGAGGGAGAAAGTCTTTCAACTCCAAATTCCTGGAATAGGCGTACTACAGTTTTTGCATCTATTCTCTGCCAGTTCGATACTTTCTATCAGATAACCTTTTCTTTCGATGACCACCTTTCCACATTTGGGGCAGTAGGTACTTTCCGCCCGGTGTCCCGGGACATTGCCGATATACACGTAGTTGAGCCCTTCTTCTTTGGCGATCTTGTGTGCTCGCTCCAAGGTGGAGACAGGAGTCGAAGGCAGGTTTTTTACCAGATACATGGGGTGGAATCGAGAGAAATGAAGGGGGACATCAGGACCGACTTCTTTCCTAAGCCACTGGCTCACTCCTCTGATTTCCTGGGGACTGTCATTAAGGGTGGGGATGACAAGATACACGATTTCCATCCAGACTTTGCTCTTGGAGATAATCTTGATGGCTTCCAGGACAGGCTCCAGCTTTCCTCTGACATAGGATGCGTAAAAATCCTGGGAAAAAGCTTTCAGGTCGACTTTTATGGCCTGCACCACCTTGGTCAGCTCCACAAGAGGTTCAGGATTGATGTAGCCACCGGTGATGACGACGTTATGGATTCCCTTTTTATGCGCTTCAATGGAGGTGTCGTACATGTATTCATAGAAGATGATGGGCTCAGTGTAGGTGTAGGCGATGACAGGGCAGTTGTTCTTCTGGGCACTTTGGACAACAGCCTGAGGAGGAAAATCGTAATGCGTGACTTGCTCAGGCCTGACCTGGGAGATCTCCCAGTTCTGACAGAATTTGCAGTTCACGTTGCAGCCAGCCGTGGCTATGGAGAGGGCACTGCTGCCAGGGAGGTAGTGAAAGAGGGGCTTTTTTTCTATAGGGTCGATGTTGGCGGAACAGGCTTTTCCGTAGACCAAGGTGTAATAAGTGCCTCCGATGTTCTCTCTGACACCGCAGTAGCCTCTTTCTTTATCCCCCAGCCTACAGAATCGGGGGCATAATTCGCACTCGATTTCCCTGTCCGGATGCTTTTTATAGTAGCGAGCCTCCACTTGGGATAGATTCTCCTGCCCGCTGAACGCATAGAGATCCATCAGCAAAGAGCCCAAGCCAGAACTTGTAAGGAGGGCAGCTCCTCCTGCTGTTTTGAAGAATTGTCTCCTTTTCATATTTCCTCTTCAATGATCTTGATTTCGCCGGAGCTCGCCTTTCCCAAGCCCATCTTTACGGCGGTCTGGAGATACTTCGGCTCTCTGTTTTCTTCTTTCAAAGACGGCAGCCCGTCCTGAGCCCTGAGCTGTTCGATGACCTGCCATCCTACGAAATCAGCGGCCACAGGATCCAGGCTGAAGACAAGAGCCTCGTATTTTTTTGCCCATCGGGTATGATAGGCAGGCCCCCTATGATACTGAACAACGAGGCAGTCCAGTATAGAAAGCCTATGTTTCTCTTTAATCGGACTGGTTTCAAACAGCTCAGCCACGAATGGATCGCAGTTGGAATCATGGTATTTATTCGGATTGTGAATGGCTCCGAAATAGTTTTTCATTCCGGCTGTGATTCCAGCCATGCCATGGTCCTTTAAAATGGCCAGGCTTATTGAAGTGGTGATGGTGTCGGTCTGAATCCTGGAGAATCGGCTGCCGATGTTGAGGTGAGATACCAGGTCAAAATTATACCCGATGCCATTGGTGTCTGTGCCCAGAACTTTTAGGGCGCTGCGGTTCATGTTCAGGCGATATCCCGCCTCCCTCAATTCCCTGTTGGTTCGGTCCCAGATGACAATCCCCCTGTCCGGGATCCCGCTATCAACCAGAAAATTGGCCAGAGATTGAGAGACTTCGGGCCTGGTGGAGATTCTCTTGCCGCCGATGGTATTGATCTTTATACCCACTCTGTCATCGGCTTTAAAGAGTCGCCGGAGGCTTTCTTTTGGATTGAGGGAGTCCAGGATAAGCTGGAATCCCCGGGAGTACATCCGCAGGAGCTTCTTCTGGTCGATGTTTTCGTCTTGAGTCAGTACTCCTTTCCCTCTGACGATAACGACTTGAGATGATGCCATGGCCGTAAAAATTCTCCTTTTATATGATATCAACAAATTTAAGCGGTATGCAAATAAAGATATAAGGCAGTGGATTCTTTGCCGCGAAAAAAAAGAAAAGGCTTGTCAAAGGTGTGTTTTTCAGCTTATATTGAATAAGTCAAATCAATCGATGGAGTCCCCCCGTGAATAAAGTCAAGTTAATCGAACTCATCAGGATTCTTGCCGTCTTAATCCTGGTCGCTTTATTTTTTGGCAGTGCCGCTTTTCTGGCGAGGAAGGGAGATGTCCCATCCCTTTTTTCTCTTTTGCCAGAGGTTAAAGCCTGGAAGCATTCTGAAGAGCCCCAGAATTATATCCCCGGAAACCTTTTTGAGTACATCAACGGTGCCGCAGAGATCTATCTTGCCTATGATTTTAAAGAATTGGCCGTGGGACAGTATCAGAAAGAGAACAGCCTGGCAGCCCTGAGTGTGGAAATCTATGACATGGGGAATGAGAAGAACTCGTTCGGGATCTACAGTGCTGAGAGGTATCCGGAAAGCCGTTTCCTCCCCATAGGAAACCAGGGATACCTGGAAGAGGGGACCTTGAATTTTATCGCAGGCAGATATTACATCAAGCTTCTCTGCTTTGATTGCGGGGAAGGGTCCGATGATGTTCTGAAATCCCTCTCTCAGGAGATTGTCGCCAAGATCAAAGATAAAGCCCTGCTTCCCCCTCTTCTTCTGAGTTTTCCTCAGGAGGGACTGATCAAGAACAGCGAGAAGTTCATCCTGCGTAATTTTTTGGGCTACAGCTTCCTCCACGACGGCTATGTGGCCAACTACAGGCTTCAGGACCGTGATTTTGAATGCTTCATTATCGAGGGAAAGGGCGATGAGGATGCGCAGAGCATGCTGGAGCAGTATTTGGAGAAAAAAAGCGGTTCGGATATCAAAAAGATTTCCTCGGGTTATATCTTTAAGGACCGTTACTACCATAATATATATATAGCCAGAGTTAAGAATTATATCTGTGGGGTGATGAAGGTTCAGGATGACTTTCGAGAAGTCGGGGAGATGTATTTTGGATTGTTGATCGAAAACTTGAAAAAGTAATCCCAGCCAAGACCCTCCCCCCCTCCTTCATGGGCTTCGGATGGAGGGGAACCGGCGCCGCACTTCTCAACTCATATTAACACAATCATTCGTTTGACATCCTCTATTTAGCGGGCCTGGATGCCGCCCTTGAGCCCCCGTAGCGGAGGGGGGACCCGTCGGTTTATCCGACGGGGGGGGAACCGACGGGACAGGTTCCATCGGGGTCCGGGGGCTGAGGGCGGCATCCAGGCCGCACAGAGATCGTAACCTTATTTACTGCGTTTACATTAGATTAGATGTTTCCCTTATCACGGAATTGTTTTTGTTTTAGGCATGAATGGATTATAATGGGTAAGGTGTAGCAAATACCGATGAAAGAGAACAAAGTCGTTGTCGCCTCGCTGGTGATCATCGTCATTTTCCTCGCAGGAGTGGTGCTGCGGCTGGCCAAACCCGTTCTTTTTCCCTTCTTTTTGGCAATCTTTCTCTCCTTTGTCCTCTCCCCGGCCTTGGATTTCATGACCCGCCTGAAGATCCCGAAATTCGTCTCTATCCTGTTTATCGTCATTTTTGCATTTTTTGTCATCTATCTCTTGGGCGCTCTTTTCTACTCCAGCGGCAAGACATTTGCCTCTGGATTCCCGAAATACGCTGAGAAAATTAGCTCGATTCTGACTTCGATTCAAGAGAGCCTCAAGCTCAGCGGACCGGAACGGGAGCCTGTGGATTGGGTTGGACAGCTTGATATCAACAGGGTCGGAGGATTTTTTATTTCCTCGCTTGGGCCTTTTTTCGCCTTCATGTCCAACCTTTTTCTGGTTTTTATCTTTTTGATCTTTATTCTCGCCGGGCGGGGAAGGATCAAAGAGAAAATTGAAAGGTCTTTCAGCAGTTACAGGTCTTTACAGATTATCAATGTTATCCAGAACATCGATAGTCAAATCCAGAGGTACCTGGCTATCAAAACAGTCGTCAGCTTTGCCACCGGAGTTATCGCCACGGTCGTCCTGCTGATCTTTGGAGTCGATTTTGCCGTTGTTTTCGGGTTTATCACCTTTATCCTGAATTACATCCCGAACATCGGGTCCATAATAGCCACTTCCTTTCCTGTGGCTATCGCTGCCATTCAGTTTGAGACTCTTTGGCCCGCATTCTGGATTCTCATTATTCTGGGCTCCACCCAGATGATTCTGGGTAACTTTGTTGAGCCGAGGGTGATGGGGCAGGGACTGGGTCTGAGCACCCTTGTTGTCCTCTTTTTTCTTTTTTTCTGGGGATGGTTGTGGGGGATAGGGGGAATGATCTTGGCTGTTCCCACAGCAGCGATCGTCAAGATCGTCTGCCGAAACATTCCCTCTTTGAATTTCATGGCTGAGCTTATGAGTAAAGGATAGAAAGACCGCCTCTCCAGTATAGTATCTGTTCTCCTATTTTTGTTGTTTAAATTTACCTATTCTCCTGAACGATAAACTCAAAATAATATCTGCCTCATCATGCATAAAAGCGAAACGGATGATATTTCTAGCCTGGAAAATGCTATATAGTGTCGGCATATTATATAAATTATTCAGGATAATATTAACGCAATAATTCGTGTGACATCCTCTTATTGAGCGGGCCTGGATGCTGCCCTTGAGCCCCCGTAGCGGAGGGGGGCCGTCGGTTTATCCGACGGGGGGAACCGGCGGGACAGGTTCTCTCGGGGTCCGGGAGCTAAGGGCGGCTTCAGGCCGAACAGAGATCGTAACCTTATTTACTGCGTTTACATTAGTGGGAGGAATGACCGGACTGAAACTTCTTTGTTTAAAAAAAAGGCCGGAGACCTCACGGTCTCCGGCCCTGATTTTAGCTTATTTCAGGCCAGTAACTTATAGCCTGATTCCAATGCTGACGCCTGCGTTAAGATCAGGTATAGAAGCGTTTCCAGTCACGATCCAAGGGCCTTCACGGAAGATCCTGTCGTACATGTAAGCATCGATGTAAAACCCGTTCTTCATGTCGATTGTAAAGCCGAAGGCCGTAGTGAGAGAGGAAGCAGGCTGAGCAGTGACCGTTGTCCAGTCTTCGGTGGCCGTGTCAGTATCGAGGTTTGTCACTGTCTTCTCCCTGGACGTCTCGAAGGTGACTGAAGCCCGCATGGTGAACCAGCTGAACAGGCGTTTCTCGGCAAATACTCTCAGGATGGGAGAAGCGGTAACTTTTGGATTGTTCTTTTGGGTATCTGTAGCTGCCGTCTCGATGGTCGTCTCTTCTTTGGATTTACCTCTGGCAAAGCCCAGCTGAATTCCCAAATTATAGCCGTCTCCGTGGAAAAGCGGTCCCACGAGAAAAACAAGCCCTTTCTGGGATCTCCCGTAGGTCGTGCCGTCATCGGCAGTGGCGGTATCCGGGTCGATTTCCAGAGATCCCCCGTAGGAGAGATAGAAGAGGTTGGCGACCACGTCCGTTTTTTCGCCTAAGACATAGCTTGCTCTCAGGTTGGCGTCCATATCATTACCCGAGAATGAGGCAGTCTCACTGTCAGCTGTTGAGCCGGCCGCGATCGTGTATTCATACTCATATTTGGGCTTGCCGAAACCGATGTCTGCATTCAGGTTCAATTTGTCTTTCATCATGGTGTAAACCGCTCCTATGCGGAACATCATAACCGATATTTTTTTCTTGAAGGTATCATCTCTTTCTGTGGAAACAGACTGGGGGTCGTTGATCCGGTTCCCCGAAACTCCGCGTCCTACATAGCTGAGACCAAACCCGGCCTTTAACTTGTCACCTATGGGAAGAGCGTAATAGAGGCCGAAGGATCTCATCTCGTTCAGATTGGTCACGTTGATGCCGTCGACTCCCACAGCATCCTGCCCGCAGAGCGGAGCGGCCAAGCCGTTCAGATCGTTGATATCCTGGCCTGGCCCAGCCCAGATATCTGTCCGGTAGCTCCCGTAGTGTTTACCGATCTGAAGTCCGAACATTCCGGGTAAGTTGAGAGCTTCTAACTTGAAAATAGCATAACCGCTGTAGGTCAATGTTGAGGAGTCGAAGTCGACATTCACGAAACTGGGATTATCCAGCATGAAAGCGGGGTTGAGCAGGGAATCGACTGAGGTGATCACCATTCCTACCGGAGTGAGCTCATGATAGACCGTTCCTGTCAGGACCATCTTGCGGGAATCCGTGGCCAGGACGTTGATGGCTAAAAACAGGACGAGAGTTCCGATTAAACCAAGCTTTCCGATTTGTTTCATTCTTGCATTTCCTCCTTAGCCATTAGATTGAAGTCAACTTTCCTTCTGCTCATGCATTTATGACACAGCTTTTCTTGGGGGTCAATCGCCTTTTGAGGTGATTCTGGAGGTGAATTTTGTGCTGTATCGGAAAAGATTGGATTAAAGACAGGATTTCAGAGGGAAGCTTATTATTTCAGTTTGGGAAGGATTGGATGAAACATCAGAGCATTATTCCTTCAGGGCATTTGATGTTATTCCCTTAGAGTGTTCAATCCTTGGTGATGATTTTGTTTTGCCGGGAACGCTGTTTCATTCTCGAAAATCTATCAATAACCTGATTGAGGTATCGTCTCCCTTCCAGGTCTCCTCTGGTCGCTAGCTGGATAGAGAGCATGACCCGCTCCAGACAGCGTATTTTCTCGTCCTGAGTATATATATCGAGTACTCCTGGGATGATGATCTTCTTTTCGTATCGGCATCTTTCTATGCTCTGATAGATGGCCTCTCCGATTTCATTTTTTGGCTGGGTTCTCTCATCAGGCATGAAGATGAGCCCTTTTTCCTTTTCTATCTTTTCTCTGGCGTATTCGAGGGACAGGAAAGCTTCCCTATCCGTGAAAGTCTCCTTTCTTCTGGCATATTCCATCAAAGGCGCTTCAATGTGGAAAGCCAGCCAGGCCATTCGCTCGTCTCTTAAGATATCCTCTTCAGGAAAGATCCTTTTGGGAACAGATGCCTGTTTTCTTTCTATGACCCGCTCTTCGTGGTAAGTGCTGTGTTTTTCGAAAAAGCTGCAGGTTTGCGGGCAGTAAATCTCCTTTTCTCTGAGAAGACCGCAGCAGAGGCTGCACAGATAATCGCCCAGGGCAGCGCAATACCGTTTCCCTTTTCTTTTCTTGCATTTCACGCATTTAGCCATTTTTCTCAGGAATAATACTGTTTTTTAGAGGAAATGCTCAGCAAGTCAGATGGAAGGCGCCGATCGTTTTTTTCTGAGGTGCGATTTTGTTGTAGCTTTCAACAGCTTTTTTAGTTTTTTCTATGACCAGAGAAATACCCTTCGATTGAGCCGCTTGCTTCACTTCTTCTTCCACCTCCATGATCCCATAAAAGCCGGTTCCGATGACGATGAATTCAGGGGCCTCTTGGAACACATCCTCCATGTCTCTCAAAGATAATCTGTGCCCGCTCTCCCGCCACCAGGAGTCTTTGATCTTGTCCGGGAAGAGGATGAGGTCAGAAGTGTAGGTGTGTCCGCCAATTTCCATTCGGCCAAAAGAGTAGGAGTCGATCATTTCTGTTTTCTCTTTTTCCTCATCAAGAATGTATCCGAAGTGAAGATTTTCATTCTTTTCCCGAGGATGCTTTTCAGAGCTTTTTGGGCAGCTCTCTGCTCAGCGCTTTTCTTGGAATGGCCTCTGGCTTTTGCCAGGGGCTTTTTTTCAATAAAAACCTTCACAATAAAGTCTTTTCTGTGGTCGGGACCAGTAGTGGTGATGGTCTTATAAACAGGGGCAGGAAGGTTTTCCTTCTGGAGGTATTCCTGCAGGGCAGACTTGTAGTTATTGATGAGGAAGCTCTCCGCTTTGATTTTTCTAAAAAGGTTTTCCATATGGGGAAGAAGAAAATCCCTGGCCTCTTTAATCCCTCCGTCAAGATAAATGGCTGCTACCAGAGCTTCAAATGCGCCAGCAAGGATGGTCTTCTTTCTCCTGCCTCCGCTTTTTTCCTCGCCTTTACCGAGGAGGATGTTTTTATCGAGGTTAATTCTTTTCCCGAATGTCGAAAGAGAACTGGTGTTAGCGGCTAACGATTTGAGTTTGGAAAGTTCTCCTTCGGCAAAGTCGTCATATCTGGAGTAGAGATAATCGGCGACGACGAGCCCGAGAACGGAATCGCCCAGGAATTCCAGAGTTTCATTATCCGCTTCCACGTTCGGCTGGTTTTCATAGGCATAGGAGCTGTGAATCAAGGCCTGAATAAGCATGGTTTTATCATTGAACGTGTATCCTATCTTTTTTTCGAATTGGGAGATATTGATTCTCATGAACGGATGACTTTTATCATTCTCGAAGTTTTAATCACTGCGAGCTTCTTGAAGGTGATGAGGAATAAACGACTTTTCCCCCCACGATCGTCATTTGTGGCGCGCCTTTTAATTTCCAGCCATGAAAGGGATTATTCCTGCCTTTTGACTTAAAGGTGTTGATATCCACGACGATCTCTTGGCGGAGGTTGAGAAGGGTCAAGTCAGCGTCAGCCCCGACCTGGATTCGACCTTTGTTTTCCAGCCCCAGGATGAGAGCCGGGTTGAAGGATATCATCTTGATGAATTTATGGAGAGAAATGACTTTTGCGTTGACCAGTCTATCCAGACAAAGTGAAACAGCTGTCTCGAGGCCGTTGATCCCGAAGGGAGCCTTATCGAATTCCACACTCTTATCATCCACGGTGTGAGGGGCATGGTCTGTGGCAATAGCATCGATGATCCCGTCCTTGACTGCCCGGATTAAAGCCTGTGCATCTTCCTTGCTCCTGAGGGGAGGGTTTACTTTATAGCTTGTATCATAGTTCTCTAGAGAGGAGTCTGTGAGAAAGAGATGATGGGGAGTGACTTCTGCTGTGATTTTAACCTTTTTTCTTTTCGCGTCCCTGACCAGCTCTGTAGCTCCTTTGGTGCTGAGATGAGCGATGTGGACGGGCGAATCAGCTCTTTGGGCGAGTATAATGTCCCGAGAGACCATGACCTCCTCAGATGAAGAGGGGATTCCCTTCAGTCCGAAGAGATAAGAGTGGTAACCCTCATGCATGACGCCTTCAGCGCTTAAATTCTTATCTTCGCAGTGGTCGATGATGATGGTGCTTAAAATCTTGGAGTATTCCAGAGCCCGCCTCATGACCTGCGCGTTTTGAACAGGGAATCCGTCATCCGAGAAAGCGACAGCTCCGGCATCGTTCAGGTCCGCCATGTCGGTCAGCTCTTCGCCAAGCTGCCGCCTGGTTATCGAGGCTACGGGGAAGATGTTGACGACCGCATTCTTCTTGGCTTCGGAAAGGATGTACTCTGTCACCCCTCGATTATCATTCACAGGTTCTGTGTTGGGCATACAAGCGATGGAGGTGAAGCCCCCTCTGGCAGCGGCAAGCGCGCCAGTGGAGAGCGTTTCCTTCTCCTCCTGTCCGGGCTCTCGAAGATGGACATGCATGTCTATGAATCCCGGAGCCACCACCAGTCGAGAAGCATCGATGATTTTTGCTCCGCTGGCTCTGATATTCGGCTTTATGGCGGCAATTTTCCCTTTGTCAATCAGAACGTCTATTGTTTTATCCAGTCCAGAGGAAGGATCAACAACTCTCCCGTTCTTAATCAAAAGCTTCACGGTCTTTTCCTCCTAACAAGAGGTAGAAAACTGCCATCCTGACTGCGATACCGTTTTCCACCTGCTTGAGTATGACCGATTTGGCCGAATCTGCTATGTCTGCTGACAACTCGACTCCCCGGTTAATGGGTCCAGGATGCATGATGATAGCGTTCTTCTTCGCTCGTCTGAATCTTTTAGCGGTCAAGGCATAGATGTTTCGGTATTCCCGGATGGAAGGAAAGAAATTTTTGGCCTGCCTTTCCAATTGAATTCTCAGCATCATGACTATATCGGCACCTTCTATAGCTCGGTCAAGATTGAAATCTAAATTCACTCCGAATTTTTCAAATTCTCGAGGAAGAAGCGGGGGAGGGCCGACCAGAGTCACCCTGGCTCCCATCTTTCCAAGAAGGAATATATTGGAGCGGGCCACCCGACTGTGGAGGATGTCTCCGACGATTATTATTTTCAGATCTTTGAAATTCTTTTTTTGCTGCCTTATGGTGAAAGCGTCCAGAAGGGCCTGGGTGGGATGCTCATGGGCTCCGTCTCCCGCATTGATGATGTTTGAGCGGCTGAAGGTGGCGGCATAGTGGGTGGCGCCAGCGCAGGGATGCCTGATGATGATGGCATCAGGATTCATAGCCTCGAGGTTGAGGATGGTGTCCTTAAAGGTCTCTCCCTTTGATGTGCTGCTGGCATTTGAGTTGAAGTTGACGATATCTGCACTCAGTCTTTTTGCGGCCAGCTCGAAAGAGCTTCGTGTTCGAGTGCTGGGCTCAAAGAAGAGGTTGATGATGGTTTTTCCCCGCAGGGTGGGAACCTTTTTGACTTCTCGAGTCGATATTTCGTAGAAGGATTCTGCTGTGTCCAGAATAGTGGTGATCTCGGAAGCAGTCAGGTCCTGTATGCCGAGCAGATGTTTATGCTTGAAGGCCAAACTCACCTCCTATTTGATCCCCGGCGGCTCAGTGATGAGCACTTCATCGGTGTTATCGATCTCTTTCAGGTGGACCTGGACGTTTTCCCGTTTTGAAGTAGGGAGGAATTTTCCGACGTAGTCGGCTCTTATCGGCAATTCTCGATGGCCGCGGTCGATGAGGACCAGAAGCTGGATGGTCTTCGGGCGTCCCAGGTCGATCAGGCTGTCCATGGCGGCCCGGATGGTTCTCCCGGTAAACAGGACATCGTCCACGAGAAGGATGTCTTTTTTGACCACAGGGAAATTGATCTCTGTTTTTTTTACCATATGCTGAGCTTCGAGCTCTGAGAAATCATCCCGGTAGAGAGTGATATCCAGGACCCCCACAGGGATGTCTACCTTTTCCATATCTTTGATCAGCTTCGATATCCTTTTGCCGACATAGATTCCTCTTGTCCTGATCCCGACAATGACCAGATTTTTCAAATTGCGGTTTCGCTCGATGATCTCTGTTGTCATCCGGTCTAAGGCTCTTTTTATTTTCGGGGAATCCATGATCCTGGCTTTAATTTTTTCTTTCATACAGAGACTCCTGATTTTTGGGGAAGTTTTTTTTAATGGAGATACTCATTCTATCCCTAAGAAAATGCAATATCTGATGAAAAATGTCAAGAATGTAAAATGGGCAGGTAAGCATTCCATCTTCCGTGATAGAAAAAAATCTATGGCTCAGGTTGGAATGTTAACGATTCCTTATAGCTTTCCTTTGAAAAAATCCTTTGCGGCAGCCAGGTCCTTCTCGAGCTGATGGATGAGGTCAGCAGGAGTTCTGAACTTGATTTCATCCCTTATTTTTTCCAAGAATCCAAGGGCTATATGCTCACCATAGAGTTCTTTCTCGAAGTCAATAATAAAGGATTCAATATGCATGCCTTTTTGTTTAAAAGTCGGCTGGCTTCCCACGTTGGTCATGGAAGGAAAGGTTTGGGGCCCGATCCTGGTCTGGGTGATAAACACACCTTGAGGAATGATTTCATTTTCCGTTTTAATGTTAGCCGTGGGGAAGCCAAGGCTTTTTCCTCTGGAATGGCCTTTTATCACCGTTCCTTCTATCTCATAATTTCTCCCCAACAGTGCGCGGGCTTTTTCGACTCGCCCTTCTTGGAGAAATTGGCGAACCAGGCTGCTGCTCACTGTTTCTCCGTTCAAAATGACTGAAGGGATAGAGTGAACCTGAAAGCGGAACAAGGAGGACAGACGTCGGAGGAGTGAAGTATCCCCTTCACGGTCTTTGCCGAAGCGAAAGTTTTCACCGACTATGACGACCTCTGCTTTGAGGGTATCAGAGATGATTTTTTGAATGAAATCGTGTCCGGATAGATTGGAGAATTTCTTATCAAATGGAGTGACAAGGACAGCCTGGATGTTGAATTTATTTATCTCTCTTATCCGCTGGTCAAGCGTCTGGATCGTACAGATTCTGTTCTCGCCAAGGACTTTTTCCGGATGAGGAGAAAAAGTCAGGACAAGGGAAAGAAGGTCATGCTCTCTGGCTTTTTCTTCAAGAAATTTCAAAATTTTTTGATGTCCCAGATGAATGCCGTCAAAGTTTCCTATGGCCACGGCGGATGGCCTGGAATAGGATGAGAACTGGTCGAAACTGTGAAAGAGTTCCATGGGATTAGAGTTTGATGATTTTGGCTTTCTCCATGAAAGCTATCTTGAGCTGATGGAGACAGGCGGTTAAAAGCTTTTCTTCTTCGCTCTTGAGGTTTCCTTTTGTCCGTTCCTTTAAAAGGTCGAGCAAATCGATCAATCTTTTGGCCAGGTCAAGATCCTCTTCCTCTGTTTTGGCTAAAGGGTCTTCAGCCAGGCCCAGCTTGATCAAGGCCTGAGTGAAGAAAGGAAGAACGAGTGAACTGAAATCGAGAGGAGGAAGAATCTCTTTCTGCTCTTCTGGCTTTTCCTGTTCTGTCTTCTTTTCAGCTCTTTTTTTCTGGGTTTCTTTTTTTTCTGGCATTTTATCCCCTCTATGTTGAAAGTATTTTTGAGTGGTCGGCCGGGATTGACAATGTATTTTATAAATAATTCAGTTTAAATGAGTCGAAAAAAAATATTACAATATTGACTGTTCAAATTCAAGGGAGAAGAAAAATGGAAGATGCTGAAAATGCGGGAAAAAAATTTTCACGCTTAGTTCAAATCCTGGACGCTCTCCGGGGAGAGGAGGGATGTCCGTGGGATAAAGAACAGAATGAGCGGTCCATAGCGAATTATTTCTTAGAGGAGGCCTATGAGGCTGTCGATGCCATAGACAAAGGTGACGCGGGTTCTCTAGCAGAGGAACTGGGAGATGTGTTGATGGAGGTTGTTTTCTTAGCCCGGATTTTCACGGAAAAAAAACAGTTCTCGATCTCTGATGTTGTGGATGGAATCAACAGGAAGATGGTTCAACGGCATCCCCATGTGTTCGCTGATAAGAATTATGAGACTTCTGAGAAAGTTATCGACGAGTGGTGTCGGCAGAAAAAAGAGGAAAAGGAAAGGGAATCGGTTCTGGATGGCATGGCCAGCTGTCTTCCTTCTCTCTTGGAAGCCTTCCAGATCGGGCTCCGCGTATCCCACTTTGGGTTCGATTGGGAGCAGCCTTTAGATGCTCTCCAAAAGGTCAAGGAAGAAATATCTGAGCTGGAAAAGGCTTTAAAGGCTTATAAAAAGGATAAGATCTCCACGGAAATTGGGGATGTTTTTTTTGCCCTGTCCAACGTCTCCCGTCATCTGGGAGTCAACCCGGAGATATCTCTCAGACAGGCCAACAGGAAATTTAGCAAAAGGTTTAGATTCATAGAAGAAAAACTGGAAAGGGACGGAAGGGACCTGAGGCAGACGAGCTTAAAAGAAATGGATGAGATCTGGGAAGAGGCCAAGGATAAAATCAAATAGCTGAAAGCAGCCTGTTTAATCCATGTGGGGCTTTCTGGCGATGAGATTGGACTTTATGAATTCGTCGATTTCCCCATCCAGAACACTCTCCGTATCCCCGATCTCCTCTCCAGTCCGAAGGTCTTTGATCATCCTGTAGGGATGGAGCACATAGGACCTGATTTGGTTTCCCCAGGCGATGTCGGATTTTGCATCTTCCAGTTTTTCAAGTTTTTCCAGCTTGGCCTTCTTCTCCAGCTCGTAGAGCCTGGCTTTAAGGACCTTCATGGCGCTGGCTTTATTTTTGTGCTGTGACCTTTCGTTCTGACACTGAACGACAATCCCCGTGGGGATGTGGGTTATCCGCACGGCCGAATCGGTGACGTTGACATGCTGCCCTCCTCGCCCTGAAGCACGGAAGGTATCGATGCGCAGGTCTTCGGGATTGATCTCGACTTCGATATCCTCCTCGACCTCAGGATAGACAAAAACAGCGGCAAAGGATGTGTGACGTCTTTTATTGGCATCGAATGGTGATATCCTTACCAAACGGTGGACTCCGGATTCCTGGCTGAGATTTCCGTAAGCATAATCACCCTGGACTCGAACTGTCGCACTCTTCAACCCTGCTTCTTCGCCTGGAAGATAGTCAAGAATTTCGGTTTTATAATCTTTTCTCTCCGCGTATCTCAAGTACATCCGGAGAAGCATCTGGGCCCAATCCTGTGATTCTGTGCCTCCGGCTCCAGGGTGGATGGTGAGGATGGCATTTCGGATGTCGTCTTCTTCAAAGAAGAGTGTTTGAAGATTGGCCTCTTCAAAGTCCTTTTCAAAGGAGTCCAGAGACTGGCTTATCTCCTGGTCGACATTTTCTCCTTCTTCAGCCAGCTCCAGCAAGACTTCAAGCTCTTCCTTCTCCCGGTAAAGCCTGGAGAGAAATTGCATTTCTCTTTCCAGCCTTTTTTTGTTCTGTTGAAGGGATTGAGATTTTTTTCGGTCTTTCCAGGTATCTGGAGAGGAAAGCTCTTGGTTTATCTTCTCGTACTCTGCTTTTTTCTGATCAAGGTCAAAGATAGCCTCTAAGATCTTCGAATGCAGAGAGACATTCTTTGATCCTGACCAGGAGGTCAGAATGACTCAGTTTAGGAAGAGATTCTTTTTCTTTCATGGATACTTTTAACTAAGGCCAGAATAAGAAATACAGCTGATAAAGTCAAGCTGAGAAAGGGGAGGACATCCCCAAATCTCGTATAGAAAGTGAGCTTTTCAGAGGGAGAGATGACCCCGGAAAGATGGGTTTGAGTCATCAGCTGAGACTGAGAGAGAATACGTCCGTAAGGATCGATAATCCCGCTGATTCCTGTGGTGGCTGCCCGAAGAAGAAACCTTCTGTTTTCTACAGCTCTCAGGACGGCCATAGAATAATGTTGATAGGGAGCTGAGCTTTTTCCGTACCAGCCGTCATTGGTAATCGTGGTCAGGAAGTGTGCTCCTTTTTTGACAAATCTACGGACAAGATCTGGAAAGATGATTTCATAGCAGATAGGAGAGCCGAATTTTAATTCTTTGAATTGATGAAGGTTGTACTCTGTGCCTGGCGTGATTTCCCCAATGGCATGTGTCATTTTTTCAATAAAGCTAAAGATTTTTTTATACGGAGTATACTCACCAAAGGGAACAAGATGCATTTTGTGATATTGGCTTTGAGAGAGGTTCGGGCTGAGGCAGAGAGCGGTGTTGTAATAGTTTACGCTTCCAGGAGAACCTGTTTGTTCATTGGTCCCGATTAGAATAGTGCAATCTTTTTCTTGAACGAACTGGAAAAGTTTTTCTTTAAAATCCTGATAATACCCGTAGGAACAGCTGAAGCAGAGAGGAACCGAGAATTCAGGCCAGATAATAAGATCGGCTCCTCCTTCGTCAGCTTTTTGGCTCAGCTCAAGGTGCTGGTCAAAAAGGTCCCAGACTTGCAGAGTGGAGATTTGATCCCAGTAGATGTCCGAAGAAACATTTCCCTGGATGACAGCAGCGGTGAATGAGTTTTCGTGGGGAGTGATCTTCTTCACGCTCAACCATCCACCCAGATGAATGATCAGCACGAGAGCAAGAGCAGAAAAAAAGGGCATTTTTCTGTTGTATCTCATGGAATAAACAAACATGCTCTGGAACAGGATGAGGATGAAAGAAAGTCCGTAGACTCCGGTTATTGTGGCAAGCTGGATAAACCAGATGTTTGAGTGCTGAGTAGAGCCGATGAGTCCCCACGGAAAACCTGTTAAAAAATGAGTCAGGATGTATTCCAGGGATACCCAGAGGAATGGAGTCAGAAAGAAGACCAGCTTGGGAAAGGACTGAGAGATTTTCGCTAAGACGAGACAGAAAAAGGCCCAGTAGAGAGCAAGAAAAAGAACAAATATGATGTAAATAACGATGCTTATTCCCAGAGAGAGATTGCCGTAGTGGGCAGGAACAGATGGGATCCAGTAAATCAAGATAGAGTTGCAGGAGATTCCGGCTATAAGCCCCAGGAGGAACGATTGGGCTGGCTTTTTATTGATGATGATGAAGATGAGAGGGATGAGGGAGATCCAGGCGAAGAACGAGAGACCGAATTTAGGAGCCGCGGCAGCAGTGAGTGCCCCGGACAATACGGAAAGGACGAAATCCGTTTTTTTGAGTTTCAAATTAAGAACCTATGTGCAGACGCCTTGTTTTCCAATTTCTTGGCGCAGAAAAAATAAATAGCCTTGCAGAGACTTAGCTTCTGATCACGAAGTAGTCAACCTTCCTTCTTGACTCGGATTGCAGCTGGGCAAGAATTTTCTCTGCCTCTTCCTTTGTTTCGTAACCTCCGATCCTCACCCGGAAAACAGGCCGGCTATCAGTCGGGAAGGGATCCAAAACTATAGCTGGATATCCTCTCTGCTTGAATTGATCAGCAAAGGAGGTGGCTGCATCTTTAGAGTCTAAAGCAGCGACCTGAATATAGTAGAGATTCTGGGGTGCGGCAGCTGGCTTTTTCTTTTCAGTCTTTTCCTTGATTTTTTGGTGCGAGGCCAATTCCTTACTGATCGTGTCTTCGGGCTCCTGGGATGGGATAGCTGTTTTGGCTTCGACCTTCTGGATCTCACCTAGAGCGGTCAGGCCCGATTCTTTCACGAGCTGAGCCTGTTTCTTGCCTACGGAAACTCCCAGCAAAAAGATGACTACGCCGAGGATGAGAATGGCCAGGAAGATGATGGCGAGCTGTGCGCTGGAGAGTTGAATTTCTCTGTAGTCTTTGTTTTTCACGGTCTGCTTCTGGCTTCCTTTCTTTTAAGACCCTTTTTGCTTTGAGAAGAAAGCTTTGAGCATTTCGATCGGAAGCGGGAAAATGATCGTTGAATTTTTTTCTGTTGCGATCTCAGTCAGAGTAGCCAGGAACCTGAGCTGGAGGGCCTGGGGATTGGTCGAGATGATATCTGCGGCTTTGGTAAGCTGTCCTGCAGCTTGGAACTCCCCGTCGGCGTGGATGATCTTCGCCCTTTTTTCTCTCTCTGCCTCGGCCTGCTTGGCTATGGCTCTGACCATGTTGTCTGGAAGGTCGACATGCTTCATCTCCACCAGCTGAACCTTGATCCCCCAGGGATCGCTGTGTTTGTCGATGATTTCCTGGAGCTGGGCGTTGAGCTTTTCCCTCTCTGATAGAAGGTCATCCAGTTCGACCTCTCCCAAGACGCTCCGGAGAGTTGTTTGAGCGAGCTGGGAGGTGGCGTAGAGGTAATCCTGAACTTCGATGACTGCTTTCTGGGGATCCATGACACGGAAATAGACAACGGCGTTGACTTTCACGGATACGTTATCCTTGGTGATGACATCTTGAGGCGGAATATCCATGACCACGATTCGAAGGCTGACTCTGACTATGCGGTCAATAGGGGGGAAGACAAAGATGAGCCCGGGCCCTTTTGGCCTGCTCAGGACTCGTCCCAAACGAAAGATGACACCTCGTTCATATTCTCTCAAGATTTTAATCGCGTTCAACAGGTAGAGTACGATGATGGATATAAGGATAATAGGTAAGGTTAGCATTTTCACCTCCTGAGTTTTAAGTTGCTATTCATGATTTATACGGATTATCCTCAGGGTTATTTTTCTCCTTTTCCCTCTGAGTGTTTTTTTGCTTTCAAGATGCGCACTTTTGCTTTGTGTCTCCTCTGCAGCAGGAAGCTTCAGCTCAACACCGTGCCCTTTATGATTTGGTCACTTTCAGCATCAGGTTTTCCTTGACCTCAAGGACTTTGACTTTGGCACCCTTGGGTATGTTTTCAGTCGCTTCCGCATTCCATATCTCGCCGTGGACAAAGACCTTTCCCTCTGGCTTGATGTCACTCTTGGCTATCCCTATCTCTCCTACAAGGCCCTCCTTTCCCGTGAAGACTCTTTTCATATGGGCCCGAATAGCTATAACGATCAAGAAAATAAAGATCAAGGATAAAGCCAGAGCCACTGGAATGATCACTTTTAAGCTGGGACGAAATTCCGGAATCGGAGTATCTATGAGCATTATCGAACCGATGATCATGGCTGTTATTCCTCCTACGGTTAAAATCCCATAACTCTGTATTTTTACCTCAAGTATGAAGAGTCCGATGGCCAGAAGGATCAGCAGCAGACCCACATAATTGATGGGCAGGATCTGGAAGGAGAAGATGGCTAAGAGCAGGAAGATCCCGCCTAAAACTCCCGGCAGGATGGCGCCCGGGTTGGAAAACTCAAAGTAGAGGCCGAGCAAACCCAGCATCAGAAGGATGTATGCCAGGTTGGGGTTGGCTATGGTGATCAAGAATTTCTGTCTGGCCGTCATCGGGATTTCGATTATTTCCTCGTCTTTGAGGTCGAGGACTTCTTCTTTACCGTCAAATCTTACTAAACGTTTACCATCGAAGTAGTCGATGATCTCCCTTATGTCCTTGGCTACCAGGTCGATCAGGTTTCCTTTATAGGCTTCCTGCTCCGTGTAAGACAGGCTTTGCCTGACAGCGTCTTCGGCGAGCTTGGTGTTTCTCCCTCTTTTTTCCGCGAGTGTCTTGATGTAAGAGGCAGCATCGTGGGTGACTTTTTCTTCCATCGTCTTATCCATTGTCTGGCCGGTGATGGATACTCCGACCGGGTGGGCTGCCCCTGTGCTTGTACCAGGGGACATGACGAATATGTCGCAGGCGATGGAGATGAAAAAACCGGCTGAAGCCGCACGGCCTCCGCTGGGACTGACATAGGCGGCCACTGGCGTTTTTGAGCTCAGGATTCTTTCGATGATCTCTCTCATTGAGCTATCCAGTCCGCCCGGCGTATTCAGGGTAATTATGACCAGACTGGCGTTTTCTTTATCTGCCCTGTCGATCGCGTCTCTGATGTATTCGGAGGTTATGGGATGGATCGGAGCGTCAACGGAAATTTTCAGGATGGATGCGCTTCCAACCACTGGGAAGACGATGATCATTAGAAGGATGGAAAGCCCTTTTCTCATATCGGATTTCATTATAAGTGGCGGTCAGATACAAGTCAATATGTTAATCCAAGTTTTGGATGGCCAGATTATAGGATTCAGGCCTCGTTGTTAGACACCTTACCGTTCAGGAAGTCATAGTATGCCTTTTTGAGATAAGTATTCCCTAATCTGTGATGGAAACACATTCATTGCTCGGATGGGATGGATGGACTGCCGAAAAAACGAGGCCTGAGAAGTGAAATGATGAGCGTCTTGTTTGAGCTCGACCAAAATGAATATCCGCTGTTTGAAATAAAAATTAATAATTAATCTTGACTTTTTATCTTCAATAAATTATTTATAATTAGTCTATTAGCTCAAAGGAGACTTCAATGATTAAGAATGATATCGCCCTTGCCATTGAGAAGAAGTCTGAGTTCAATAGGGCAAAATCATTGTTAATCGTAGAGGCAATTCTCAAAACCCTCAAGGACGCTCTGGCAAATGATGAGAAGATCGAGATAAGGGGATTCTCGAGCTTTAAAGTCGTCAACAAGAAGACGGGATTCGGCAGGGATATCCGGAGAAAGAAGCAGATCAAGATCAAAAAAGGGAAAAGGATAAAATTTAGACCGGGTCAGGACATAAAGAATATCAGAGTGCGTTAATCGGGTGATGGGAACAAGAGGCAGAGGTGGCTGTGGATCCTGCCTTTAATAGCTCCTTCCTTTAATATGATTTTCAACATGAGCAAGTACAGGATCAAGCCTTTTGCGCCTCAAGACATCAAGACTTACTCTCTCCAATCCAGAAAAAGCAAAGTGGATATCAAAAAATTCGCTCAAGTATTTGCACCCGATGAGAAATTTTCACGCTTCGTTGACAGCCTTCCTGATGTTCTGGCAGGAAAAGACTTTAAAGAATTCATTACTCTGATGGGAAAAGCAAGAAAGCAGGATAAAGCCATTATTTGGGCTCTGGGAGCCCATGTGATAAAGGTCGGGCTGAATCCTGTTATCATCGACTTGATGAAGGAGGGTTGGGTAACCTCCTTGGCTTTCAACGGAGCCGTGATCATCCATGATTTTGAAGTGGCCCTTGCCGGACAGACTTCAGAAGATGTGGAGTCCCAGCTTAAGAACGGACGTTTTGGGATGGCTCAGGAGACAGCCGAGGTGTTGAATGAGGCTATAAACCAGGGAGAAAAGAAAGAAGTGGGTCTTGGGGAGACCCTGGGTGAGATGCTTTCGAAATCGAATTATCCTTATAAGACTATGAGCCTCCTTGCCACTGCTTATGATTTGAACATACCTGTTACAGTCCACGTGGCCATCGGCACGGATATCATTCACTCCCATCCAAAAGCCAAGGGAGAAGCCTTTGGGAAGCTCTCTCACAGGGATTTTTTTCTGTTTTGCTCCTTACTGGAGGGTTTGGAGGAGGGTGGTGTTTTTCTCAACGTGGGCTCAGCCGTGATCCTGCCTGAAGTTTTTCTCAAAGCGTTATCTTTAGTCAGAAACAGAGGAAACTTGCTTAAAGGCTTCACTACGGCTGTCTTTGATTTCATCCATCATTATCGTCCGTGCCAGAACGTGGTGAAAAGGCCCCACGGAGAGAAGGGTAAGGGATTCTATTTTATCGGGCATCATGAGCTTCTGATTCCTCTCCTGGCCGCTTCGCTCAAATCTTCAGGGCTTGGTAAGTAGAGAACTTCGAGCCAGATTTTATTCTTTCGGAGGACAGCCTTGTCTCGCCTTCCTTCTTTGGTTCAGAGATGGCTCTTTTTCTTGGACAGAGGCAGGCTCAGTCTCTATTATCTCTTCGAGTGGGGCCCAGGCCTGCGTGTTTCATCTCGTAATCCTGTATCAGACTTCTATAAACCCGTTCTGTTTCTTCCACGGTGCTTTTAAACGGTCCGGAAGTATTGATTATATAGTCCGCATATTCCAGCTTTTTTCCGGGATCCATCTGGCTTTTCAATTTCTTGATGGCCTCTGCTCGACTGATATGATCTCTTTTCATTATCCTTTCAATTTGGACTTCTTTTTTGCAGTAAACAACGATGACTTTATCAAAAAGGTCTGAGTAACCGGCTTCGATGGTTAAGGCCGCTTCCGAGATAAAAATGATATGCCGTCCTTTTTCTTCAATTTTCTGAATGGCTTCCTTTTTCTTTTCGAGGACAAGAGGATGGATGAGTTTATTGAGGAAGCGCCGTTCTTTTTCGTCTGTGAAGATGATTTTTCCCAGCCGGGACCGGTTGATTGTCCTATCTTCATTGAGGATTTTTTTCCCAAAGTGGGAGACGATTTCTTTCCAGGCAGGCTTTTCTGGCTCCATGAGCTGGTGGGCAGCTTCATCCGCATGATGGATATAGCACCCCAGCTCTTCCAGGATCCTGGCGACTACCGACTTTCCTGAGGCGATTCCACCGGTCAGGGCTACGATCAGCATGGGGTTAATCCCAGAATAATTTTATAAAGAATAGCTCTGTCTGCAAAGAAAGGAAAGGGGTGAGTCAGTGATAGAAGGGGAATCATTTTGTGGACATAGTTCGGGGTCTTTTTTTTATGAAGTCTTCTAGTCGTCAGGGATGATCCTGAATTTTTTCTCGAACCGGAGGGCAACTCCCTGTTTCTTCTCCCTTATGTCCATTTCCTCAAGGCGCACGGTAAGTCCTCCGATACAAAGCTTCAGTTTTTTTTTGCCTCTGCTCAATTCCTTGGGCACGTCAATAACCAGATTGAGTTTTGAACCGATGACCACGCCTGAATCAAGACAGAAATAGACTCCACTTGAACTTATGTTCTTAATCTTTGTTTTTTCTTCGAATTTTCTGCCGCCGGGAAGTCTCCCCTCAATTTTAGCTGGAAGAGGCAGCTCGAAGCGCCATTCCCTGCGCCGGTTCACCTTGAGCGGGGAGGGTCCTATTCCCTTTTTACGGGTCTTTGTGGAAGTCGTTTTCTTTGATGCTGCGGTTTTTGTCATAATCACCTCATCATAATGTTGGATCAAAACAGGGCGGAATTAATGGCATACAGCGCAAGTTGAAGCCTGCTGTGGGTGTTGAGCTTGGCGTAGATGCTTTTGATGTGGGAGCGGACAGTGTTTTTACTGATGAAAAGAGATTCAGCAATCTCATCGTTGCTTTTGCCTTGGCCGATAAGCCGGAGGACCTGGAATTCTGTTGGCGTAAGCTGGTCGAGCGTTTTTTCCTTCAAATCTCTTCCCACTACTGAGATGATACGATCCATGATGCTGCTCATCTTATCACGAGGAAGCCATATGTCGCCTTTATGAATGATCCTTATCGCATCCGCAAGTTGGTCTGATGGGTCGTTCAGGTCAAAATATCCTCTGACTCCTGCGTTCATGAGGCCAACCACTTCTTCATGCGAGGGGATATTTCCTAAAAGAAGGAGCTGTGATTTTGTCCTCGTTGTTGAGATCTCGATGATTGCCTTGCAGATTTCTCGGATATTGGGAAGAGGCTCAGAGTTGGTGAAGATGATCACATTAGGCCTGAGGTTTTTTATGGACTCGATGAAAGAGTCGATAGTGCTTTTCTCGATATTCACGACTTCGATATCAGAGGCTCTGTCCAAGCTTTTTAGAATTCCCGAGAGGATTAAGTCGGATGTGCAGTAGATAAGAGAGCTGATTTTTTTCTCGTCCGGAGCTTTAGCCGTTACTTTTTTGGGAGAGGGCTTTTTCTTGGATGACCCCTTAGATGATTTGATGTTTTTCATTATCCTCTAATTTTAGAGATATGTTATACAAACAGAAATTTATTGTCAAGGTAAGAATAGCGAAAGTGAACATCTCTATTTTCGTGATGAAAGAAACATCCGACCAATTGAGAAGTTCGACGCCGGTTCCCCTCCGTCCCCGCCAAGACCCTCCCACCCTCCACAATGGGCATCGCCTGAAGGGGAAAAGATGCCGACATACAGAAAAAAATGGGGACTGTCCCTTTTTGGTCATTATTTTACAGAAGAGTGGGATTGTCCCCTTTTGAGAAAAAAGAATAGGGTGTCGGCAGATTTTATGAATAATTCAGGGACCAGGATTATTTACGTAATTCAGGTTAATTTTTTCTAAAGGGTATAGGCTTGATCTTGTAGTTCTTATTCAAACGGAGAATTATGAGCTGTCTTTTTGCGTCGTCGGGTTCAGATTTGGCAAACTTGACGTTCCCGGATATATCCACTTTGAGCTGATTTTCCAGGAATAAAGTCTTAGGGACTTCAAGACTGATATTCAACCTGGAGCCGATGATGACTCTGGAATCGAGTCTGAAGATGGCCTCCTGAGAGCTCAATGATATCAACTCAGTGAATTCTTTAAATTCGCCTCCAGCCGCGTTGATTCCAGTAACCAAAGCTGGAAGAGAGAGCTCAAAAGTACGCTCTCTCTTCACATCATTGATGGCATTTGGATAGGAAGGTTTATCGAGTAATTTTTTTGTGTCCATTTTAGGATTCAGATTGTGGCATAGAGTTTGCGTTCTATCAATCGCTTTTATGGATGAATTGTTGGGTGATTTTTTTTAAATTTTTCTCACCGAAAGAGGTTAGGCCTGCGATTAATTACCTTATATCTGCTCACCCCTGGAATTTTAAAAAAGTGATGAAGAAGGAGGATGGTGTCACATTCTTATTCCCCGATTTTCCGCTGTTGAGGAGGTGAGAAAGCGTGGGTCGCGAAAGGATATCTTGATCAAGACCGCGCTCCTCGCTGAGCCAGGAACCCTCCTTTCTCCTTTCTTGACAAAAAAAATGGGTGTGGATAGAATGACCGTTATCGAAATTACGGAGAGAGAAGTGAATCAAAACGAACGATACGTGAAGAAAATCACTCCTAAAAGCGTTGACTTTTCAAAGTGGTACCTGGAGATCATTCAGAAGGCAGAACTGGCTGATTACGCGCCCATCAAAGGAATGATGGTCATCAGGCCCTATGGTTTTGCCATCTGGGAAAACATCCAGAGTCTGATGGATGGCAGGATCAAAGAAACTGGGCATACCAATGCCTATTTTCCTATTTTTATTCCTGAAGGATTCCTTCAGAAGGAAGCCGAACATCTTGAGGGTTTCGCGCCAGAGGTTGCCTGGGTGACCCATGGAGGCCGGGAAGAGCTGGAAGAGAGGCTGGCTGTTCGGCCCACTTCGGAAGCCATAATCGGCAACATGTACGCCAAGTGGATAAAGTCCTGGCGGGATTTGCCTGTCCTGATAAACCAGTGGGCCAATATTGTCCGTTGGGAAAAAGTGACTCGTCCTTTCTTGAGGACTACGGAATTTTTATGGCAGGAAGGCCACACTGCCCATGAAACCTCGGAGGAGGCTCAGGAAGAAACCTTAAAGATCCTCTCCCTTTATAAAGAATTCTCGGAGGAAGAACTTGCCATCCCTGTTATTTCAGGCGTAAAAACAGAAAGAGAGAGATTCGCTGGAGCGATGAAAACCTATGCCATTGAAGCCATGATGTCAGATGGCAAGGCGCTTCAGATGGGAACATCGCATAACCTTGGCCAGAAGTTCTCAAAGGTTTTCAACATCAGGTTTGAGGACCAGGAACAGAAGCTGCAGTATGTATGGCAGACTTCCTGGGGCGTATCCACACGATTGGTCGGAGCCCTGATAATGGTCCACGGCGATGATTCCGGCCTTAAGCTTCCCCCCCGAGTCGCGCCCTATCAGGTGATCATTGTCCCTATTTCCATCGGTGACTGGAAGGAAAATGTTATTCCCGCGGCTCAATCCCTCGCCCTGGATTTGGCA